>Ga0181570_10004468_pt1 | contig 10256 bp, 8 predicted proteins | sample 101ome_18_FD_148667 | JGI IMG/M metagenome (GOLD analysis project Ga0181570, IMG submission 148667) | Coastal salt marsh microbial communities from the Groves Creek Marsh, Skidaway Island, Georgia - 101406AT metaG (spades assembly) | ecosystem: Environmental > Aquatic > Marine > Intertidal zone...
GCCCATGTTCTATTCATGATCCTGAGAGTGCGATTGAATATGGAAAAAAATTAATCGAACAAAATATTAAATTCAAAGAAGAGCTGTTAATAGTGATGAGGGTTTATTTTGAAAAACCCAGAACAACTGTTGGATGGAAAGGTCTTATAAACGATCCTGATCTCAATGAAAGCTTTAAAATTGGTAAGGGTGTTGAGATGGCCAGAAAACTTTTAATAGATTTAGCTAACTTAAATCTACCTGCAGGTACAGAGTTTCTTGACCCTATTTCTCCTCAATATATTACTGATATTATTTCTTGGGGCGCTATTGGCGCTAGAACGGCTGAAAGTCAAATACATAGAGAATTGGCATCAGGACTTTCTTGTCCTATTGGTATAAAAAATGCAACAAATGGTGGTCTCAAGGCAGCTATAGATGGAATTCAAGCAGCAAATCACTCACATGTTTTTCTTGGTGCTACCAAAGAATCTGACATAGCTATGTTAAAAACAGCAGGTAATAATGATGCTCACATCATTCTTAGAGGTGGCAAGGAACCTAATTACGACAGTGATTCTATTAACGAAACTTTAATTGCGCTTAGAGAGGCTGAAGTTAATGAGTCAATTATGATTGATGCTAGTCATGGTAATAGTCAAAAACAATTTAAACAGCAACTGCCTGTAATTGAAAATATCTCAAGTCAAATTTCAAATGGCAATAAAAACATCAAAGGCGTGATGATAGAAAGCCACCTTGTTGAAGGTAATCAAAAAATTTCTGATTCTCTTGTATATGGTCAGAGCATTACTGATGCATGTATTGGTTGGGATGATACTGTTTCATGTCTGCAAAGTTTAAGCGATGCGGTGACCAAAAGAAGGAGCTCATAGGCTATTGAAAGACTTTGATAGAATTTCCTTTTCAAAAGATGTTGCTGAAACCTTAGGCATCGAAGCTGCAATAATACTTGAACTATACCAACAAAATAAAATCACCTATTCCGGTGATTCCGAGCTCTTTAAAACTTTGGTAAAGCAAGAATTACCTTTCATTGAGCATGCGCTTATTGAAGCATGTCTAAAAAAACTATTAAATTACAAGCTGATATCAAATTCACAAGAAATAACAAACAAAAAAAATTATAATTTAAAAGCTGCTCAAGTAAATAACACAAAAAAATTAAAAATCGATTTAAATTGGTCCCCATCTAATGAAGCTTTAGAAATTCTAAATATGAGTGAAATCCCAAAAACTTTCATTTCAAGCAAGGTAAAAGAATTTGTATTATATTGGACAGAAAGAGGACAAGAACGAAATAACTGGAACACTTCTTTTATAGATTACATTAGAAGAGAATGGGCAAAGGAACAAAGTTCAACAAAAGGACTTCCACATACTATAGATTTCGAATGGTCTCCAAGTAATGATGCTTATGATATCCTTGAATTATCTGATATCTCAAAAGAATCAGCTTCAAAATATTTAAGAGAATTTATACTATACTGGAAAGAGAATGGTTCTGCTTTCACAACATGGAACTCTAAATTTATTGAACATGTAAAAAGAAGACATATATCAGATAACCAAAATTTAAAAGATGAAGAAAATCAAAAACATACTGAACCAGGAAAATATGGAAAAGACTTTTCAGCAAGAAAAGGTGACTCCTCTTGGGCGTCAGAAATCAACTTTGAATAAAGAAAAATATATTGAGTGCATTGACAATTTATTCCTTAAACTCGAATTGGCATATCACTATCAATTTTATAAAGTCTTTGGTACTGATGACAGGCTAAATGAGGGTAAAAAACTTTGGGCAATGAGTTTGAAGTCTTTTTCTCCAGAAATAATTACAGAAGCAACTGAAAATGTAATAGGTGCTCAGTCATATTTACCAACACTAACAGATTTTCTTAAGGCTTGTTCTGAAATAAATAGTCATAACGGTTTTCCTTCAGTAGAAGAGGCATATATTGAAGCAAGAAAATCATATGCACCGAGAGCAGAATTTTCATGGAGCCATCCAATCGTTTATTTCACAGGTAAAAAAATAGGTTGGAATTTCATAGATGAAAAAGATAGTAGAGAATTGTTTTCTTCTTTTAAAAAGATTTTTAATAAACTTAAAGAAGATGTATTAAATGGTAAAGAATTTAAAATTCCAACTCCTGACTCAAACAGATCTGAAAATAAACCAATGAACAAGAAGCTTTTTGAAAGCCTCAGAAAAAAGCACAACGTATAGAATTAAACTGAACCATTGGTTTAACACTTTTGTCTAAACTAAAATGATAAAATAATTAAATATGACTAAGAATATAAGAATATCTTTATATATCCTCATACCAATAATTCTTTGGATGGTATCTGGTTTTTTTGTAACAGATCAAAAAGAACCAGAAAATGTAAAAAATGAGCTCTTTGCTGTGGGTGTAACTACCAGTAATGCCGTTGAGTATCAACCCACAATTAAATTAAAGGCTACTTCACAATCTGAAGCTAGAGTTAATGTAAGAGCAAAGACCTCAGGTGAGGTAGTAAAAATAGGCTCAACTCAGGGACAATTTGTTGAAAAAGATTCTATTCTTTGTAGCTTAGGTGTTGTTGAGTTAAACAGAACAGAGGTTAAAGCACCCTTTTCTGGATTCATTGAACAAATTGTAAAACCTGGAAATTTTCTTGAAAGAGGACAGGTTTGTGCAACTATAATCCAACTCAACCCTATTATATTTTCTGCTGAAGTCCCAGAATTTAATATTAATAAAGTTGAAACAGGTCAAGAAGTTCTTATTAGTTTGATTACTGGTGAGGTTATTAAAGGTAATTTAACATTCGTTTCAAAAAGTGCTTCAACCTCAACAAGAACTTTTAAAGTTGAATCTCAAATTCAAAACAAAGATGGGATGGTAAGAGATGGCATTACTGCAGAGATGATAATAAAAACAAAATTTGTAAAAGCACACAAAATCTCACCATCAATTCTAATACTTAACGATAACGGCAAAATTGGAGTTCGATCAGTTATTGATGGTGTTGTTGTTTTTCATAATGTCTCAATATTAGAGGACTCTGAATCAGGATTATGGATTACTGACATACCTGATTCGCTTGATCTTATTGTTCAAGGTCAAGGGTTTGTTGAAGATGGTCAACAAGTGGTTACAAACCAAATATGACAAGAATTATAGATTTTGCTTTGTCAAAAGCAAAAACAACTTTAATGATTGCATTTATGATCATTATTGCCGGATCGTATGCAAGACAAGAAATATCTATTGCTGCTTCTCCTAACGTCCAACTACCCTTTATAAGTGTTTCTGTTTATTTGGATGGAGCATCCCCTAGTGATACATCAAGATTAATAGCAAAGCCACTTGAAAATAGACTAATGACAGTTTCTGGAGTGAAAAGTATTAGCTCAAGAAGCACTTTAAGTTTTGCAAGAATATTCCTTGAATTTGAAGTTGGCTACGATATGGATGAGGCCTTAGTAGACATTAAGCAAGCTGTCGAAGAAACTAAATATGAGCTACCAAGAGAAGCTGAAGATCCTCAAATATCTGAATACTCAGAGGCAAGTTTCCCCGTAATGAATATCAGCATTATTGGCAATAGTTCGATTAGACAAAAAGTCTTTTATGCAAAAGAGCTAAAAGATAAGGTTGAGAGCCTTGAAGAAATATTGCAAGCCAATCTTTCTGGAGCACCTGAAGAGGTTCTTGAAGGAGTAATAAATAAATCTCGAATGGAATCTTATGAGGTTACTCTAAGTGATATTTATTATTCAGTATCAAACAATAATTTAATTATTCCCGGAGGTACACAAGATACTGGTAAAGGTAGTTTTAATATCGAAGTGCCTAGCGTTATTGAAACTGCTCAAGATGTTTACTCTATTCCGATTAAAGTTACCAAAGATGCCATAGTAACCCTAGGTGATATTGCAGATATTAAAAGGACTTTTAAAGATTTTACATCCTATGCAAGAATTAACGGTCAAGATGCAGTCACTTTAGAGGTTCAACTAAGAGACGGGGCTAATTCAATAGATGCATCTTATGCCATAAAAGATATATTGAATGACTATGAAAAAACCCTTCCAGAAAATTTAGAAATATTAATTACCCAAGATGATACTTTGTACTCCATTGATATGGTTAAAGAGCTCAATGGAAATATTATTGCTGCAGTTGTTTTAATAATGGTTCTCGTGATTGCAAGTATGGGATTTAGAGTATCAATGCTTGTAGGTCTATCCATACCCTTTTGTTTTTTATTTACTTATCTAATTTTCTTTTCTCTTGGTATGGAAATAAATTTCCTTGTCATGATGGGGTTACTTCTTGGGATGGGGATGTTAATTGACGGAGCCATTGTGATTACTGAATATGCTGATAAAAAAATTGGAGAAGGTCTTTCAAGATCAGAAGGCTATAAAATGGCATCAAAAAGGATGTTTTATCCAATAGTAGCTTCGACAGGAACTACTATGGCTGCCTTCATACCAGTAATGTTGTGGCCAGGTTTTACTGGTCAATTTATGCGATATCTTCCAATAACAGTTTTTACAGTATTAGCTGGCTCCCTTATTTATTCATTGATCATGATTCCTGTTTTAGGGTCATATCTTGGACAACAGGATTCAGCACTCAATAAAGACGAAGGTAGAGACTCTATATTTAAAAAATTAACTGAACTATATGGAAAAAGAATTGCAAAATTTGTAAAGAATCCAATTGAAACATGTATAGCGGTTGCTTCAGTATTATTAATAATAATTATGAGTTATTCCTATTTTGGAAAAGGAACAATTTATTTTGCCCTGGTTGATCCTGTAGAAGCAAATGTAACTATTAAAGCTAGAGGCAATTATTCTGCATTAGAGACAAAAGAAATTGTTCAACAAGTCGAAGAAAGATTCTTAGAAGTTCCAGGATTAGGTAGTGTTTATTTAAGAGCTGGTAGTGAATGGTGGAATAGAGAAGCAGATAAAATTGGTGGTGGGTTTGTAGAAGTTGCACCTGCTGCAGAAAGAGAAATATCTGGGTTAAAAATAATGGAGCTTTTAAGTGAATCAGTGAATGATATGCCAGGTATATTTGTAGAAATTTCTCCTGATTTAGGAGGTCCATCTTTTGATAATCCAATTGAATTAGATCTGTATGGCAATAGTGAAGATGATGTTAATACTGCAGCAGATATCATTGAAGCTCATATGAGAAATAATATTAAAGGCCTAAAAAATATTACTTCATCAAAATCATATCCATCAGTTGAATGGAGTGTTGAAGTAGATAAGCAAAAAGCAGCTCAATTAGGTGTGAGTGTTGCTGATGTAGGTGCATTAGTTCAAATGCTAACTAATGGATTTAAGGTTGGTGAATATAGGCCAGATGACTCAAGAGATGAGGTAGAAATCAGAGCTAGATTCCCTCAGTCTGATAGAACTATCACCGGAATACAAAATTTAAACGTAATAACTCTTGAAGGCCTAGTTCCTGTGAGTTCTTTTATATCAGTGGTGCCAAAAGAAAATAGACAATCTGTTAATAGAAGAGATGGAAAATTTACACAACAAATTGGTGCAGCAACAATAGATGAATCTAAAGTTGCAGAGAAAGTTGAAGAAATTGATTTATGGCTAAAGTCTGCTGATTTAAGCAAAGGAGTAACTTACAAATTTACTGGCATGGCAGAAGAAACTGAAGATGTAAATAATTTTATGATAGCTGCAGGTATTATGGCTGTATTTATAATGCTACTTATGCTTTTAACCCAATTTAACAGCTTTTATCAGTCATTCATAATTCTTACATCCGTAACAATTTCTTTTGTTGGTGTCTTGCTAGGTTTATTAATAACAGGAAAGCCATTTAGTACAACAATGACAGGATTATCGATTGTTACCCTAGCTGGGATTGTAGTTAATAACAATATTGTACTAATCGATACCTTTAATAAACTAAGAGAAGAATCTCCACATGTTGAAAACTCAACTCATATAATCAATGCATGCAAGCAAAGACTAAGACCTATCCTACTTACATCCCTTACAACCATTTTTGGTCTTTTGCCCTTGGCAATGGGAGTTAGTTTGGACATTATTGCAAGAGATATTGCCCTTGGTAGCCCAATTGTAGATTGGTGGTCAAATCTAGCAGTATCTATTGTATTTGGTTTGGCATTCAGTACTTTTATTACTTTGATATTAACTCCAGCTGTTTTATCTCTGCCATATGCTTTAAGAAATGATTTCAAAAAGTTTTTTAAAACAGCTAATTAATAAATTACAATAAGATATGTCTAGTTCAAATAAAAAAATTGATTTTGAGTCCTCATTAAAAGAGCTTGAATCAATAGTGAAAAAACTTGAGGATGAAAATATTAATTTAGAAGATTCTGTAAAATCATTTGAAGCAGGAATTAATCTAGTCAAAGAATGCCAAAAGCAACTTGAAGATGCTGAGTTAAAGGTTAAAGAGTTATTAGATGATGGAACTTCACAAGAATTAGATAATTCATAAAACTTTAATGCTTCCTGAATACTTATCTCAAGTAAAAAAACTTGTAAAAGATAAGATGCTTAAATCGATAAGCAATAACAATAAAATAGAAGAAGCTATGGCCTATTCTGCACTTGCTGATAGCAAAATGATAAGAGCCGGATTAGTGTTTGCCTCATCAGAGACAAATAAAAATATATCTAAAGAAAGTATCATCACATTATCTTCAGCTGTTGAGTTAATGCATACCTACTCACTCATTCATGATGACCTGCCATGTATGGATGATGATAATTTAAGAAGAAATCAGCCATCAAACCACATAAAATATGGAGAAGCTAATGCCGTTTTGGCAGGAGATGCCCTCCAGGCATTAGCATATGAAATTATAGTTAATGATAATTTTTTAAGCTCAGATGATAAGGTAAATGCTATCAATCTTCTGTCAAAAGCATGCGGTAAAAATGGAATGGTCTTTGGTCAATATCTAGACATTGAAAATGAAAATAATCAAAGCATAGACATAAAGAAACTTGATGATATTCATAACTTAAAAACAGGAAAATTAATTGAGTGTGCTGTAATGCTGGGTCAAATTGGATCAAGTTTGGAATCAGAATCCTTAAATGCCTTAAGAGATTTTAGTTCCAAAATAGGTTTAGCATTTCAAATTACAGACGACATCTTAGACGTTACTCAAATAGAAAGCATATTAGGTAAAAATAAAAACTCTGATGCAAAAAATAATAAACTTACTTACATAGACATTATTGGTTTGGGTGAAGCAAAATTAAAAGCAAACAAATTAACTGATTTAGCTTTAAATTCTTTAAATCAATCAAATATAACTAATATTGATAAATTAATTGAAATGGCTAAATATTTGATTGGCAGAGAGAGTTAATGAAAATTTTTAATAAAATTCCCGAAACTAAACCAAAAACTCCTTTGCTGGATAAAGTTTCAGTACCGTCTGATATCAGATCATTCTCTGTTAGTGAGCTTGAAATTTTGTCTGATGAATTAAGAGAATTTTTATTATTTTCTGTTGGACAAACCGGTGGTCATCTTGGAGGCGGGCTTGGTGTTATTGAATTAACTGTGGTTCTTCATCATTTATACAATACTCCATATGATAATTTGGTTTGGGATGTCGGGCATCAAGCATATCCTCATAAAATCTTAACTGGAAGAAAAAATAAAATTCATACAGTACGACAAAAAGAAGGATTAGCTCCCTTTCCGGCAATTAGTGAAAGTGAATATGATGCTTTCGGTGTTGGACACTCAAGTACTTCTATAAGCGCAATATTAGGTATGGCTATGGGTGCTCAAAAAAATGATTCCAATAAAAAACATGTTGCAGTAATTGGAGATGGAGCAATGACTGCAGGCATGGCATTTGAAGCTTTAAGCCACAGCGGTCATTTAAAGCCTAATATTCTTGTGATTTTAAATGATAATGATATGTCCATTTCAGAAAATATTGGTGGCCTTTCTAATTATTTTTCAAGAATTTGGGCATCAAAAATCTATAAAGGTATTAAGAAAAGTGGTGCAAGTGCATTAAAGCCATTACCCCAAGCCTATCATTTAGCAAGAAAGGTTGAGACACAAATGAAGGCAATGGTAGCTCCCGGAACAATATTTGAAGAACTTGGATTTAACTATGTTGGTCCTATTGATGGTCATAATATAAAAGAAATGACAGATGTGATTAGTAACCTTAAAGATTTTGAGGGCCCTCAATTCCTTCATGTAATTACAAAAAAAGGTGCTGGCCTTGATCCTGCTGAATCAGACAGAATAGGGTTTCATGCCATAGGTAAAATTAACAGCATAAAATCAGATTCAAGTCCAAAGCCAAAATATCAAGATATTTTTAGTGATTGGATAGTAGGTATGGCTGAAAAGGATGAGAGCTTGGTCGCAATTACTCCAGCCATGCGTGAAGGTTCTGGGCTTGTTGATTTTAGTAAAAAGTATCCCGATAGATATTTTGATGTTGCAATAGCAGAACAGCACTCAGTTACATTTGCAGCCGGCCTATCTTTAGAAAATAAAAAACCTGTTGTTGCAATTTACTCAACATTTCTTCAAAGAGCATACGATCAATTTATTCATGATGTAGCAGTTCAAAATTTAGATGTTACCTTTGCTCTTGATAGAGCTGGATTAGTTGGAGAAGACGGACCAACACATTCTGGCAATTATGATATTGCTTATCTAAGGTGTATACCAAATATAATCCTGATGACTCCTTCAGATGAAAATGAAACAAGATTGCTTTTAACTACAGCCTTCAAACATAAAGGACCTGCAGCTGTAAGATATCCAAGAGGAACTGGTCCAAATGCATCTGTTAATTCTGATCTTGAGGCTGTAGAAATTGGTAAAGCTAAAGTGGTAAAAGAAAGTGAGTCTAATGTTGTTTTCTTAAATTTTGGAGCTTTATTAGATAAAGCGCTAGAAGTTTCAGAAAAAATGGATTTCACATTAATTGATATGAGATTTGTTAAGCCTCTTGACCAAGAAATACTAAAAAAATATTTATCTAAAGCGGACTATTTCGTATCTTTAGAAGATGGATCGATTGCTGGAGGTGCTGGAAGTGCAGTACAAGAGTTTTGTTCAATTGAATCTATAGATATTAAATCAATTCTCTTAGGAATACCCGATAGGTTTATTGAACATTCATCAAGAGAGGAAATGCTTGAATCTGCTGGTCTTTCAGTTGCTAAAATATTAGATAGATTAAAGCCATTGCTGGGAAAATAGCCATAATCCCGGCTATTAAGTCATCAAGAACTATTCCTAGCCCGTTTTTAAAATTTTTATCAAAATAAGACACCGGATAGGGTTTTAAAATATCAAATAGTCTAAAAAAAATAAGAGCTAAAACTGCATAATATGTTCTTGAATTTTGTGTTGATAGATATAAAGCAGGAACTAGCGCGATCCAGATACCAACTAATTCATCTATTACGATTGATTTATGATCTTTTTCTATTAGATTGATTGATGCTTTTTCACATATCCATATTGAAAATGGTATTGATAAAATAACAACTATAAGCATATCTACATAATGGGAAATGTAGATAAAAACTAAAAATGCAAATACGGATCCCCATGTACCTGGGGCAATAGGAATTTTTCCAATACCCCCTAGTGTAGCTATAAAATGAATTGGGTTTTTAAGATCTGGGAACTTGCTCATTTAATAATGCTCATATCCTTTTATATCAATATCATAACCTTTATTAGAAAAAAGGTTTATTTTCTTGTCCTCTTTTACGATTCCAATTTTTATAAAATTATCGGCAACCAGTTCTTCTGGCAAAGTAAAACACAAATCATAGTCATCTCCAGCATTTAAATCATTTATGTCTGAAGTTATGGGTATATCATCTATATAAACATCTGCCCCACACCTAGATGCATTAAGCATCTTTTTTAAATCTGCAAGTAAGCCATCAGAAGTATCAATACATGCATTTGCGATCAGAGAAATTTCTTTACCAAGTTCAATTTTAGCTTTTGGTCTTAAATAACTATCAATAAATGAAGAATCTATGTTGTTGTTCCAGTCTTTCAGTCCTTTTGATGCTTTGCCAACTTGAGAACTTATACATATTATATCTCCAGGCTGTGCCCCACTTCTTGTAAGAATTTTTTCAGAAAACGGTGAACCATATACAACAACATTTATGTTTAGAGGTCCTGAAGTTAAATCCCCTCCAATTAATGAAATTCTATACTCATCAG
>Ga0181570_10004479_pt1 | contig 10245 bp, 7 predicted proteins | sample 101ome_18_FD_148667 | JGI IMG/M metagenome (GOLD analysis project Ga0181570, IMG submission 148667) | Coastal salt marsh microbial communities from the Groves Creek Marsh, Skidaway Island, Georgia - 101406AT metaG (spades assembly) | ecosystem: Environmental > Aquatic > Marine > Intertidal zone...
ATAAAGTCGCCACGTCTCGAAAACTTGGCGTCTTGGCTCCTTCGGCGGCTTTTGTGAACGCTTTAACAGAATCGCGATATTTGCCCATGGAATAAAAGGCGTGACCGCGAACCATTTCGCAGTGCGCGACTAACGAACTGAGCGTAACCGGGTACGTGGAGACGGTTGCGTCCAATTCGTTCGCTTCGACGACAGCCTTCGGATAGTCACCCGCGGTTAAATACATGGACGCGAGAAGCTCGTTGCAGTTGCATCGAAGAGTGAAAAATGGAAGCGCGTCGCAAGAAGATCTCGGGCCCAAGTTTTCCTCCTTCATCACCCATATTCTTTCGCGCTTCAGTGGTTCTTGTTGTTGCTGCTCTGGTTCTGGTTCTGACTTCTTTTGCACGACTACTTCTTTAGTCTTTGCTGCTCGTTTCTTTTTCGTTGATTCTGTCGCTGGAATTTTCTTGCTCGGTTTGCTATCGCTACGCGGGGTGGATTTGCCACCTCGCGTGGACCGTCGACCCGATCGAGTGGCTTTAGGCGTTTCTTCTTCTTCTTCTTCGTCCTTCTCGTCGACGTCCATTTCCTCCTCGTCGTCTTGCTTTGCTTTCTCACCGTCTTCTTCTTTTTCGTCGTCGTTTTGTACTCGTTTCTTTACCGCACCGTCCGTCTTCGCATTCTTCGCAATCTCCACATCTCCGTCTTCTTCTTTGTACGGCAAACCCAGCGCCGAAATTCCAAGTTCTTCCAATCCTTCGTCTAACATCTTCTTCACCTCTCGTAGCCTCTGCGCGGTTTCTTTAGTCGACCCGCTCTTGCGGGAAGTTTCTGCTAACAAAATTTCCGCGCGAGCAATCACTTGGCGCTCTGGTATCCATTCCTTGGCGGTTTCGTTCAATTGCGCGAATGGCGATTTTTTCGTCGCAGTAGTAGTGCTCTTCTTCTTTTTTGTTCTCCAATCAATCACCCCAGCTTTGACTAATAACCGCTCGACGAACAACGTTTCCTCAAAATGCGCTTCCATGCGTTTCTTGTGATAGTCGCATCTCTTACGTAAATCGCTCGCGCCTTTCAATGCCGAAGCGACGTCGCCTTCTTCAATTTTCGAAGCGCATCGCAAACTAGAAAACTGGAACAGCTCTCTCGCGTGTTCATCCATCGCGTGCACGTCTTTTGCAATCGCTTCGGCTTTCTTCATCGCTTTCGACACTCTCGACGGCTCTTCCCCGTTTGCGCGTTGTAAAATCGCCCGTTCTAAATCCGCCAACGCCACGGTCAACTTGAATCGAGTCAACCCGTCCTTCTCTTCTCTCATCAAAAGCGCCTCCTCTTCTCCTTCCTCTTCCCTCCTTTTCTTCGCGGAGACGCTCGCGCTGTTGCCGCTCGCTTTTCGCTTCACCAACTCTCTCTCCGCGTGTTCCACGGCTTGAAACGCCAACCCGAAACTCCTCTCGCTCCTCGAGAAATTCTCATTCCGTAAGTGCATCTCGCCCATCTGCAAAAGCGTAAACGCCACTCGCAACCGCCACTCGTCTCTCTCCGTCTTCGTCACCGCGCCCGACGCGTCGTCCCGCATTCCCTTCGCCAACTCCAAGCAATTATTCAAAGCTTCCTCCTCCAACCGTTTCGCCTTCTCCCCGTCCACCGGAACGAGCTTCCGGTTCGAAAGCGCCAACTGCTGATGCGTTTCGTATTTCAAGACTTCGTACCGAGCGTGTTCTTTCAGAAGCACTTTGCCTGCGTTAAAGTTATGCGTGTAAAAATATGAGAGAGAGAGAGAGAGAGAAGATATGTAATCAGTAAAACTATAACACGTCAAATGTAACGTAAACGTAAACGCACCCATCTCTAAATGCCTCTTTGCTTCGGCTTGATTTTCCGTCACCGCGTTCAAAATCTTCCCAATCATCAACCGATTCTTCGCCTCCTCGATGCTCCCGGCCGGAAATTTCGCCGAATCGTTTTGGAAGGTGGCCTCTAGGCAGAGAATCGCGTGGAGTGGGTTTAAAGAGAGGAGGCATTCTTTCGCGAGATGCGTGAGATGGTTCGGGAGATTTGTTTCTTGTTCTTCTTCTTCTTCGTCGTCATCGCGTCCCGCATTGGTCATCGATGGAGACATCTCTTTTAATATATTATTATTACGCAAAGAGAGAGAGAGAGAAAGAGAGAGAGAAAGAAAAGGAAAGAGCGCTTCGAGAGGGGCTTTTATTCGACGCGCTTTATCTCTCTTTCTTCTTCTCTCTTTTCGTCGATGAGTGTTTAATATACTTCTTTTAATGTCGAATTTGAAACACTGAAAATCTCCATTTTTTTCTTCCCGCCTTAAAGAAGCGCAGAGATATCACTCACAACACACACATACATAAATACGAGAGATGACATCGCACCACTACCACCAATACTCTTCTTCTTCTTCTTCTCGAGGAGATCTGACCAGCGATTCCGCTCGACTCGCAGCCTCTGAATCTAGTAGTAGTGGTGGCAGCATGCCAATAAACTTTGATTTCACCTCCACGGTGACTCTGTTCGATTGGACCTCTCGTAACGGATTCGAATACTTCGTTTTGCTCGCGTTCGCGTTTAGTTTAGCGTATTTGCAGGAGTATTTGGCGTGGATTCGGAGCAAAGAGATTCATTCTTCTTCCACGTTGGAAAGCGCGAGCCTCGCTGGGAGTAAAGGGTACGAGAGCTTAAACGGAGGAGGAGGAGGAGACGTGAAGGAAAACGTTTTCCCGGTGAACAGAAGGGTGTTGCAGAGCGCGAAGTACTGCGCGCACGCCGCGGTGAGTTATTTGTTGATGCTCGTCGTGATGAGTCTTAATTTTGGGGTTTTTGCGAGCGTTTTGTTAGGTTTAGGCGTTGGGAAATACATATTTAGTAGCGGAGGTGGGAGCGGTGTTGGTGGGAGGCGATCGTTGATGTCGGACGCGTGTCATCCGTCGGCGTGACCGAGACGCGTCGGCGAGTGCGGGCGCGCGCGAAACGTGTGTAAATATTACTTTTTGTATCGAACGAGTTGACAAAGCATATGTATTATTATCATCGTTATATTTATATCGTTAAAATTACATCGCGTTCTTATTAGTTCAAAACTTCGCTGCCAAAGTACCAACTCAAAACCCATCTGGTCGGATTAAACTGCGCCAAGCTCAACGGAATCGCCAACAAAACTAACCCAACCACCGGATACAACAAAAACTCCGTCCGCTCTAAAAACGGCAAAGAGTTAAACCCGACGAACTGGCAGTAGTGATAATAACTCAAACTCAACCCGTAGAGCAAATTGCTCAACAACGCGCAGATGAAGCCTCTCTGCGCTAAGAGCGGGCTCAAAATCAACTGCCCGACGTACAACGCGACGAACAACGGCACGAACGAGTTGCAATGCACGTCGAACGCGAACAGCCATTCCACGCTGCTGTTACCCTCACCACTACCTCTGCTACTGCTATTCTTCGCTCGCATGTACCTATTCGCCAAATACCAATACAGCGTCGCGATGGCGCATCCGCACCCGACGTAATCGAAAAACACCGCCGAGAGTACCACCCACATCGCTTTCCCCACGCCTCTCTTCTCGTACGCGAAGCAATACCCGATCGCAACGATCGCGACGAACACGCACGACAACACGCAAAACGTCGGATCGTCTCTCGCCCACTGGTTTTTCGTTTGTTTCCGGTACGACGCGTGCCGGTAGACTTTCTTCGGGCCTTGCGAGAGAAGCAAACGCATCTGCCAAAGCGCGTATTCAAAATCGAGAAGCTTTGGTTTCACGACGCGGTCGATGGCGAACCGGCTGTTGTTGCTGCCGCCACCACCGCCGCCGCGCGCGTACGAGGAGGATTGAGGAGAAGCGGGCGGGTGTGCGTGCATGTTTTGTTTTCAAAGAGAGAGAGAGAGAGAAAGAGTTTGTTTGCGTGTGTCCGTTTTGAAGTAAAATTTCAAACCGACCGAAAGTGTTGCCTTTCATTATTACTTTATTTGGACCGGCGGATCGATATATTTACGCTCGTCGTATTGTCTTAAAATGGATTCTCGTTTACATTCGCATTTCATACCGCTAGATTTACTACTTATGTCTCTGTTCTTTCTCGATCTCTCTCTCTCTCTCGTTCTTCTCTCTCTTTCTCTTAATCGTCTTCGTCAAACTCAAAGTCCTCCGGCGGCGCGGGTTCGTCGTCGTCCGCTCCGGCGCCGGCGTTGGCGGCGGCGCCAGCCTGCGCGTCGACTTCGGCCGGTTTGAACGCCAACTCGACGTAGAACACCTCTTCTTCCGGGGTTTGATCTTTCAAGACGACGAAACCGCGACCGACGCGGGATTTTTCTTTGTTGCCGGAAGTGGAGGATTCGCACGGGATGAATCGCGCGGCTGGGTCGAAGGAGATGAACTTTTCTTGTTGAGGGGTCACTCTCGAAGGGTTGGTTAAGATTTCAGACTCTGGTTCCGGTTCGTCCTCTTTCTTTTCTTCTTCTTTCTTTTCTCCTCCTTCTTCGGCGGCTGTGGTGGTGGTCGCGTCCATCGCGGCTCGGGATTGTGGACGAGACGGGATGTTGTTATCGTCCGCATCCATGCTCACGTCTTCTAAACCGCTCACGTCTTTGCCCTCTTTCAACATTTTCTCCTTGAGTAACTTTTGCGCTTTCTTAGTCGTCGAGAGCACGGCTTTCTTCACCTCGGTAGTTTTCTTGTCTTTTTCATCCGAGAGAAAATCTGCGTATTTGAATAAGGACGGTTTGGCGTCTGAAACGCACTCGTAGTGCGGCATTTGTAAGGTTTTGTCGACGCCGATGAACGCCGTCGGGATGGTGGCTACAGAGAGGAAGTGACCGAACGGAAACCAGTACCAGTATTGCGTGAAAACCAACACGCCCAACGTGGAGGTCATTCTCGGACGACCGGCTCTGGATTTCAAAGAAATCGTGCAGTTGCGTCCGCCGCAATCTAAGATGCCCGACGCCATGATGGCGCCCATTTTCGACATGGTCGTTTCGCTCGAATCCGCGCTCATTTTTTGCATCTCGTCGCGAAATTTCGACAAGCGATCTTCCGGTTGTTGCACCAAGACGAGAGCAGACGCGATGGCGGCACCTTGCTGAACGAAATCAACTTTATCTCTTCTCATCGGCTCCAATAGTTTCGCCGCGTTCACGTTTCCGGTCCCGGCGCAGGCGATGCCCACCGCCATCGCCGCGCCGTACCTCGCGTGCGGATTGTACGATTCCGACAAGAGTTGCACGACGCGAACGCACTGCTCCGGATTGTTCGTTAACACGAAACCAATGGACATAACTGCGCATCGGCGAACGTCGTCCGAGACGTCCGAAACGGCAACGTGTAAGAGCTTTCGAATGGCGTCGTTGTTCCCGGTGCCGACGTACGCCGAGCCGATAATTTGACAACCGCCGTATCGAATCAACGCATCACCATCGCCTAAAGCGTCTTCAACGATCGCATCCGCGTCTTCTTCGCACGTGGCAAACGCGCACGCGAGACCTAAACCTAATCCACGAATGATTTTTTCGTGCGATGTCTTTCTAGCGTACGTGAGCATTTCTCGCGCGAAGTTTTCGTGGAGACTCTTTTGCGAGTTTTTGCGCAAACCAGCCAAAACGAAACCTAATCCGACACCCGCGGCTTCACCGGCAACGGCGCTGTCGCTTCTCAAAACTCTAAACAGTTCGTTCACGCACTCCGAATCCAACGTCGATTTCCCGTAACTACTCAAACCTATGCCTAAACACGCGCCATGTTGCACGGTTTCGTTGTTCGCGGCGCGAAGACGGTCGACGATAAACGTCGACGCGTCTCCACAGTGCGGTCGTCCGCAGTGCATCAAACCCATGGCGTATAACGCACCGCCCAAAGTATACGGACTTGGGGCCGGTAACAGTTGCGACAACAACTGCTTTGAATCTTCGGCGCGACCGCGGTGGATAACTCCGACACCGGCGGTGGCTGAAAACCTCGCCCAGTTTGTCGCCCTCGATAACCAGTCCAAGTTTTGTCTCAGAAACGCATCGCTCGTCGTCCCGCAGTTGCTCATGGCGTTTGCAAACACCACCGAGCCGTGCATGACGGAGTTTCTCCCTTCGACGGCTTTCTTCAACTTCTCTACCAACGCCGGATCGCCGTGAGATTTTGTTTTCAAGAATTCCAAGTACAACTTTGCCGGCGTTTCGCCGCGCAAAATCGACACCAACAAGTTCGCGCGAGCCTGTTTTTCCGCTTCCTTCTGTTCTTGACCTTCTTTCGTCGGCGTGGCCGTGGTCGTCGAAGACACCGAGGCGAGGACTAAATCGGCGACCCCGTTCAAGAAATTCCTCAAATCCATCTCGAACAAATTGAATCCGATTTGGTACGCCTGTAAATTGTCTCGCTCGTCCGAAGATTTCACCAGCGATAACAAAACGTCCGCGCATCGTTTATCGTCCTCTAAAATCGCCAAACACTGGCACACGCCGTTATAGTTCGGTTCGTCGAAATCGAGCGTCTCGTACAACTTCACCAACAACGCCAACGCCTCCGCGCGAAACGATTTTTGCATGACCAAAGTCTGACTCACCTTTGTGGCGTACGATAAGACAACCTCGGGTTGCTCGGCTCTCGAAATCGCTTGCTCCAACGCGTCTAATCGCTTCGATTCTAACGCCACACCAACCGCGTGCGTCCACTGCTTCTCTTCGTGGCATTTTTCAAACATTCTGTCGACGATAGACTCTAATCGAGGATCAATCGAGACGTCGAACTCGTCTTCTCCTTCTTCCTCCATCATTTGATTCGCGCCGTCGTCCGAGGAGGACCTCACTTGCCCTCCTCTCTGCCTCTTCTCCACGTACGTATCGATCGCTTTCGCCAAAACCGTGTCCACAAAATCAGAATTCTTCTCGGAAACGTCGAAGAGTTTCCCCGCGGCTAACGCGTACGATAACGCGTCGTCCAAATCGCCCAAGTGGTAGAATACCTGTGCGTATAAAATATTCGTCGCGGCGCGCGAGAAAAGGATATATTATATAAAAGGTGAGCGAAAAGAGAAAGCGTGCGCGCCTCGTCGCAGCGTTCGACAAAGACACACAGAGAGAGATTGAGACAGAGAAACCGAAACTTGGTTTTCAGCGAGAGAAAAATCCGTCGATTGAAAGATTGAAAGAGCGCGCTCGAACCGCGAAGAAGAAGAAGAAGAAGAAAACAGAGATCTGATCTCTCTCTCATCGCTCTCGTTTTAACGAGCGCGCTTCGAAAGAAACAACCAATCGCGCGACGAAAAATCGCACCCCCCCCCAACATACCTTGCTCGCAACCAGCGCGGCTAAATCTCTGTGCGAAAAAAACTCGTCCTCGTGCATCCCTTCGATGACGCCGACGCGCGAGGCGACTTCCGGCCACTGCGAAGTCATCGCGACGTCGTTGAGACATCGCAAACCGTGGACTTTTAAAGCGTCTTGCGGTTCTTCGAGTAGAGCGAGAAGGCCGGCGGCTGATGTTAAACGGTTGGAGGAGGAGGAAGAGGAAGAGGATGGCATCGTCGTCGTCGTCGCGGCCGCCATTATTTGTGCGCCTTTTTTCACTGCTATCTATTATCTGCGTGTATGCGCGCAGCTTTTCTATAGAGAGCGACTTTTCAAAAACGAGAAAGATCCCTCTTCAATTTACATTTAGGGTTTATACTTATTTAGGGTTTCAGACTTTCAACGCTTCGTTTCTTCTTTTCTGGACTTAAGAAAAACACTATTATTATTATGATGAAAGGACTCGCGCGAGCACCTTTCGCTTCTTCTTCTTCTTCTTCTTTTTCTTCTAGTTCTCTCTCCGTCTCTGAAAGAAGAAGAAGAAGAAGCGATGATGGTGTTTTCTCGAACCGTTCTCGCGCCTCTTCTTCTTCTTCTTCTTCCTCCTTGAAGAAGAAGAAGAATAAAAAGATACTGTTCGTTAGGGGAATTTCGGCTTCATCATCATCGTCATCGAAAACAACTGGAACGAATGAATTCAAAACGAGCGATGGTGTTACAATCCGCGGAACTTTTGCCGAAGGAGGAGGAGAAGCACAAACAACAACGAGTGATGAAAAAAGAACGGCTTTAATCATGCTGCACGGGTCGTACCACGCGTCGTGGTGTTTTTCGGAAAATTTCTTTGATTATTTTAGTGGTGGAGGTCGTGGTGGTTACGGTACGAACGTGGACGCGTACGCGATGGACTTTCGAGGCCAAGGCGCGAGCGACGTGCCAGTGAAGGACGGGAAAGCGATGAAAGTCGCCGGGACGTTGGAGAGACACGCGAGGGACGTCAGAGAGTACGTCGAGCACGTCATGCGTGAGAAAAAAGACGCCTACGATAGAGTGTATTTGGTCGGCCATTCGTTTGGCGGATTAATTGCGCAGAAAGTTTACGCCGAAGACGGCGACGGCGACGATGGCAAAGGCGGCAAGTTGTTTGACGGAATGATATTGCTCGCCTCGGTACCACCGACTGGGAACGGGGAAATGGTGAAGAGGTTCTTACGGGAAGATTTGTGGAAGTCGATGAAAATCACCTACGCGTTCATCGCGAAACAGTTCGGTACGGATGCGAAATCCTGCAGAGAGTGTTTCTTTTCAGAGAGCGTCGCGGAAAGTGAAATCGAAAAGTACATGCGTTTAATCAACGATTCGAGTAAAGCGCGATTATTAGATTTGAAACAGTTGAACGAGGAATTACCAATCGTGGTGAAGAACGATGCGAAAAAGGGAAACGAGAGAGTGCTCGTAATTGGAGGACAAAACGATTACGTCGTCGACAACACTGGAGTGCGCGAAACGGCCGCGTTTTGGCGCAGTAAAGAAATTCTAATCGATGGCTTAGCGCATGACGTCATGCTAGACTCGAAATGGCAAACCGTCGCGGAAAAAATGATGCAATTTATTGATGCGTAGGTTACGTTTTTTTTTTCGAGAGAACCACTGTGGGGGACGGGTGAACACGCGTTTAACAGTAAAAGAACGCAGCTCGTAGCATAGCCTTAAAATGTTTAACAGATGACCATTTCTAAGCATCAAATTAGATTTGTAAATAATAGTACAGCGCTGATAATGACAATAACAATAATACGAATCATTTCTCTCTCTTCTCTCATCTCTCTCTCTCTCTTCTCAATCTCCTCCCTATCGCTTCTCTCCTTCCAACAAGTTATCTATAATAGTCATCCTCAATATCTTCTCGCTCGCCCCGGCGTACTGCCACACCTGCTCACCGCTCCTAAAAAACCTAAACGACGGCACTTCGCTCACTTTCAAACTATCCGACAGCGCTTTCGTTTTCTCGTTTTTATCGCTCAACACGTACAAAAACAGCGCGTCTGAATAGTTTTGCGCGAACAGATCAAACTTTGGCTTCATCAACTTACACGGTCCGCAAAACGACGTCGCGATTTTCACGATCGTCATCCGGTCGCCGTTCGAAACGAGATACTCCTCCAACTCTTCCTTCGTTTCGATTTCGTTGACGACGCCTTTCATCTTCTTCAGCGGGTCGTTGTTGGTACTACTATCGTCGCTCTTCTTATCTTTGTTGTTTCCAAAAAACGCATTCGGTGTCACCTTCGTCGTCGTCTCTCTCTTTCCTCCTCTTCTTCTCGAGTACAACTCCCGTCGTCCTCGCGAGACGACGACGGCGCTCCTTTTCGACGCGAATAACGACGACGACGACGACGACGACGACGACGAAGCGGCAGAAGAAAAAGAAGAACAGCACACGCGCTCCATAACTTTGTCGTTGCGTTTAGTTTTAAAGTGTTGTTGACTCTTGTAAAAATGAAGAAAAGTGTTTCGGGAAAAACGAGTTCGTTATCTACGTCACTAATCTTCTCCTTCTCCGCGAACACAGAGAGAGAGACTATACCGTTTACAAAAGCGCTCCCACTAAAACACACACACGGGGACCATTTTCACCTCTAAATATGCCGGAGTTACCAGAAGTCGAACACGCGCGACGCCTGGTGCACAAACACTGCGTGAACAAAACGTGCACGAACGTCATCCTTCCGTCTTTGGAAACCGGCGTGGAGGACGACAAGTGCTTTAAGGACGTCGGCGAAGCCGCGTTCGTGAAAGCGGTGCTGAATAAACGTTTGGTGGACACGCACCGGAAAGGGAAACAAGGATGGCTCGAGTTTGAGGGCGATTCGTTCGTTTTGTTTCACTTTGGGATGACGGGCGCGTTTAGCGTGAAAGGCGAACAGCCTCTGAAATACGTGGAGTTTAAAGTTGACGAGATTAATTGGC
>Ga0181570_10004489_pt1 | contig 10232 bp, 6 predicted proteins | sample 101ome_18_FD_148667 | JGI IMG/M metagenome (GOLD analysis project Ga0181570, IMG submission 148667) | Coastal salt marsh microbial communities from the Groves Creek Marsh, Skidaway Island, Georgia - 101406AT metaG (spades assembly) | ecosystem: Environmental > Aquatic > Marine > Intertidal zone...
ACGTCTGGATTAAAATCATCCTTCTCAAACACTTGCGGGTCGAACCACGCCGGTCGTTGGTTCAACGAGAGTTCTTTCGTCACTTCCTCCAACGTCGAGTAGTCTTCTTCTTCTTCTTCTTCTTCTTTCTTTTCTTTTTCTTCTGTCTCTATCGCGGTAGCGTTACCATCGGAAGGAGAAGCAGAAGGATTTGTTTTCTTCTTCTCCTCCTCCTCCTCTCTTTGCGCTTCTTCGATCATTTTTTAATTCTCTCTCGTTCTGTGTCGTTGCTTTTATCCCGGTAATCGAAACGACGACGACGCGAGGAGAAAGAATAAGAATAAGAAGAAGAAGAACAAGGTTCTCTCTCTCTCTCTCTCTCTCTCTCTCTCGTCCGCACAAACTCCCTTTAAATAAATTTGAGTCGGGCGTGTGCGTGAGAAGGAAGGAGCCAGAAAATTTTGAAGAGAGACAAGAGAGAGAGAGAAGAGAGAAAAATTATTTCGAGTTTTCGACTTTTCGAGAATTTCGACGCAAAAACGCAAAAATCGAAAAAAGCAAGACAAGCCAAAACACAAACAAAGGACACTTTTGTTTCTCTCATCATCACTCTGCGAGCGCTTTTATATTGTACAAGAGAGAGAAGACGTTCTTCCGTGATTTAGCGTACACACTCACGCGCGCACGCACGAGAGAGACAGAGACAGAGACAGAGACAGAGACAGAGAGAGAGTAAAAGCTCGAAAAGAATACCACCACCCACACGAACAAAGAGAGAAAGGGAGAGGATTTTATTTCATTATATCCAGGTTTTTCAGGGTGAGAAAAATCTAGTCACATTTTACTATTAAAAGTAAACCGATAACACACGCGAGGGTAAACGCGCCTGTTTTTGTCAGCGTGTCGTTGTTTCGTTGCGCAGTGAAGATACACGTAAACTGTCGTTGTTAATCGCTGCAGTTGATATATAGAAGATGGCGCGGGCGATGCAATTGCTCACGCAGATGAACTATTTCCCAGACTCGGACGAGGAGCACGAAAACGGGGAAATCGCGGGCGGGTATTTAGTCGCTCGCACGAGAGATTCCAAAAAAAAGAAAAAGAAGAAAGGGTCGAGGAAAGAAGAGCCGGAAGATAAAGACGACGACGACGACGACGAGGACAAAGAAGAAGATAAAGCATATAAAGGAAAAGAAGAAGGAAAGAACGACCACTCGGACGACGGAGAGAGGACGGACGAAGACGCGCCGAAAATCGATAGGCCTTTGGTTGGAACGCCGCCGGAAAACGCGGTGTCTCCTTTGCAACTGCGAAGAGCGAAGCAACGAGAAGGCGGCGAGCAACAACAACAACAACAACCGTCGTCTCCGTCTCTCACCGCGTCTTCTTCGTCCGCAGCTGCGGTGGCGTCGTTATTCGCGGATTCTCCGACGGCTGCGCAGCCGCCGCAAATGAAATCGACGCTGCAAAGGCACGATTCGGTGGCGAATTTTAGTTATCGCGTTCCGTCGGACGACGAGTCGAGCGTGGACGACCGAGCGGAGGAGACGTGTTCGTTGTCGGAATTCGCGGTGTTGCTTAACGTGGCGTTTTGGGACGAAAATGCTGATGGGAGGATTACCGAGAGAGAGGTGAGGTTTAATGTGGGTAGATTACGGTCGGTTGGCGTGGATACGACGGCTATTGAAGCCTTGCTCGATAAGGCGAGGCAAGAAAATGCAGACGTGTCTGTCGGGACGCTCTCGAAAGTGTTGCACAACGCGCACGCGAACGTGGCGCAAGCAATGACGGTGTTTGCGCACTTTGATCAACACGCGGTGCTTCACGCAACGCATATTTTAGACGAGATGGATACCGGTTTCGTCACTGTGGATAGCGTGAAGACGGTGATGAAACGGTTAGGCGTGAAGAGTTCAGAGGCGGACATCGTTGCCATGATGGCGCAAGCCGATACCAGCGGCAACGGGCAAGTCAAGACGAAAGAGTTTACTAGATTGTTAGCGACCGAGTTGAAAGTGTTGCGGGAGCAGCAAACTAAAGAAATGTCCAGCATTGCGTTAGGTTCGGGCGGCGCTGCTGGTGAGATGGATGACTTCGAGGATGGATCGGTGCATTCAAACATGTCGTCCTCGGATACTATTGAACTCGCCGAGAAAGTGTTGTTGAAGAGCGCTTTAAAAATGCAGAAAGATGCGCAGGAAAAGCTCATGCAGCGAGGGAAAAAAGGACGCGGTAAAAATGATAAGGATAGCAAAGACCAACCAGACGCGGTAACAGACGCGCTAGCTGAAGAAGCGTATGAATTGAGCATTGAAGAGTATAAAGTAGAACGACACGGCTCAGTTTTGGCGGCGAAACGAGAAATGCTACGAGTACCATCCTTTGGGGTACTGAAGAACTTTCCAAGTTCTCGAAAGGATCGAGATATTTCCGTGAGGAAAGGGGATGTTACTGTGAAAAAATCGATAACATGGGGCGATACGGATACTTTAGAAACCTATTGTCTGTACGACAGACAGACTGGCGATATGATGTTTGTGAGCGAGGACGGCGAGCGAACATCTTTACCCATGCGAGACGATTATTTCACCGGTCGAACGCGGTCCATCGCCGCGGCAAAAGCCGCACGGGATGCAGACCGTAATCCTTCTTGTTGTAGCATAATGTAAACGCAATTCTATACTAAAGCGCGCAAATATCTATACAAAATAATTCTAAAAGCTGCTACGGGCATTTTTCTAGAACGCCCTGAATCGCCATAAATACGAAGCGTCAAAGCGTCGCTTACTCAGCAACGCGTCATTTTCATCGCTGACGACTGGTTTTACGACTCCAAAATCCGGAGTTGGCCAGTTTTCGTGATCGAGACACCTCAAATAGCCGCCGCGTCCGCAATGTTTGAGCATAAAGGCATCGTTAGTCTTCACTGGTGGCTGCCGCTCTTCACCTACGACGGAGGCGTTGCTCGCATTTTTGTTGTTGCCGACGCTCCGCAAGGGAGGAACGATTTCAAACTCATTTTCCCTCGCTAAATTTGATTCGCGGAAAACTGTGAACGTTTTTCTCGCCATCGCATTCTTTCGTCCGCCGTAGAGATAGTCGTTGTATTCCTTCGAAACCGTCGAACAGACTAAATCTTTAATAGAATAATTCTCCAGCTCTGGTGCCTCTTCATCTTCTTCTTCATCGAAGAGCAACGGGTTCGCGCTCAATATGATACGGTCTCCGAATCTCACCACCTCTTCGTCGTTGCGAATATCATTTCTATTTCTATTATTGCTACTACTACTACCACCACTGCTATCGTTTCTGCGTCGACTTCCTCTCCTCACGAAAAACGTATTCTTCGCGTTCGGTGTCGCGTTCGCTCCTCCCTCGCTCGGCGAAGGCGCCACCGTGCACTCGTGTTCCATCTTCTCCAATCCCGTCGTCTTCTTCGCGAAATCGCAATCGGCTGGGTACAATTCCATCGCGTCTTTAAAATTCGAAGCTCCGTTTAAGAGTTGAATCATCGACCCGAATTCAATACCATTCCCTTCCTCCGCCGACGAAGAAACGCAATCGACAACCTTTTTCGAAAACGACGAGGGTGTTGTGGTGCTTTTGGAGGACAAGGACAAAATCTCTCGCAAACATCTCTCTCGTCTTTTCAGCAGAACGTCCACGTGTCGAGTGCCATTTTTCTTCGCCTCGAGGTACGCCTCCAGTTTCGCCTGAGAGAGAAAGACATAGATACAGAGATAGACAGAGAGAGAACGCATCGTGTGAGTCGTCGTCGCGAGAAGAAGAAGAAGAAGAAGAAGCGTTTACAGAGAGAGAGAGAAGAGAGGGATTTTTGAAAAAATGAGAGAAGAGGGAACTCCCCTAATACTACACTACTTAAAAACAAGAGCGCGAAATGCCGCGAAGAAACGAGATGAATAAAACACCCACCAGCTCCAAAGCCTCGTCTTCTCTCCAGTTTCCTATGCGAACCAAAGGATTCGAGTACGTCCTTTTAGTTGTCATCGTCATTTATTATATAGAATATCTGTGAGAGGAACTTTTTTGTTGACTTTTTTCTCTCTCTTGTGGGGTGTGAGTTTTCGGGAAAAAAGAAAGAACACGAAGAGACGCCACAACTCGTCTTTCTCTCTCAAACGCACGCTCCCCGTCGCGCGTCGACAGGCAGAGCCGAGAACAGCATGCTCAGAAGAGACAACAACAATAAGGAAGAAAAAGAAGTGAGACCAATCGATGGGGAATACAAAAAATACACCCCACCAAAGCCGTTGCACGAACAGTTGAACTTTTCCATCTCCGATTTCGTCACCGTGAAACACTTAGGGGATGGGAGTTACAGCGAAGTCAGGATGGTCAAGTTTGACGCGCTTCGTCTCGAAGGGACGAAGAAATCGTCGAGAATACGGCAAGAGTTTCTGGAACGACCGATTGCGCTGAAAGTGATGGATAAAAAGTTTATACAGAGAGAGAATAAGATGTCGTACGTGACGAAAGAGAGAGACGCGTTGAACGCGGCGGAGTTTACCGGTATTTGTAAGCTGTTTTTTACGTTTCAGGATTATTACTCGCTGTATTTAGCCATGGAGTGTTTACCGGAAGGCGATTTAGCGATGCTGATGAAACGAACGAGAGATTTTAGCGACGACGGCGACGACGACAACGGTGGGAAAAAGAAGAGAAAAAATGGTCGGTTGAGTGCTGAGCAGGTGACATTTTACGTCAAGGAAGTGACGGAGGCGCTGCGGTATTGTCACGAGACGTTGCGCGTGGCGCACCGGGACGTAAAACCAGAAAATATACTGTTAGGGTCGGATGGACACGTGAAATTGTGCGATTTCGGCTCGTGCATAGATTTAGACGTGGAACATAAAGAAGAATTCATCAAAAGAAGGGTTATGAACGAAGAAACGGGTGAGATTGAAGAGAAAATGGTGAAGAAGAAAGAGAGAGGGTATTCGTTTGTCGGATCGGCAGAATATTGCGCGCCGGAGATTTTGCAGGCGAAAGCGAAAGCGACGTACGCGTGCGACGTGTGGTCGTTAGGTTTGACCGCTTATAAGTTAATCAGCGGGAAGAATCCTTTTCGAAGAGAAACGGAGTATCTGACCATGCAAGCGATTGAGAAAGAACCGGAGGTGTTGACGTACGAGATTGTCGACGAAGAAGGGAATGGAAAAAGGTTCGACATAAAAATCGAGGATTTTTGTAGACAGTGCATCGCGTACGATTGGAAGGAACGGCCGACGTGCGAAAAATTGTTGAACGAGTGCGCTTTGTTCAAAGGGTTACCAGATGGCGAAGCGCTTTGGAGGGCAGACGCGCCTGAGTTCATACCGTTAGCGAAGGAAGAGGAAGTGAATCAGAACAAGTCGGATGACGACGACGACGACGACGACGATGGATATTACGAAAGCGCGGAATGGAAGGCTAAAGTTGCTGCAGCATTACAAAAGAAACTAGATAAAGTAGATATTAGCAGTGGGAAAGAAGAGTAAGGTGTTACGCTCCCTCAATTTCTGGAACGTATCCACCGCCATACTTCTCGAACAAATACGCGACAATCTCCTCGCTCTCTCCAATCTTCACGTCTCCATCGATCAGGAACGGTACGGATTTTCCACCTGCTTCGGTCAACGTTTCTCTCTTTGGCGACCCAGCGCCAACATTGCGCAACGTGTAAGGCAACTCTAATTCACACAGCGCCTCTCTGCACAATCTCGCAAACTGATTGTTCTCGTAGTTGAAAAGTTCGATATTCTCGGGCTGCGGCTTCACGAAGCCTTCCTTTCTCGGCTCGTATTTCGTCATTCCTCTTCCGGCTCGAAAAAGTGTCGGCATCCATCCCGTAACGAGCGTACTCGCAAAATAGTGCTCAGGCAATGTGGCTCCGTTTCCGTACGTTTCGTAAAAATAGTTTACAATATCCGCGCTTTCATACATCTCCTTCCCGGTTGTTTCGTCCACGAAATACGGGAACGTTTCTTTCCCACCTCTCTCCAACACTTCTTTTCTAAATCGACCGTCTTTCGGACAAGGTCGAATCTCGCAATCTAAATCTAACATCGAGAGTGTTTCGCGAACTCTTCTGCAAAAAGGACACGCCTCGAACTCGTATAAAATCAACTTAGTTGGTTCTTGTCGTCTGTTTTTTTTAACTTCCTCCAACACCGTCTTGCCGTATTGAATTCGCGCAATGGAGGCGAACCCAGAGGTGGCGACTTCCAACGTTCTGTTCCTCGGTTTAGCGGCATCGCCACCACTGATGAGTTTTAACAGCGGGCACAAGAAAGAGAGCACGTCTTTCGCTTCTACTTTGTTGTTGTTGTTGTTGTTCTCGTCCTCATCGTCGCCTTTCTTGGAAGCGCAAACAAAGATACGCCGATGATGATGATGTTGTCGAAAACAGCGACGACGGTTTTTTGATGTCGCGGAAGAATGACAACAACGCGACATAGATGACGACGATGCGGCGTTACCGTTCATGATGTCAACAAAAGGGTTATTGTTGTTTTGGAAAAAGTTATATCTAACACACTTACCGTCCGGAAAAAATGGGTGCTTGTCCCGAAAATGTGAAAAATACGCCTGATTTACAAAATTTTTTTTTCTAACGCGCGTATTTATTTAGCACACACATCCATCTCATCAATAAAAAATTAAACGGCGGTACATATTTTCGTGCATCCAGCGCCAGACTTCATCGCGTCTCCTTTCTCGTTTCCAAAATAAATAACTCGACATCCGTTGCACTTGCACCAAAAGGAAGCGCACCCGGAGGCGCAACCTAAGCAAGGACCGCATCTCGGGTGGTCTTCAAAAATTTCCAAGGAAAGATCCTTGTTCGCGTCGCGGTCGCAAATTGAGATCTTTGTGAAGTTTTTGGCAAAATCAGACCATTCCATCCAAAAGATGCCGTCGTTGGCGTCGGGGACGTATTTCAGCTCCTCTGCAAAGGTCGGATTCTCCGTCCATTCCTTGGAACCGTCGGACCAGGCACCTTTCCATTCAGCAGAATCTCCCCACGGGTTTCTTAATTTAATGAGTTTGAATCCTGTTTTTCCCTTATCGTAAACTTTGTCCATACTTCTCATCCCTGGTCGACGACATTCGAGAATAGAATACGCATGTTGCGGGATTAATCCATTCTTTCTTTCCTCTTCAACCTTTTCGTGTTCACTTTTTTGAATAGACGCGCCTAACAAACATTTCGCTTTCGCATACGCTCTCAAGACGTCAAACACTTCGTCTTCCGTTTTCTTCTTAAAATCGTTGTCGTACTTCAGATCATAGAAGACCGACGACTGTCCAATTCGAGTCGGATCCCTGAGCGACTTCTCGGAGCCAAACGTATATTCAATCTTATCCCAAACCGCCTGGTTTTCCATGCGTTTAAGCATCATGCAATTACCCCCGGTTAGGAAGCTCCATGCGATGACAGAGTTTCCTCCATGTAGTTGCGCGTATCCTCCGAAGATTTTTGCAAACGCTTTCTGCAGTAAACAAACCCACAGCTCGTTGTCGGTTTCACGTAAAAATAACAATTTCTTCTTCTTCAACACCTTCATCGCTGAAATTAGGACCGGAAATCGATCGTCAATTCCTACAGTTACCCATTTCTCTTTCGCGGCGTCGTACAAACGGAGTTTATAGTATCCCCTAGAGTTGATTTCTCTATCGATGAACAGTTTTCTCAGCGCATCCGGATGTTCAGCCAGGCATGCGATAGCGGCTAGTAACCAGCAATCACCCAAAGATCCCTGGCCAATATCGGACGGATCGATACCATTTTTAAACAAGAATGTGTTATCATCTTCTTCGGTAACTTTCTTACTTCCTATTGGCCCTAAATCTTTAAATCGCACGAGTTCAATCGTCTTGTGCCAATCTTCGTAGGTTTTACAACTTTGCTTCTCGTGCAAAATTTTCAAGCTTTCTTCGTCGTTTTTCCCTTCGTATTTGCCTAAAACGAGGGCAGTCGTGTGGAAATGAGGAGAGTCTTCGAGAACGTACGCGCCGAACGGTTCACACAGAAACTTCAAAAGCACGCGATAGGCTCGCTTTAAATATATCCCAATCGTCGGCAGCAAGTATATCATCACCGAGTGATACAGCAAAACAAATGGAAAAGCGATTACACTGAACGGGGAATTTCCGTTTAGAGTATCTTTGAAGAACCATTTTATGAACGCCAGGATCGATGTAAACACAAACGTGAACGTGCGATCGCATATTTGACACGGGTCGTTCGATTTAGCCGCCATTCTTATATTATATCTGAAACGAAGAAAGGTTGGAGGGTAAGTTTAATTAAAATGAGGGAAAAAGTCATCGTGTTAATTTATTCGCGAGATATTTTTAAAAAGCAGAAAGCACACTGACTGCTGAGAGAAAGTAACCATACTTTACGCGCGCGCCCGCGCATGTAGAAGAAGATATTTCACCAACGCGAGTGATGAATCGAAAATACAAAGCGTGCATATTTTAAAGAAATAACACCGTTTGCGACGAAAGAAAGAGAGAGAAAGAGAGAAAAGAGAGTCTCAGAAATGAACACGGTTATCCTCAAAATGTCCAGAAGGACATCGATCGGTTCTAGTAGCTGGTGATTATGATCTTCATCGACTCTTTTGCTCTTCTTTGTCGTCGTCGTTTCGCAATCGTAAAAAAATGAAACAGAAAATACGCACCTCTGTGTTCTGCGCGGCTCTCTTTCCTTCTTTCAAGTTTTAAATGTCGTCGTCGTCGTTTTTGTTTTTGTTGTTGCTATGCCGTAGAAAAGGAATAGACCCGGCTCGTATGGAACAACTCCGTCTTCTGCTCAACACGAACACGTACAACACAAAATATCCAACTATAGCTCCGTATAAACCTAACACTGCGCGCACGAAAGCTCCCCCGACGCCAAACGCAAACGCCGCTACGAACGCCGCGCACGCCGGCCCGAACGTTCTATACGCCGCGTTCGCGTCCACGAAACTCCCGCCGTTCCCTCGTAACCCCCAGACGAACAAAGCCACGTCTATTAAATTCCAATCGTCTTTCCCGTCGTACTCCGTGAGATTCAAAACAACCCCCACGAAATCGTGACAGTTCTGTCCAAACAAGTTATACTTTTCGTTCCTCCTCGTGTAGTGCGTCATCACCCGAGACAAACTTTCATTCAGCGGCTGTTTGCACTTGTTCTCGTGCAACGGAATCACTCGCATGACTCTGTTAAACGACAAGTTATTGCTCGCGGATTGGTGCACGGTGCCATCGCCGATAAAATCATAGATCCATCCCTCCGAGTTGGTCACGCCGACGTGGCCGACGAGAGGGAAAACGTCCGTGAGTATTGGTATCGCGCACCACACGATGGAGGTTGGATATTTACTAGTATTATTAAAACTCGTGCTCGGCTTATTATTTTTGTCATCGTCGTCGATGTCCACATCCTCTCCTCCTCGCTCTTCTCGAGAGAGATCCAGCTCGGCGACTGTGCCCATTATTATTATTATTATTATATCCAAACCTCTCTCTCTTTTCTCGTCTGTATCGCTATCGCGTGATGTGATGTGATCTGTGTGTGATGCTGAATAAATACTACTAATAAAACAATGTGAAGACTATTGTCATTTTTTTCCAATTCCAAAAGCTCCAAATTCCTCCTCAAAAGTAACGAACGCGCATTTTAACAAAACACTTTTGATACATCTCTCTACGTACCACTGTTATTACTATAAACTGGGAGGAAAAAAAAACAAAGATGAACGAAGACGAAGATGACGACGGAGGAGAATCGATAACCATCACGACGGAAGAGAACCCGATGGACGTTTCTTTCCGAGATCCATCCGGGACGGCGTTTGCGATTGGTTTAATCACCGGCGGCGTCGAGATGTGGCGGCGAACAACAACAACACAAACAAAAAACGATAAAAAGAAGGTGGCGAAAACGAGCACGATTCAAGCGCACTCGGAATCCGTTCGAGCGCTGTCGTACATGAAAGGAGGGGAAGTTTTAGCCACCGGGTCTGGGGATCGTTCGGTGATGCTGATTGATGCGAACACGGAGCAAGCGGTGGGGAGAATAGCTGAAGCGCACGAGGAGGCGATAACGAGACTGACGGTTTTGGACGACGCCAACGGCGTGATTGCAACCGGGTGCGACGAAGGCGTGATAAAGATATGGGACGTTCGAGAGGAACGGTGCGCGCATTCGTTTAAGAAAGACGAGATATTCGTAGATTTTGTTTCGGAGATGTACCACG
>Ga0181570_10004496_pt1 | contig 10220 bp, 15 predicted proteins | sample 101ome_18_FD_148667 | JGI IMG/M metagenome (GOLD analysis project Ga0181570, IMG submission 148667) | Coastal salt marsh microbial communities from the Groves Creek Marsh, Skidaway Island, Georgia - 101406AT metaG (spades assembly) | ecosystem: Environmental > Aquatic > Marine > Intertidal zone...
TTCGTTGCCTGGAGGGAATTCTATAGTTTGACTGTCGTCGGCATAACATAGAGGAGCAATACACTCTCCAAAGTCTTGGCTGATTTGTTTTAGATTAGTGCCAGTTAACACATATTGAAGTTCTTCTGGCATAGGCTTTTGCGAACCAAACTGCATAGCATTATCTAAAATATGTAGCAGAGCATTTTGACGGTCATCTTCATATTTTTCTATTACAAGTCTTTTAATGTCTTGATATAGTTCTTTTTTGCTTGTGTATACGTTTCCTAGACCTAGTGTTACAGGCGTTAATTCTTTTTTGTTGAACCCTTTTACACTCTTGCCGCTGCCTTCAACCTTCCTGCGAGTGGCAATATAATATGTTTTGCCTTGATGCTGAAATTCAAATGGTGCTGCTTGACTATAAGATGTTAGTTTAGCCGAAGTGGGCTTTAGTGTAATAGAGGCATCAACTTTCTTAAGCAACTGTTCTGCCTCATCTTTGTCTAGTATGGATACTTTTTTAAGTGTACGAAGATGATAAGGTCTACCATACTTTTCTGTTTCTCTTGTGTCTTGTATGTAAAGAGCAGGGTCGTTTACCCTTTTTACAAGATCAGATAAATCATTTAGATCAGCAATTTTTTGTTGGGTCATTTCTACATATCGCATATTATATTTATTCGTCGTGTGTCCAGGTATAACCGCCTAAATCGTTTGCTTCTGCCCAACGAATAAATAGACCACACTCTCTTCCGTGTGCTTCAATTTCCCAAGGTCGATCCCAATACTCAGGATCTTTTGCCAACCATTTACCTTGCCACCTATGCTTATTTTGAATAGTGCTTTCGTACAACTCTCCCCGTGCATATTGCTTCACGTGAACCATTTCGTGGCATACAGTTTCTAATAGTCTACGAAGTCTAAGTCCTTTATGGATTTCTAATTCAAACTGTCTAGGTCGGCTAGGACAATCGTAATCATTAGACAAGCAATACCCGTAAGCATCTTTAAGTTGTGTAAGCTTGATATGAATATCTAGATTTGTTAATCTAGGCATAAGCAACTCAGCACAAAACTCAACAATACTTTTGACGTGCTTCTGTTGTGATGCTGTGCCGCCTTCAATCGAGATATCCATAACGTAGCCCCATTTTGTTACAACTTATACTACTATAATATACTCAATCTTCGGATGTGTCAACCACTAAATTTGAATCTAGAGTCGGTGTATGATACCCTTTGAGCACATCTTTTGAATTATTTTCGCCAGATTGCCTAAATTTGCGTATATCATACATAATATTTACCAGTTTTTGCATACTACCAGGGCCCTCCCATAATTCATTTAAACAAGAATTAATCTTATCTAATGAAATAGAAGTAATATGATTACGTCTAGTCTCAGCAAGTTGATCCCAAAAATATTCTAATAAAAAAGATTGAATAGATTGTGGTATCAGCGAATGATCTGAATATGCAAACGTGCCGGTAAAGCCGTTAATATAAAATGGAATATCTTGGGGTTGGTTATTCCAATAGGCTAGGGTAGACTGACGAGCTTTTTCGTAATCAAACATTAAATTTTCCTCTTTTTGATGAATGAATTAATATTATATTATAGTTTTTTGACTTTGTCAACTATAATCTAAAAGTAATTCTGCCTTTAGATAAATCATATGGTGTCATTTCTACTCTTACTCTGTCACCCTGTACTAATCTGATTCTAAATTGCCTCATTTTCCCGCCAGTATATGCTGTAACAATATGATCATTGTCTAGCTGTATCTTAAACATTTGATTAGGCAGGACTTCTACTATTTCACCTTCTAGTTCAAAAAGGTCGCTATTCTTCCCCATTTGTCTCCTCTTTTTTAGACATTGTAATAACTCCGTCTTCAACAGTTATCTTTAATACATCACCTGGTTGCCAGCCCATTCGTTCACTTACTTCAGGAGGAATGTTCATTAGTACGTTTTTGTCATCACCATCGATGTCTTCAAATATGTCTTCTACTTTATATGTTATTGTTTTACTCATCTATTATTTATTCTCCGGGTTAAATCCTGGTACATAAGGAAAATTAAAAGCTATTGTTGTGCGCACTGTGTTTGGCGGCGATTCTTGAACTTCGTGTTCTAAGTATGATGGGAAAAATAGCATAAGACCTTTTTTTGGTTTATAACCAAAACTATTCCAACTCCAGGGTGTATCTTTGTAATGTTTTGAATAATCAACTAGATTATTTGGATTATGAAAAATAAGTTCTTGTGCATTTTCATTTGCTCTAATCCAATACACTCCACTAATGCCGTGTATTCCGTGACAATGTCTTCCGTGTTTATTACCTTCGTCTTTGTAATCTTGAGTCCAAAACTCCATCAAACCTGGACTTACTTCTAGTCCTGTGCAATCTGAATAAGCATCCTTAACTTTTAAAATTTCTTCGAACAATTCGGGTGTATCGTGTTGTAGATCAAGAACTCGTTGAGGTAATGCAAAATCTCCGTACTGGCTTCCGGTGTTAGGCAATTGGTGTTCTTTTTCTAAAAAAGTTTTTTCTACTTTATTTGCTATTTCTTCAGGTACATCGTGTGACATTATACCTACAGAAAAAAGTGTGTCTACGTGCATTGATTAGCATACCTTCCCATTTCCATTTCAAAGTTTTGAGCTGCATAAATGTTTTCAAAATGAAAAGTGTGTTCGTAAACATTTGTCCACGTTGTGCAACTCCATTCGTGTTTTTCACACTGACGCTTGCACCAAGTTTTGCCTCTATCAACTACATCGCTATGTAGTCTTACAGTGTGACCTGGTAGCCAACTTTGTTTATACTCAAATATTTCTTGTGGTGTCATAATATAAATACTTATATGCAAGACGCTTACACCAATGTCTTTTATGATGTTGTCCAAGAAAGCAAAGGCAAACACGGATATGATTTGCCACACGATATAGAGGCCTACGTTGTAATGCTGTTAGCAAGTTACGTAGACCGACCAGAGTTTTTGCCTGAAGAAACCTTTGCCGAAGCATACCTAAAACTTTCGCGGCCCGGCGATTATTCAGCAAAAGAGCTAGGCGATACTTGTTTATTTGTAACTGGTGTGTTTCCTGCATATGGGTCTAAAAAAGGATTAAATAGAAAATACTTTCAAGATATAGGATCTAGTTCTTATGAAATTGTAAGTGAAGTGATGAACTACGATCTTTTTTATCCATTGTCTCAACATTTTGACTTTGTAAGTGATTTCATTGAAATAACTATTCATTCGTCCAAACGTGAACTGAATAACCTTTTCCGTTAGTATCACCACCTTCATTATCAATGTCTACCCCATCGTATTCAATGCTTGTGATTATGTCTTCTCCATTAGGAAATTCACTCGTATATACCTTAAGTTTTTTTGGGTCAAAATCACCAGTAGTTTCAATTACACCATCAAAGAATGTTCCTTTTTCTGCACTATAAAATTGAAGCACATACTCATCTCCGTATTCTTCTTCTGGTCCAGAATCTAATAATTCTGCTTCGTAGTCAGATTCTTCCATAATATTTTGAATGTAATCATCGAGATTGGTTCCATTAATAATTTCACCTATATAGTTTGCGCCATACTCTGCAGAATCTACTTCATCAACACTAAAAGTTGCATTAGAATATTCTAATCCCCATTGATGGCTAAATTCATTGTGGTGTTCATACCAAGGACGATAGTCACCGTCTTGGTCTTTCATAAAATCAGCTTCGTCGGGTACACCGGTAATATCCTCAAACTCAAACTCTCCATCTTCAGCACTTACCATATAATTTACAACATCACTGTCACCGTGTTCTTCTACTACTTCATTCCAGAATTCATACTGATCACGGTTTAAGTTAATGTATGCAGCTTCACCGCCGTATCCCCATAGGTTTATACGATAAAATCTAGGTCCGCTTAATTTATCTACAAGTTCTTGTTTTTCTTCAGATGTTGCCATTACATTTCTCCTGTTATGTCTGGTCGTTGATCTAAAATATCTTGATCTGGATGTTTTCTAGTTGCAAAATTAATTATGTCGCTATGATTAAAATCGTAATAAAAATATTGAGTGCCTGTTCTAGGAACTTTGACTTGCCAAACACCGTTTAATAATATGCCGCTTGCACTACTTGTTTTCCCCTCATACGGAAACCCGTTCATTTTACAACTATTATCAACTGTAATTATAGGAATGCCGCAAGTATAACTTAACATACGTAAGTTACCTTCGTGCCAAGCATCTGTGATATCGTCATAGTTAGGCAATTCGCCTCTAAAACCATTTGTGGCGTGAAAGATAACTTGTGCGTTCAAATTATCTGTGACAAACATAGGTAAACTAGGTTGTCCCCGTAATGGCCCTCCCCAAAAATCGTTACAAATTAATCCAGCAGCCCAAAAATTTTGTCTGCTATCTTCCATATCAATTAAAGTTACTTCACTTGGAACTGTCTGATCATAACTTGTTATTGTATGATGTTTGTTTGTAGATCCCAAAAAGTTACCTGTTTTAGAATAAAAACGTATTTGGTTTTCTTTTCTATATCCTTTCGGAAATCGATCATCATCTTCTGCCCACATTGTACCTAGGCATAATCCCACTTTTGCATCTTTTGCATATGCAACCACTAAAGCTTCTGCATTAATTACATCTTGTACGGTACGTCCTTTATATGAATCCCAATCAGGAATATAACCGGAAAGCGAACCTTCCGGTGTAAGCAAATAATCTACTTCTTTTACCTGAGCCCAATCTATTGCTTTTTTGATATTAGAAACATTAGTTTCTAAATCGTCAGTACAGGCAATCTGAGCTCCGGCAAACCTAATTACATCAGTCAATGTTTATAACCAAATCTTTTTCTAAGTAGTCTACACAATTTTCAGGAGTTGATTCCACATATGGGTCATCATCCGAACCATCGTTGTTAATGCCTGGTTCTTGCCACCATTTTTCTACAATGCCGTTATTGATAATAGCCATATATCGCCAGCTACGTAAACCAAATCCTAGATGATTTTTGCCAATCAACATACCCATAAAACGAGTAAAGTTTCCTGATCCATCTGGAATCACTTTTACGTTTTGAATACCTTGAGACTTTGCCCAAGCATTCATAACAAATGCATCGTTGACGCTCATACAATAAATTTCATCAATATCTTGGTTACGAATACGATCGTAGTTTTCTTCAAAGCCTGGTAACTGATATGTAGAGCAAGTAGGTGTAAATGCACCCGGCAAGCTAAACAACACTACTCTTTTGCCTTTGAAGTAATCGTCTGTTGTTTTATCTTCCCAACGGTAAGGGTTGTCTCCGCCGATACTTTCATCTCGGACTCGTGTTTTGAACGTGACCTGGGGTAATTTGAACCCTTCAATCATAATATTAATCTCCTAAGTAATATAATTAGTGTAGCACTAAAAGTTTACTTAGTCAACCAATAAAATTACCAACCTTGTTTTGGCCGAGGAATCTCTTTATCATTAAAGTAATACCTTGCTGTATCATCAGTATAATTAGCATCTACAAAAAGATCTTCGGGATTATTTACATTATGTAAAACCATTAGTTTACAAACTTCATCTACTGCTGCCTGTTTAGCTGCCTCTAATTCGGTTAAATGAGGTTGCCCAAAAGGCTTCAGTTCATCTTTAATTGGATTTACTTCTACAGGCCCAAATTGTGCCATCAAGTCTTCGTGAGAATCAAAAGTTAATGAGGTATTATTTTTCATAAAAATATTTATCCTAAAAACGTAACAGTGGCTCCTCCTATGATTGCAATAAGTATGACACAAAGCCATATATAGTGCATTGCTGTTGTGTCTCTATGACTCCACATTACTTCATATCATTTAGAGGATTATCCAGTGCCTCCTGTAGTAATTCTCTAATGTCCTTGTCTAGCTTATCCATATCTTCGTCTATTCTACTTTCAGTTGCTCTCATTGTATCACGCACATCTTTTTCAGTTTCGCGATTAAGTGACTCAACTTCACGTATGCTTTGTGCTACATCTTTTTCAACCTGATTTATGTCGGCACGTACACCTTCAAGAGTTGCTTCAATACTTGCTTGTGCATCTTTAACACGTTTCTCTGAGGCGTCTACTTTGTCCTCCATTCTATCAACTGCTTGCTCAGTCTTTAGAATGTCTTCACGTAGTCCGTCTTTGATGTCACGAGTGTAGTCTACTGCTTCTTCAAGTTTGACTTCTATAATGTCCATACGCTCGCTGTATGATGCCATAAGCTCTTGATACTCCTGCTGTTGGTCTACAAAAGCTATTGCTTCTTCTATCTTTTGATACATCAAGAAGCCTCCGTATAATGAACCTATTACAGCACCTACTAAACTAAGTGCTGCTGTTGCAGTTACAAACGTAACTTTTATACCAAGGACACGGAACTCTTTGTTCTTTAGATTTTCTATGCCCTCTTCCATATTTTCTAGGCTTTCACCTAAGTCTTTGTCAGCCATTGCCCTCTCCTTTATTCGTATTGCGATCTAACCATATCTCTATGCAGTTGATCGCTTGCCCCATTGAACAACCTTGCATTAGGGTTGTCATAATTTTGTTGTCCTTCGTATATTTCTTTAGGTGCGTAAAATGCACCGTCTGCTAGTCCGTCTGTTTGGTATGCTCTAAAGTTGGGATTGTAACCCATTAGTGCAGCATTTGCATCTTCGTTGTCTGTGCCTGCTAGAGCTTCTGCAACTAGTGCATCTTCTTTTGCATTTTGATCTTCAAAAGATTCTGTGCTTTCTTCTATTGAGTTTTCTACTATACTTGTTTCTAAATCTTGTACTCTAGCAAGAGCAAGGTTAATTGCACTGTCTACTGCTGCAATATCAAAGTTAGATCCAACTACTAGTTCGATTGCTAATCCGCCTGTGTCTCCTGGATCATTTGATTGTCCTGGAGTAGACGATATAACAACATTCATTGTGCCAGGCTCTCCAAAACTGCTAGGTAATCCTGTTGTGTCTGTTGTTGTGTCTGTTGTTGTACCCATTGCTAGTGCTTGACTTGCTGATGAACCACTGCCATCATCGCTTCCGCTCATAGACTGTGATCCAAAGTTTTGTGATCCTGTAGAACCTGTGCCTGCTACACTTGTATCTGAACTACCTGTTGTGCTACTGCCAGTGTTTGTAGTTGTGTCTGAACTTGCTCCAACTGCTGTTGATGTAGTAGATGCTACTGAACCTACTTCTGTTGAACCTGCAACAACTGCTGTTGCTGTTGCAGTTTGTTCTGCGTTAACTGCATCTGCTGCTGCTATGTCAGATTGTATATCTGCACTTGTTTGTTCTGCGGCTGCTACACTGGATTGTGAGTTTGCAACTGCTCCTGAGCTTGCTGCACTTGCTACGTTGTCTGCTGCTGCCACTGCGGCTGCTGCTACACTCAAAGGATTAGTACTAGGTGCATTAGACGCTGATGATTCTTCTTGTGCTACTTCTTCTGTAGCTTCTTCTACTGCTGTTTCTTCTACCACAGCAACTTCTTCTACCACAGCTACTTCCTCAATAGCTTCTTCTATTGCTGCTTCTTCTGCGACTGTTTCAACTGGAGCAGGATCAGTTGCCACCGCAACTTGAGTGCTTTCTTGCGTTTGCCCTGTGTCCACTTCTTCAATAGTTTGCGTCTGAGTTTCTGTAAATGTTTCACCTAATGTCTCCTCCAATGCTCCTGATCCATCATCTAATGATGCTGTTGATGTTTCTTGCACTGACTGTAGAAATGCTTGGTCATCTGTTGTTCCTGCAGGGTCTGCGGTGTTTGAACTTGCAATTAGTTCTAGTAGTGCATCTTGTTCTGCTGCTAGTGCATCTGCGTAGCCAGGACACGTAGGATCACTCAATGGATCTAAGTCACAACTATTATCTTCTTCTGGCGGACGATAAACATACAATCCGTATACCTGTCCTTCTCTAAATTCTGGTCCCCAGTAACCTGCCCAGTAACCTGCATCTTGTCCGTATACTTCAATTGTAATTGTATCAACACCTGTTGCGTCTGTACCAAATGCTTGTGGGAATAGCTGCTGTCCGTTCTTTTGTGTCCAGTTAGCTATTGAGTATGAGTAGTCATATTCTCTTGAATACAGTTCATTGCCTGCTGTGTCTTTGAATGTTACTGTTACAGTTAATGGATCTTGACAACAGGTTTGATTTGTACTTGTATCGTTTCCGTTATAGTTTTTAACTTTCCATTGGTATAGATAACCAACAACATCAATCCCTACACTGCGTAGTGCATCAGAAATTACATCTTGTGTTTGACTAATGGTTGCTGCTGTCCAACCAAAACGTATAGCACCGTCGCCGTTGATACCAATGTTAGCACATTGCCCGCCGCTGGTTCCGTTCCACGAGCCGTCGCCATTGTTATCTGTACTTTGTATTAAGCATCCTGAGGTTGCACTCCAACTGCTTGCACTATTGTTTAACAGTGGATCAAAATAGGTTATGTCTTGTTCAAGATAAGTAGAATCATTAGGCAAGCCATAGATAATAGAAGTATCTACTGTACCAGTAGTACCATCACTAAACGTAGTTTCCTGTGCTAAACTATTAGAGGCCCAAAAGCAGAACCATAAGCCCAGCGCCAAGGATGCCTTTAACCGCTCCTTCCGCTTGATCATTACGTCTTGTCTCCTGTTCTATGTTTGTTGGTTGTAGTTCAGGATTAAGTTCCCACTTTTCTTTTGCTTCTGTACCAATTGATCCATCAAACGGGCAAGGAGTACCTGCCATTTCCATTGCACGATATACACTCGGATCTTGACACATAAGAGCAACTGCTGCAACCTTCATCCCCATATTGTAGAGTGTTTTAGAATTCTTAAGTCTCTCACAGTTTAAATCACGAATGTGACCACCGCCAGACACACCTACAATCTGTGTTTGCACAGCACCAGAGTATGTTACAGTACAAGTATCGTTGCCTCCCATCATTATTGTAGGAGCAATAGCACTTGGGGGTGGAGATTCAATCTTTTGTGTAATAGTACTGTCGTTCTTGTTTACATTAGTATTATTGTTAGTATTAGTATTGTTGTTTGTATTAGTGTTTGTATTGTTTGATGTTGTATTATTTGTGTTAACATTGGTATTAGTATTATTACTAGTAACATTGCTTGTGCTATTCACTGTTTGATTTACATTAGAATCTGTAGTTTGGTTCACATTCTGATTAATTGTTGAATCACTAGTTTGATTAATAGTCGTGTTATTAGTATTTGTATTTGTATTAGTGTTTGTGTTGTTTGTACCACCACTCAATATATTATTGTTAGTGTTAGTAGTTGTGCTGTTAATAGTTGTGTCGTTAGTATTAACATTGGTGTTTGTATTTGTATTAGTATTATTTGATGTACTATTTACAGTCGTATTATTTGTATTTAAATTAGTATTTGTATTTGTAGAGGTAGTTGTACTATCAATTGTTGTATTGTTAGTATTTGTATTCGTATTTGTATTGTTTGTGCCGCCACTCAACACATTATTATTTGTGTTTGTGCTATTGATAGTAGTATTGTTAGTATTTAAATTTGTATTAGTGTTTGTGCTATCAATTGTTGTATTGTTAGTATTTGTGTTTGTATTCGTGTTTGTAGAAGTACTGTCAATAGTACTTGTATTTGTGTTAGTATTGTCTGTTGTTACGTTACTAGTTGTGTTAGTAGTAGATGTGTTGTCTGTTTCTACATAACTTGTGGAATCAAAATTTCCATCTGCATCATTTGCAACTTGTCCCCTCGCTTCAAAACTAAACAATAAGACCACTCCGGCCATAATTGCCCAAGACTTGTACTTTTTCATTTTTTTGCCCTCTAGCTTTGTATTTATAACAAATAATATACAGTATTATTTAGTCACTTGGTGTTAAAAATTTAACACCAAGATTATAAATACACTATGCCAAGTAGTTACGAAGAACAACAAGCATTGTTTGAAATGTTTGACGAAATTAATAAAGAGAAAGCAAAAGATACACAACCAAAAGCCTTGCCTGATGCAGTTGATGATTTTATTATTGATAAAGTAAAAGATGCTCTCATACAAGAAAATTGGAATCAAACTAAGGCAAGTAATTGCTTAGGTATCAAACGTACTACGCTGATTGCTATGTGCAAGCGTCTTAAAATATTTTAACCTTCAACAGGTTTATCTTTAATCCACAAACAATCTACACTTT
>Ga0181570_10004499_pt1 | contig 10215 bp, 8 predicted proteins | sample 101ome_18_FD_148667 | JGI IMG/M metagenome (GOLD analysis project Ga0181570, IMG submission 148667) | Coastal salt marsh microbial communities from the Groves Creek Marsh, Skidaway Island, Georgia - 101406AT metaG (spades assembly) | ecosystem: Environmental > Aquatic > Marine > Intertidal zone...
TCGCGTTCGCGTCGTTGTTTTTCGCGTACACGTGCGACAAACGGTCGATGGCGCTTTCCTTTATCTTCGTCTCCTCGTTGATTTCCGTGGCCGTCTTCTTCCTCTTCTTTTCGTCGTCATCCTCCGCCGCGCCGCCGCTCGACGAAAATATCACCGCGCGGTACGTTTCGATCGCTTCTCGAAGAGACGTCTTCTTCTCCAGATCTTTCCCGAGTTGCAACTTTGCTTTCGCGTCTTCTAAGAAAGATGAGGCCACCACCATTTGGTCGTTTTATGAAAAATAAACACACACACACACACAAACAAAAAGAACAGTCGAGCGACAGGCGGCGAGGGAAAAAGAACGTTCGGGTTCCGAGAGAGCGCGGTGAGAAAGAAGGTTCGAGAGAGATGCGTGTCTTGATGAAAGACGAAAAACTGACTTTTTTTTTTTGAAACGAACTCGACTTGCGTTTTTAATTTAGGGTTTTAGCCTGTCTTCGTTTCGTTTGCTGGGGAGGAGTTTGACTTCAAAATTTCATTCGAAAGCAAAAGCTCTCGCGTCCATGACCACGAACGTGGCGTCGTCGGTGCGTGCCGCGCGCGTTGGCATCGTCTCGTTTCTTTTGGCTTTTCTCGTTTCTTTTTTTCTTTATCTTACTTTCTTACTTTCTTACTTTCGCTCTCGCTCACAACTCTCTCTCTCTCTCTCTCTTTTGACGCAAACGACAAACAACAACCGACAGACGGTAACGACGACGATGAGTGCCGCGAAGAAGAAAGTCGTCCCGGTGCGACAATACCTGGACGAATCCGTCGTCCCGACGCTGCGAGAGGCGATGAAAGAGCTGGTGAAAGTTCGACCGGAAGATCCGCACGAGTTTTTAGCCAAGTATTTGATGAAGCACAGTCCAAATCAGACGACGACGACGACGACTAAAAGTAGCAGCGGCGTGGGTAATAATAGTAGCGGGATTAGAGGGGCGGAGAATAACGTTAGGAACGATAAAGCGACCGGAGTGGAAGAAAGAGAAGAAGGAGAGGAGAAGAAAGAGAAGGATGAAGGAGACGCGGCGTAGGGATTTGTAACCATTACTATTTGCTTGTACACTATTGCTATTTTACATTTACGAATACACGCGTCGCCCGCTCGCTCGCTCGCTCGCGCTTGGTCAACCGCGACTCGCGACGGTTGACTTTTTTCTGCTCTTGCTAAACTTCAAAAAACAGGCTTGTTTTCCAACTATTTAGTTGGAAAAAAACGAGGAAAATAGTTGGAAAATTCGCGATTTTTTTTTTTTGCTAAAGCACCCTAATTCCTCATTTTTCTTGGAGACGGAGTTGTAAACGTTCTTACGATGCCTCCTAAACGGCTTGGGCACCCATCTAGTAGAATATTAATACCTCTGAGAGATGAAGGCAAAAAGCACGAAGAGAACGCCAACGATGTTATCTTTGAGATATCAAAACTTTTAGTAGCAGAACGAGCGAAGAAGGTGATGTTTGACGGCAATCACATTTTGAGATCCCCGAGAAGAGAAAGTAAAAAAATAAACGAGTTGAATAGCGCCGAGCAAATCAGCGCGTTCGCTGCAATACTTTGCGGTGTGCCTGTCGAGGTGCAGGAGAGGATTTTGCTACACTTTGACGATCACACGGCAGTGGAAGGAGAGCATGTGTTCCTCGTCTTGTGCGAGGAGTGCCCGACGTTTAGGCATTTGTGCTTCGTTCCCCTTTTGGCGCACTGGGAACTCCCCTTGATGACGTACCAAACTGGAAGCTTCATGATTGATTTTCCCGCTTGTGGGTCTAAAAGCGTACACCCTGTTGCGCAGGAGTTGTCGAAGCTCCATTTGGGAAACATGCACCAGCATTGGATGTGTTCCCAAGGCGAAAAGTGTCGACTCTATGACGAAAAAGCGGGTCACGCGTATAGAGGTTACGACATCGGTGGGTCTAAGGATTCTTCGGTGAGTAAAGAAATAAACGGTCAAACAGTCCATTTCGCATCGTGCTGGGAATGTCAAAAATTCGATAAACACGGAAATCTCGCAAGCGTGGAGGGCAAATATGCATCGCTCGGAGGCATTAACGATATGCGAAGGAAAGTGGACGAGAGAGACATGGAGGCGGACGTGAAGGCAAAGGTGGAGAGGATCATCGACGAGCAGGAGAAGAAAGTACGAGAAAAGTACAAGGTCTATAGTCTTCGGAACGCCTCTTGCACGTGTGCATTCCGTAACGTTGACGGGACGTTCGAATGTACCAGTAAAGTTGGAAAATTCGTGAAACTTGCCACAGTGCTAGGCCACATGCGGACGGGAGGAAGCGAGTTCTACGACGTTGTCGCTCGTATCGTAAACGATAACAAGGACGCGACGTGCTGCATATCCTGCGCAGAAAGACTCAGACCGGTGAAAACGGAGACAGAGTGCACTTTTCTTGTAAACGACCACGTGGATGAAAACGGCGCGACGTTGAGATGCGAGGGGACGTATAAGAATTCTCGACTTGTCAAAGTCACGACCGTGCAAAGTCAAATGCCCAAAGACAGCCCGTTCTGCGGGGCTGTGGCTGTGGCTGTTGAACACAACGAGGACGGTTGGGTCTGCAAAGGCTGTGTGAAAAGTCTGGTCGCGAGGGAGTGCACCTTCCTTGTAAACAACCACTTGGTTGAAAACGGCGCGACGTGGAGATGCGCGGGGACGTATAAGAATTCTGATTTTGTCAAAGTCACGACCGTGCAAAGTCAAATGCCCAAAGATAGCTCGTTCTGCGGGGTTGTGGCTGTGGCTGTTAGACACAACAGAGATGGCTTGGTCTGCAGACGCTGTGTGAACAGTCTGGTCGCGAGGGAGTGCACCTTCCTTGTAAACAACCACTTGGTTGAAAACGGCGCGACGTTGAGATGCGCGGGGACGTATAAGTCTGATTTTGTCAAAGTCACGACCGTGCAAAGCCGTATGCCCAAAGATAGCTCGTTCTGCGGGGCTGTGGCTGTGGCTGTTGAACACAACGAGGACGGTTGGGTCTGCAAAGGCTGTGCGCTTAAGCTTCTTCAGAAATTGTGCACCTTTCGCGAAAACGACCACGCAGATGAAAACGGCGTGAAGTTGAAATGCGGCAGTAAAGCAGAGACGAAATTTTTTAAAGTTGCCGCGATAAAAATTCCCGCAGAGAGTACTTTCAAAGGCGTCGTCGCGGTGGTTTTGGGGGAGAACAGCGATGCGTTGTGTTGTCCCCACTGTCACAAAAGATTAGTAACGCTTCCTCCACCTCCTCCACCTCCTGTGGCAGACTTTTTTAGACCACGTCCATCGAAGAAACAAAAAGTCTCAAAATAGTAGCGCTCGAGAAAGGCGTCTACATGGACAACACTGAGAGAGAGAAAGAGAGAGAGACACGAAACACTCCGAGAGAGAGACACGAAACACTCCGAGAGAGAGATAGAGAGACACATACAAAACTTGTAATAAAAAAGAGACACGCTGTACTACTACGCATGAAACATTAGACGCGCAACCTTTTTCTTTTTCCGTTTTCGTATCTCTCCCCCTCCCATTAATTTGGAAGATTGCGTTCAAAACGCGTTGGCGTTGGCATACACGCGTCTGTCCAACGCGCCAGGACGAGAGGATTCGCTTCCGCTCGTTGTCGTCGTCGTCGTCGTCGCCGCTGATGTCTTCGTCGTTTGCGCGAAGCGACTGGCGCTGGCACTGCCGGGACCAGCGCTTCAGTCGCTGGCGGCGCAGTCGTTGTGATTAGTTGTTGGCGCCGGAGGAAGAGTGGATGTTCCGACTACAAGTTCTTCGTGTCTTTTTTTTTTCAGGTAACTGTCATCATCGCCCGCGATTGGTATCTCTTCTTTTTTCCTCGTCGGAAAACAGAGAAAGTGCTCCTTGGGTCTGCGCAGAGAATAGGAGTGACAACTAACTGTGGAGCTGAAGGTCAGCGTTTAGAGTTACCGTGATCTATTCTTCGAGCAATGCGCGTCGTGTTGCTTCTGGGCGGACGAGGAGAGAGACAGGACGGACAAAGTGCAAAAGAATAGTGACCGAAATCACACCGCATTCGCTTTTAAATGGGAAACGCGCCTGACCGGATAACTTCGCCGCCGACGACTCAGCACGAATCGATGCAGAGGTATAGCGAGACGATGAGTACGGAGTCGGAATCTTTGATTTCGAGCTAAACAAAAAATCACGGGACACTTTCCGCGCGGTCTCAGAGGTGAGAAATGACTTCTTTCGTTCGCTTTTCCCTCTTTTCTCCCCTTTTTTTCATTTTTTTTCGTTTTAGGGTTAGGGTTGTTCTTTCCCTCTCGTCCCTCCAAACGTCTCCTTCTTCATCTCTTCTCTTTCTCGGTCAACTTAGAGTAGAAAGAGGAGAAGTTATTCGATACAAAACGGCACGCAACGTTCATTCGGAAGTTAGTAGCGATGTCGTGCTCTGCGGATTGCGGTTCCGTAGCATTTTGGTTACCTTCGAAAAGCGTGCGCTTCTCTCGGGGTTTTTTTTTGAGAGGAGAAAATGAGAACGCGAGAAGAAAAAAAAAAGAAGGGCACAACACATATACTGGTATATTGTTCGGATGGATTATATAGTTGCTGTTTGAAAAGAGCACATACAGACCACAATTCCACGGCACGCGTTGGTTATTTATTCATTTATTACATCGCATATCGTATTTGTTTCCGTGGTCGGTTGATTCGATCTTTGATTGTTTCCGACTGACTTCGCGATTTTAAAAGGGGTTGAGAGTTGAGGGGAAGAAAAAGATGGGAGGTTTAAAGCCACGTATACCTCTCATGCAGAAACAAAAAAGGAAAGTATTCACGTCCAAGGCGATCAAAGCGGTGAAGAAAAAACGTCGCGCGGACTTGGCAGAGTACCGAAAGAGTCTGAACGAATCAAATTACTTGGGCATATTTACGTCAGTGGCTGGTTACGCGAGAAGACAAACATTTTACATGCCGACGAGACGACGCGTATGGGAAGCCGGCGTCTCTGAAAGCAAAGATTTTGCGTGCTGTTTTGTCGATGCGACGACACCGATGCGGCGAGAAAACGAAAAGACAAACGCCGACGAGAGCGACACCATCGACGGTTGGAGCTGTATGCTCGTTCTGAATGATAACACGTGCGTCACCAGTGAATGTTACTTGGATTCGATATCGAACGCCTTGACGTTACGCGCCGCTCTTCGAAAAATCGCCCAGGCGCAGCGACAGTTTATAGAACCAGCTTATAAGAGAAGAAAAGAGAAAGACGTTTTCGAGTATTTTTGGAGCACTAATGGTATGGATGGTCACTTTCTCATTCTCGCTGTAGGAAATCCACTCAAATCGAGCAATGGGTCGTGTTGGCGAGTGTTGACGCGGCACGGTCAGCTTTTTGAAATAAACTTTTGCCAGCTCGAATATTTACGAAGATTACTGGATAAGAACGACGATTCGAAAGAGTGGTACGCTCGCGTTTGCGCCGACGAGAAGGAAATGCTCCGATATCACACCTCTCGTACCGATTTTTTGAGAGAAAGAACGCTTTCCAATTTTGCGGCGTGTCGGCGCGGCGAATCAGTCATGGAATTTTATATCATTGGACTCGCGTGTGGTTCGTGCCAAGATACAGTGCACGCCGCGGAGGTGTTGGTTCATCGGTACCCTCAAATGTTTGGTCCGAAAGGTACGTGTTCTTTGAAGTGCATTCTCATGGACGAAAGATTTACTTTTCGCGGCGCGCCAAATCAAAAACTCTTCTGGAGAAGCAACACTTTGGTATATTCCGGAAACGTGGACACCATCTCTGTCGTCTCGGTACCGTTACATTCTGAAACAAAAGTGTTGGAGAGGATGAGGAATCTGGAACGGTACGTGGGAAAAGGGCACATCTTCAATTTTCATCGCTGCGATTACGGCAATGGCCAGTACGCGTTTGCGTTTTATCATCTCCGCGATAGATGTTTATTGTTTACGTCTGGTATCAACTGCTCCGCGCACTCTCCACTCAACACGACGCCGAGCGTGCCGCACGATGAAGGCCTCGCGAATGCATGCGACGACGCGCTCGTCGTTTTCAGTTTTATAGCTGCGTCGTGTCCTTTGATGTGGATTTTCGAAAACTCCGGTTCGAACACTTCCACTCGCGAAACAGAAAACAGACGACTATCGGTGCAACCATGCATGCAAGCACTCATCGACTATCGTTCGGAATTTACACACTGCATGCTTTGCGATGACTGTTGCGATGGTCTTCTGGCGCCGCCGGGGCACTTTGATAGCAACAAATCAGCCATGATTATGAAAAGAACAGATTGTTTCTCAAACGTCCATAAAGTCACCAGCGGATGTTGCTCAGAGAAGATTCTCCTCTCGGATGGAAGGATGAAGAGTTACATGTGCTTGGGTAAGCGAATAACGAACAAACACAAGGAACTACCCCGCTCTTCGCCTGCCAGAGCAGCTTGGCCGAGTGGTTTCTTCGAGGGCTTCGTGTCGTCTTTGTGTTACCTACTCGATGGGCTCTCTTTTCAAGCTTTGCGCGCTTGGCAAGATGAAGACGCGTTTGCGATTCGAGAAAGAAAACGCGAGCTCTTGGAAGCGGAAGAAGAATAGGTATTAATTGTTTGAAAGTAATAGGTACACGCGCGTTCGCGTAGTGCGTCTCTCTTTTTAATTTTAATCAAAGTTTCTCTCCGTAGTTTTCTAGTCTACTATTTCTACATCGTCGCCTTCTACATCCCCATCAAGTAATCAACCGGATCTTCTGTTTGCTTCTTCTGCCTTTCTCTCTTCTGTTTTTCAACTTCCTCTCCTTTCTTCTTCTTCGATGTAGAGGGTGAAATCAGACTACATAACTCGTAGATCCGATTGATCGCAGACGCGCGATTCGATTCGAGGCGCGTGATTCGCGACGTTAACTCGTTTCTGTTCACGTGGTGTTCTCGAAGTAACGATTTTCTTTCTGACTCGATGTCACACAATTCTTCCAAATCTTCTTCGATTGCGTCAAATACATTCACGACATTGACGCCGTTGATGATGATTTTCGCCGAGTCAATGTCGGCGAAGAAATCCTGTCCTTCGTCCTTTGTACCCGCCTTGTTGAACAAAATTTTATTTGGTAAATCTCGCACAGCTAAAGTAACTTTTTTGAGCTCCTCTGCCACCTTTTTCTCCGCTTCTCTCGTTGCCATTTTCGCCGCCTTCTCCGCTTCTCTAGCTATCTTTTCCGCTTCCTTAACCACTTTCGATGCAGTCGATTCGTAGGCACCGAATAAATCGTCCTTCGTCACCGATTGAGTGGTTCTACGTGAATCGGCCGAGATAGCTTCAATTGTAATATCCGAAGCGAACATGTTTTGACTCTCAGCTTTATCTACCCAAGCGTTCAGGAACCTTCCGCGCAATGGACCTGGACCGTTCGTGACGGATCGTAAAACGTCACTAGACGCGGCTTGCATTTTCTCTTTGCCAGTCAAAGACGTGCAGCTCGGATGGCCGCGGCACGCTATCTCGATGCCGACATTCTCCCTTTCGCTCAACATTGGGAGCACACCGTTATTCAACCCCGCTTCCGTTCCCTTGGAAGTGAGCAGGATGAGAGAGCTCTTTGTTTCACAAGCATGCTTTCGAAATACTTGCGCGAGTTTTAAAAAGAAGTCTTTACCATACTCTTCCTGTACTTCGCCGAAGGCCCAATATCCCTGGATCGACACCGACCCGTCTTTTGGTTGAAAATGCCACGGGCGAAACCTTCTATGCATGGCAAGGTCTAATCCGTCCTTTCTGTCTTGCCTGTTTTCCACCATGTTGCCGACGACAATAGAGATGCTCGTCAACTGATCATCGTTGAGGATTCGTCGCGCCTCGAGGAGCACAAACGATAGAACCAAGATCAAAACTTTGCCAGTTTTTGCAACTATTCCCTTTGAGTTGAGAAGTAGTCCTCTCTTGTTCAAATGCGCTAGGCAGTGTGCGGAGGTGTCGATGATATTCGGATTCTCCATTACAGCCTGTTTGAGTTCGTCTGAACTGTACTCTTTCATATGCGCTTGATCGACACGAAATATATCCGTCTCCGTTCCCGAGAGTTTCAGTAAAGTAACTGTCTCCAGTTCTTTTCGTTGAGTTTCCTGCGAAGTGGTGCCCTTCTCAGCGTATTCAAAAAACGTCCTTTCCAAGCGGGCGTTGAGATCAACCTTTTCTTCCAAATAAGCTTTCGCTTTCTCAACAGCGACGAACGACGCCATCGTTCGAGTGACAGACGAAAGTAATGAACTCAGTCAAGAGCCGGTGCAAAAACGCGTTGTTGTATAGTATTTTTTTTTTCTTGGATCCGCGATGTGGATTGCCGATTTTTTTTCAAAACTTAAGAGTTTACATAAACCAAAGACCAACCGCATTTCCAAAGAGAAAAAGAAGCTTTTGCGCGCGAGAGAGAGAGGGAGAGAGGATGAGGACGTCGAAAAGAGAAGAAGAAGAAGAAGAAAATCGTCGTCGTCATCTGCTCCAGCAGCAGGAGTCCTTTTTCAAAGCGTACCGCGAGATTCTTTCGTCTTCTTCTTCTTCTTCTTCTTCTTCTTCTTCTTCTTTGAGAAAACGCATCGACGCTTTCGTCGAAGAAGAAGACAAATTTGAAAATCTCGGACGAGACGCCTTTGTCGACGACGACGAAGAAAAGAAGAACGAAGAAGAAGAAAAAAACGCCTCGTCGTCGACTTCATCGTCCTTCTTCTTCGAGCGGTCGTTCCGGGAGGAGTTTCGAGCGTTTTTACTCTCCATTTCTTCTTCTTCTAAATCTTCTTCTTCGTTGGTGTTCAAAGACGGTGCGTGGAACAGTTTTTGCACGAAGCGAAGGCGTGCGCGCTGCGGTCGCCGCTGAGAGAACTGACGGAAACGCTGAGGAAGATTGAAGAAGGAGAAGGCGAGGCGGAGAGTTTGAGTAGGGTGATTGCGAACGCGTTGGAGAGAGATGATGATGAAGAAGAAGATGATGAGTGCTTGCGCGCGTTTAGCGCGTTCGCGAGGAAAGTGGAGAGGTTGAAAGCGATCGCGTCGGAGGTTGCAGAGATGGTCCTCGTAGGCGGAGATGATGAAAACGAAAACGACGACGACGATGGCGACGCGTACGATGGTATTGGGAAAGAGAACGCGACGATAACAGCGACCGGAGTGAAGCATTCTCGCTCGTCTGCCGCTCGGTTCGGTCGTCTTCTTCCTCTCGACGCGCAAAGTCAAAAGAGAAAATTCGAGAGGAAGTTTGACGATTTAATCGCCGAGTTGATCGTCTCGTGCGGGCCGAGGAACGCGACGAGGGTGTTGAGCGTGTACTACGCGAAAGTCATCGTGAAATTTCGGAACAAGTGCGCGTTTCCTTTGGACGAGGAGGCGTTTTACGCTTCTTCGGAGGAACAAAAGAATAGTAAAAGACGAAACGGCGAAGAAGAAGGCAAAGGAGAGACTCAAACGAAAAATATGGGTGATAACGACGACGGAGAGTCCATGCAACTGAGCGAAGACGAAGAGGACGAGGAGGAAGAGAACGAAGTGCAACAGTACAGAAATTTCGTGAAAAACGTGCGCAAGCACCTTCGAAATTGCGCGTCGCCGATGAAATTGTTGGGAAAACTCGAGTGCGCTCAAATCGAACGCGTTCACAAAGACGCCATTCTGAAACACTTCAAGAGATACTCGTACGAAGCGTTCGAGATTGCGAGCGACTTCGCGATTAAACATTTCGCGTTGAAATTTGCCGCCTCAAACTTTAAAGCCTCCGCGCTGAAGTGCGTCGCGCTGTATTCTCGAGTCGTTCCGCTACAAATAGCCAAGACTGTTTTCGGATTCGAAGCCGTTCAGTTTGGAAACGAAGCGCCGAGTCAGTTTCATCGAAAGTTCATCTCCTCGAGCAAAGAGCATTTAGGCGCTCTGCGAATCGAAGAATTGTTTGACATCGTCGTCGATCATCCAGACTCGCTCGGCGCGGTGAAAGATTTGCGAATGTGTTTGAGCGACGATAGGCAGTTTGGTTTGCGAGAATCGCTCGTTTCCAGCTTTAACGAACAACTTCGAAGACGCTTGTTGCACCCGGGCGCGAGAACCGCGGACGTGATTTCGCAATACATAGGGACGATCAAAACGATGCGAGATTTAGATCCATCGGGAATAGTTTTAGATTTAGTTTCCGGACCGATACGCAAGTATTTGAGGAAAAGAAAAGATACCATCCGGTGCGTCG
>Ga0181570_10004506_pt1 | contig 10203 bp, 7 predicted proteins | sample 101ome_18_FD_148667 | JGI IMG/M metagenome (GOLD analysis project Ga0181570, IMG submission 148667) | Coastal salt marsh microbial communities from the Groves Creek Marsh, Skidaway Island, Georgia - 101406AT metaG (spades assembly) | ecosystem: Environmental > Aquatic > Marine > Intertidal zone...
AAATTTATTTCGGATATGCAATTCAATGAGATACCTTTAGATTATCTATTAGGAGATGAATATGCACTTTTAAATAAAAATCAAATTAATGAAAATAAAGCAACTATAGATAAAATAAATGGTAGTCCTATTAAAACATCAGATACTGTGTATTTATCTGTAGTTGACAATGATGGAAATGCATGCTCATTTATTAATTCAAACTATATGGGATTTGGAACAGGAATTATACCAAAAGGATGTGGGTTCACATTACAGAATAGAGGTCATAATTTTTCACTGAATGAAAATCATTTCAATAAATTAGAACCAGGTAAACGTCCTTATCATACTATAATTCCTTCAATGATAACTAAAGAAGTGGATGGAATTAAATCTTTTTATGCGAGTTATGGGGTTATGGGGGGGTTTATGCAACCACAAGGGCATGTACAAGTTGCGGTGAATATGATTGATTTTAACATGGATGTACAAACAGCTTTGGATCAACCAAGGATTTGTATTGAGGATGGAACAAAAAATGGAAGAATTGCAATAGAAAAGGGTATATCTGAAAATGTAATTGATGATTTAAAAAAGAAGGGACATATAATTAAAGTCATTGAGGGTGATAATAGAAATATATTTGGAAGAGGACAAGTTATTAAATATAATCCTAAATTGAAAACATATTCTGCTGGTTCTGATCCACGGGCTGATGGATTGGCCATTCCAAGAATTTAAAGAAAATAATTGATTAAAGTTGATTATAACTTAGTAGAGTCACTTTATGTCTTCATGGTAAGCGAACAATTTAAATTTTTTATATTTTTTCATAATATGAGATAGATGTTTGGCAAAGGAAAAACAATATTTGATTACATAAAAGAACACACACCATTCAATTCAATTGATGAAGTCATTATACCAGAATATATGGATAATACCGTATCTGATGGCCATCTAACATTGGATGATGATATTAATGAATATTGGGATGTGATGCATCCACTGACTAAAGACTATATCAATTCATATGCAAATACATATAATAAAATTTCAGAGGAATTAGGATCACAGAGGTCAGATATGGATAATATAAGAAGACAACTATCCTTTGAGCAACAAAATGTAAATGAATTAAATGATAAAATAAGAGAGCTTCAGAAAAATTTACAAGAAATGGCAGTTGAAAAAAGAGATTTAGAAGATAGATTAAATGATACATCAGAGATGATGGAAAATAAGTATAAAGGAGAAATTGCGACACTAAAAATTTTAGCAGATGCCAAATTACCTGAAGGCTCATCTGTGGATAATGTATTAAATGAAGTTTCTAAAGCAGGAGCGAGTAGTGAAGAAGTGAAAAGATTAAATGATAAAATAAAAACTTTAGAAGAAAAAATTGAAATGGAGAGAGAAGAAAATGAAAAAATTCAAGGTGAAATTTCAACATCGTTTATGGAAAAATTACTTCATTATGATGAAATGATAAATAATTATAAAGAAAGATTAGGCGAAGAGTAGTTAAAAAAATCAAAGAATAAGTTTCATTTCTTTACATTTATATTAATTAGATATTACGGACAATTAATATGACAAATATTAGTGAAGTCAAAGGCATAGGACCTGCGACTGCAGTTAAATTGGCTGAGGCTGGAATCGATACTGCAGAAGCATTGGCTGAATTCCAGTTAAATGATTTAACCGAATTGGTTGGAAAAACAACTGCAACAAAAATTCAAAAAAATGCAAAAGCATTGGTAAAGAAAGCAGCTAAAAAACCTGCTAAAAAAGCAGCAAAGAAACCTGCTAAAAAAGCAGCAAAGAAACCTGCTAAAAAAGCAGCAAAGAAACCTGCTAAAAAAGCAGCTAAAAAACCTGCTAAAAAAGCAGCTAAAAAACCTGCTAAAAAAGCAGCTAAAAAACCTGCTAAAAAAGCAGCAAAGAAAACTGCTAAAAAAGAATATGATGACATATATGAAGATGGAGTACGCCAAACACATATGGCTTCACCAATATCTCAAGGTATACCTACCAAGAAAAAGAGAGGAATTCAAATTAGCTCTAAAGTTGAGAAGATTTCAATTAAAGATTTAAAAGGTGATGCAGACAAAGAGGATACAACTTGGAGTGTGAAATCTAAAGAATTAACTGATGAGGAGAGAGAAGCTAGAAGACAAAGACAAGAAATGTTGAGAGCTGCTGAACGTATAACCAGAGAAATTCCACTTCCACCGAAACCAATTAAAGCAGTTAAATCTGGAAAAAAGGTAAAGGTACCTAAACCAATTAAAAAAGAAAAAGATGAAAAGGTAGTACAGCAACAAGTTAAGAAAAGTAAAGCTGAGAAAAAAGCTGAGAGATTTGTTGATTACTATAAAGCTAAAGAATTAATTAGTTCAAATGTAAGTGATAAACCTAAAATTTATTCTTCTAAAAAAGGAAAAGAAGAACCAAGAGTTGAAATTAAAAGAGATACTCTGTTAGGTAGGTTTAGCTCTAAAAGAAGATCAAGAAGAAATGTTAATGATCGACAGATGATAGTAGACATTATTGATGAATATGAAGCTGAAATGTTAATAGGACAAAAAATATATTATGAGATGAATAATGTAAAAATTAGTGGATATATTGTCAGAAGATTTGGAAAGAAAAGAAATAAAAAAGTATTAGCCAATTTTAAAAACGGTCTAAGTGAAGAAGCTAAATATAAGAACGTCTATAAGTATTAACGATTAATACTTGATAACTCTATTTGATTTTTTACTAAGTCATAATAATCCCCTTTTTGGGAAATTAATTCATCATGTGTGCCTTGTTCAATTATTTGACCATCATCTATTACTATGATAGTATCTGCATTTCTTATTGTTGACAACCTGTGTGCAATGATGAAAGAAGTTCTATTTTTTAATAGTAACTGAATAGATTTTTGAATTTTAAGTTCTGAAAATACATCAATAGAGGAAGTAGCTTCATCTAAAATCAAAATTCGAGGATCGGCTAAAAGCACTGCCGCAAAAACTAAAAGTTGACGCTGACCGACAGATAAACGCCCGCCTCTTTCTTGCAATTTTGTATCTAAACCATCACTCATGTTTTTCACAAAAGATTTCAACCCAACCATATCCAAAGCATTCCACATTTCTTCTTCGGTAGCACGTGGGTTACCTAGCTTCAAATTCAGTTTTATTGAATTAGAAAATAAGAAGAAATCTTGAGGAACAACAGCGATTTGTGATCTGAAACTATTTAGATTCATATCTTTGATGTTGTGGTTGTCAATTAGTAATTCCCCATCTTGGAAATCATACATTCGTGATAATAGATTAATAATTGTAGATTTACCTGCTCCTGTTTTACCCACAAGTGCTATAGTTTTACCTGCTGGAACATATAATGAAAACTTATCATATATTGGTTGATTTTTTTCATATTCAAAATATATATGATCGAATATTACTTCACCTTTGATTAAAGGTAACTGAGGAGATTTGGGTTTAATCGGAATTTTGGTTTTTGTATCGAATAATGCTAATGCTCGTTCTGCACCTGTTAATGCATCTTGCAATTGTTGATAAAATTGACCTAATAATACAACAGGACGGAATAATATTGAATTATAAAAAAGGAAAGCAGTTAATGTCCCAATGGTTATCGCACCAGATATGACTCTGAGACCCCCGACATAGAAAATCAATGCAACCCCTAAAGTTTGCATTGCTAACATTAATGGAAAAAATATTGCATTCATCGAGTCAGCACGCACTGAGGCATTAAAATTCTGATTATTTAAATCACGAAATATTTTTACATTTTCTGGTTCTCTATTTGCTCCTTTTGTAACTTTTATACCAGCAATTGCTTCCCCAATATTTGCCATCATGATAGAATTTGTTCGTCGTGTTTCTTTTCTACGTGGTCTTGCAAACTTTTTGGACAATAAACCAATGAAAATAACTATTGGGATTAAGCTTAATGGAACAAGAGTTAATACAGGATCATAACGTAATATAAAGTATAAAATAGTGATCACAGTTAAGAAATTAGCGAAATTATTGACTACTTGTCCTCCAATCATTTCTCTTATTGCGTTGACATCACCCGTTAATCTACTCATGATCCTACCTACCTCATTTTTATCATGATATGACATGTCTAATTCTTGTAAATGTGAGAAAAGTTCTAACCTAATTGTTAATTCTGCTTTCATACCCACCTCAGTAACCATAATTATTCTTTTATAAGAAAGATAGAAAATTAAACATTGCAATAACAGGTAGCTTATACCTAAAACAATAACTTCCGCCCAGATTAGACTAACATTAAAAGAATTTTGTAAACTTTGTGAGAGAGATAGAAAAATAGAGTCAATAAAATCATTACCAAATAACAAACTTTCTTCTGAACTGAAACGGTCTATTGTAGTTTGAATGATTACGGGACCTAATGCAGTTGAAATTGAAAAAGATATCATCAGTATCAAAATTATAGATAACTCTTTAAAATATGGTTTAACGTATGCAAACATAAATTTGTATAGTTGCATGTCTGTATATCCAAAAGAACCTCGTTTCAGCTCTTTTTCCGCATCAGTATGTATTGCTGTCATTTGGACTCCTCCGGTATAATTTTTGAAAGGTTTTTTTGTTCATCATTATCACTCCAATCCATGAATTTGACTTGTTCATTTACTGCTTTGATGAATTCTTTATATATTCCCTCAACGCTAATTAACTCTGAGTGGGATCCTATTTGTTTAATGGTACCACCATCTAAAACTACAATACGATCCGCAAATTTAAGTGAAGAAGCTCTTTGTGAAATAATGATTGTCGTCCTATTAGATGATACATTTTTTAAATTTTCCATGATTAATTTTTCTGTTTTTGGATCGACTGCTGAAACACTGTCATCGAAAATTAAAATTTTTGGGTTCTTAAGAAGTACTCTAGCAATAGTGACTCTTTGTCTTTGCCCTCCAGATAGGGTAACACCTCTTTCACCAACGATGGTATCATAACCATGATCTAATGTCATTATGTATTCATGAATTTGAGCAGCTTTTGCAGAGATAATTACTTCCTCTCTGCTTGCATTTGGCTTACCAAATGCAATGTTATCATGAATAGACATTGTAAAAAGAAAAGCATCTTGATGCACAACACCAATATTGCGTCTTAGCGAATTTAATGTAAAGTCTTTGATATCAATATTATCAATTAATACTTGGCCACTGATAGGATCAAAGAATCTTGGTATTAAATTCACCAAGCTTGATTTTCCAGATCCAGTTTGACCTAATAATACAATATTTTCACCCTTAGCAATTTTAAGATTAATATCATTCAATGCTAAGCTATTATTATCATAAGAAAAAGTAACATTTGAAAATTGAATTTTTCCATCTACGTTATCATATGCTTTTGCGTTAGGATAATCAGTAACGGATATTGTAGATTCAAAAATTTCATTTAATCGAATTGCAGCAGAGTTTGCATCTTGAGTAATTATACCAACCCATCCTATGAAACGACCGGGTAAAGCAATCTGTAAAGATAACAACATGAATGTTATGAATGTTCCTGGAGTTATTGATTCTATAGAAACTAAATATCCCCCGATGAAAACTAAAAAGACGATGGCTAATCCAATTATGAATATGACACCAGGTTGCAACAACCCTCTTACTTGAGCACCTTTGAGTGCGGCATCATAAAATTCATGATTTTTTTCATTAAAAATTTCAATTTGCTCATTTTCACTACCAAATGATTTCACGGTATGAATTCCGGATAAATTCTCGGCCATGGCTTCACTCATCTCTCCAAATTTGAACCGTGCATTATAAAAAACTAAACGATTATTTGCAGATGTTTTAGAGATAGTGATAAAAATTATAACAGGGATTACAAAAAATGCTAAAGCCAAATAAAAAGGTCCAAAATTATTATTTGGAATTTCTGAGATACCTAAAGTTATCATTGAAGAAATTGCACCTAAAAATAAAAATATCATCAAGATAGTCATACGATATCCCCAAGTCAAAATATCTCGTAGTGAATAAACTTCCTCCATTGTTTTAGCCATAATTTGACCTGTAGTTTCTTTTGAGTAAAAATCTAATTCTTGATTTTGTAATTTTATGAATATATTTTGACGGATGTCAAATATTATTCGTTGAGCGAAATTCAAACCAATGTATCGAGCTCCAAATTGAGCTAATAAATCTAATAATACAAGACCAATTAAGATAAAAAAAGTAGATTGTAATGTAATTAAATCGAGATCTGAGAAAGCATTATCTATTGCATCACCAATAATTAAGGGAAACATGGTTTGAGCGATTGCTGCGACAATAGCGATAATATTAAGAAATACAAACCAATATTTATGAGATTTGATATATGGTTTTAATAGATCAATTAATTCTTTTAGATTAGAATTTAATATATTATCTTGATTTGATATTGCCATTTGTTAGTCTAATTTCATTAAAATATAAATGATATAAAAAATACTTCTAAGGGCTAAGAGTCTATTCACTTTAATAATCAGATAATTTGAGATGTAATTCTTATATTTTGAGAATATCAGGATTTATTAAGAAATTAAATCATCATTCTAAAAGATGCGAATATTGCGATTGACCAAAATATAATTGATAAATAGTTTTGACCTATTTTTTTTGTTAATGAAGAGCCAAAATAAGCACCTATGGTGGATGCAATTGATAAAGGTAAACCATAATCCAACAAAATTGAGTAATCTAACCCAGAGTTAATAATTTGAAATACTATTCTTGAAGCGACCACGATAATACTATTAAGAAAAATTACAAACATACTCGTGGCGACAACAATAATGAAAGGTAAACCAAGAAAACTATATAATAAGGGGACAAATATAATGCCCCCACCTAATCCTAATAAACCTGCTAAGTATCCACCTATAAATATTATAATCATTTCAGAGCCAAATTTAACATTATATAGATATTCTGTTTTATCAGAGTCAACAATATAACGATTATTAATATGTTCAGATGAGTTATTTGTTTGAACTAATTTATCAGAACTATTTAAATTAGAGATTATACTATTTTGATGTGATTTTATACTTTTAATAGATTTGTAGAAACCTCTTATTGAATAAATTATTAATGTTATGCCAAATATGAATTTCAAAAACTGCGGATTAATAATTTCTGAAGTAAGTCCACCTAAAATAGATCCAGGGATACAAATTAAAAAAAATATGAAAGCGGTTTTATAATCAATACGTTTTAATTTATAATTTTTATATGAGCTAGAAAATGAGATGAATATTATTACAAATGAACTAATTAATGTTGCTTGACTTGGTAGTAAATCAAAAAAAAATATCATTGAAGGTACGATAATTAATCCACCCCCGATACCTATTAAACTCGCTAAAATCCCAGTTAGAAAACCTATGACGATAATAAAAAGTATAACAGATAGTTCCATATCATTATTTATAATTTAATGATTTATGAAAAGTAGGTAATAATTCAAAATGGTTGGTAAAAAATTAAGAAAACCATATCGATAACTAATTAATCAAATCCTTAGCGATAATTAGTTTTCGTATTTCGGTGGTACCTGCACCAATTTCTAATAATTTTGCATCTCGCATGAACCTTTCTATTTGATATTCAGTCATATATCCTGCGCCTCCGAGAATTTGAATAGCTTCCAATGAATGCTTAGTCGATTTTTCAGCTGCAAATAGAATTGATGCTGCTGCTTCTTTATTTTTTTTATGATCATTTTGTATTTCAGATAATGCCCAATAAACTAATAAATGCGATGCTTTGGTTTCAGTGTACATGGTTGCCAACTTATCTTGAATCATTTGAAATTTAGAGATTGGTTTACCAAATTGAATTCTTTCTTTAGAATATTCCAAAGCAATTTTTAATGAAGTTTTGGAAATACCTAATGAGATTGATGCTAAGACAGCTCTTTCAATTGACAATCCAGACATCAAAATTTCTTTTCCTTTATGTAACTCACCGAGTATGTCAGATTTATGTACTTTTACATTATCAAAAAATAATTCTCCTGTGAGTGAACCTCGCATACCCATTTTTGACATTGGATTTCCTTTGGTTACGCCAGGTAAGGAAAGATCGACTAAAAATGCGGAAATATGATAATTTTTATTTTCGTCTTTTGTCTTAGCATAAACAATTGATACATTGGCAATAGGAGCATTCGTAATATATGTTTTAGATCCTGTTATGTAAAAATAATCATCTTGTTGTTTAGCTAAAGTTTTCATACCTAAGGCATCTGAACCTGTATCTGGCTCAGTGATAGATAATGCACCTATAATTTGACCAGTAATCAATTTATCTAAATATTTTTCCTTTTGAACATCATTGGAATTTCTGTAAAAATTATCCAACATTAAATTTGAATGAGCACCTATAGAAAGTGCAAAAGCAGGAGATATTTTTGCTAATTCTTCTAATATGATCGATTGAGCGATATAATCAAAACCAGAACCTCCATCATCTAAACTTACAGTAGGTGCAAGGAAACCTAACTTACCTAATTCATAAAATAATTCAATTGGAAAATAATCTTCTTTATCCATTTTATTAGTAAGAGGAGAAAGCTTAGTATTAGCAAAGTCACTTACCAAATCTCTTATGAGCCCATGTTCTTCAGTAAAAAAATAATCATTCATAATATTCAACTCATGTTGTTGATCTTGAATTTGATTCAAGTTACATTATTATATATTGGGTTATAATGTTTAATCTTTAAACTTTGGTTGGTTTAAATAAACTTTTTCTTCATTATTTGAGTCAATTTTATTTTTTTCCATATTGTAAAAATCACTCAGATTGTTAGTTCCTGGAACAATATCAGGGCGATTGGTGGGGCCCCCTAATGCATTTACTTGTACAACTCGGTCATCTTCCATCATTTCGTCATAATTTGTTTTCCAAACCATATAAATTTGAACAATCAAAACAGAACCTATTATGGGGATACTCCAACTAACAATCCCATCATTTGACCAATCCCAATAAAAAATTAAAAAATTTGTTACCCAAATTATAACCATTATTGGATTTAAGGATTGTACTTTTTCTGCATTAGACATAATATATTGTTAATAAAATCCTAAATAAATAAAATGGTATATGATGAAAGGAGAGAAATCATTCTATTAATTTGTATACAAATATATTTAATATACCATATGATGTGTAGATATAGAAATATGACAGCAAATGATTACGATGATATTAAGTTAAACCAAGTGGATGAATTTAAAGATAAAATAATTAAATTATATACATGGGTATTAAACATTAGAAAACAAGGTAAAAATTTAGCATTTTTATCATTATATGATGGTACAGCCGAAATTCAGGCAATTGCTAAAAGGAATGAATTAGAAGACAATTTTGATTTAATAGAAGAAATATATCGAGGAGCGAGTTTAGAAATTATTGGGAAAATTAATGAAGATATTAGGGCTCCAAATGGCTATGAGTTAAAAATTATTACACTCAAAATAATTCATCCAAGCGCTGAAACATATGACTCAGAAGTAAATCATGAAAGCTCAGTTGATGTAAAATTATCAAAAAGGCATATTGTATTAAGGGGACCTAAGTCTTCATCGGTATTGAGATTAGCAAGCCATGTTCTAAAATATTTAAGAGATTTTTTTTACGAAAGAGGTTTGGAAGAAGTATTTCCACCATTAATTACGGAAGCTCAAGCTGAAGGAGGATCTGAAGTATTTGAATTGAAATATTTTGATAATACTGCATATTTGACTCAATCGTCTCAATTGTATCTAGAGGCAGCCATTTATTCATTACGTGATGTATTTTGTATTTTACCTTCTTATAGAGCAGAAAAAAGTAGGACAAAAAGGCATTTAACGGAATATAGACATGTTGAGGCAGAATTTAGTTTTGCAAATTTTGAATATCTTAAAGATTTTATCGAGGATATGATTATTTATATTGCTGATAAAGTAAATGAAAATGATAAGGATATCTTGCGATTATGGAATAGAGAATTAAAAGTGCCTAATAAGCCATTTAAAAGGATAAGTTATAGTGCAGCTATTGATTTATTAAAATCTGAATTTAATATTGAGGTACCGTTTGGAGAAGATATTAGTGATGCACCTGAGAGGCAACTTGTAGAATATTTCGATGAACCA
>Ga0181570_10004511_pt1 | contig 10197 bp, 6 predicted proteins | sample 101ome_18_FD_148667 | JGI IMG/M metagenome (GOLD analysis project Ga0181570, IMG submission 148667) | Coastal salt marsh microbial communities from the Groves Creek Marsh, Skidaway Island, Georgia - 101406AT metaG (spades assembly) | ecosystem: Environmental > Aquatic > Marine > Intertidal zone...
TTGTCGTCGCGAGCGGAGAAGAGGATGTCAAGGAGGAAGAGGAAGAGGCTGCGTCGTATCCGCTCTTGTTAGACGAGTTGGCCAAAGCTGTCGCTTTGATCGATCAAACGTCGATGATGGGGAGAAATCGCGAGAGTACGCGCAGTGTTATAGGTTTTGGCTCGATGGCATCGAGAGTTTCGTCGCATGCGAAGAATAGAACGCTCGCAGTCGCGGAAGAGTGTCGACGCGCGTTGACGACTATTTTGAGACGCTCTCTGAAACGCACGAATTGGCCACCTCCGTTGACGCCTTCGCAGTTGAGCGAGTACGAATGGAATGTCGGCGATAATGAAGGTAATGGAATTGTAATCACTCGGTGTTGCGAGCTATTGTTTGTGTTGCAAAGCGCGTTAGAGAACGACATTTTTATCCGCGACGATAGTAGAAAAAATAATGCAGTTTATGGGCAAGAATTAGCAGGCGCGACAGCACCAGTCCGTCGATATGATTTCGCGGCTGAAACGTTTGCTTTAGCCGTTCAAAGACGATTTTTGAAAGCTTTTGCGAGCGCGCAACATTCGAGAGCGCCAGAGTTGATGTTGAACTGTTGCGCGAAACAAATTGAGTTCGTGCCTTCGTTCGTCGCCTCGGCGTTGATTGAGTTCATCAACGAGAAGAAGGACGACGGCAGGGACAGTGGCGATAACACCACGACTTCTCTTTTGGAAGGGCTGTTTGAAAAACGATCGAGCTCGTTTGCTTGCACGATTGCATCTGCGCTTAGCGATTCCGCGTGCACGCTGATGGAGGACGTATATTGCGCAAAGTGCGACTCGGACGCCAAGAAATGGTGGTTGCACTTGGCAGATTGCGCCATTGAGTTTGACGATAAATGCGAGAGAGATTTTGGACGATTCTCAAACGCACCGAAATGTTTAGATGTGCTGGCAGACCGAAACGAAGATTGGAAGGTATCCTGGTTGCTGTCGGAATTGGAAGCGAACTGGAACGAGATCAAACCGCTGTTGGATTCCAAAGACGTTGGATGGGAGTGCGAAGCGAGCGGATACGCGGAAGGGTCTCGAGACGACGACGACGACCTCGACTTTAGTGTGGACAACGACGATAGAGATGATGCCGGTTCTTTGCCTGGCGTTACCGCGCCTAGAGTTGCAACCGTTCTCGCCACTCTGCTCGCGAACTTAGTAGCGAGAAGCGAAAAGCTTTCAGACGACGAACACAGAGTTGAGTTCCTGGCGAGAGTGCCAGCGCTTCTGGTCGAGAAGTTTCGGGACGCCGTCGATGACAAGGCGAGCGAAGTCGAGCACGATTTATTTTCGGAGACTATGGACGTTGTCACGAGCGCGGTGACACGAATCGGGTCGTGTATTGCGGCGGCGTTGAAGATTGAGGAAACTTTGAGCGAACTTTCCGAGTGGCCGTTTTTAGTCGAACTAGTCAGAGGGTACAAAGGAGATGAAACGGATGAAGATGACCACGATGATGTCGAGGGCGTTTTTGACGACGAGTGTAAAATGTTCAAGGATCTTCGAGATGTTTGGATCGATCGTTTAGCAAACGTCGCAATCGGTAAATCGTGCGACGCTTTGGATGGGTACAGATCCTACGCTTCCGCCCTGCGCTTTACGAAAAGCAGCGATGAAAATGTCGACGAGAACCGAGAAAATGCTTCTCCTCCTGCGTCTCCGTCGTCCCAGTTTCCGACCAAAGCTAGTCATCTCCTTTTAGTCGGGCTCCCCGTCCTTCGCTCGTGGCTCGCGCTTCTCCACAAATCTCTCGACTCTCGCGCGTTTCAACGAGCTTGGCGAAAAATCTGTAAATCAGTTTCTAAGCGGTGCTTCTCGGACGACATCGTTCGTTACCTCCTCGAAAAGCAAAAGAAAGAAATGTCCGAGGAAGGCTTGAACCAGTTTGCGATTGACGTGGACACGTACGTGGCCACTTTCGTCCCGTATTCCGCGAATAGAAAAACAGTCGCTTTAGCCGTCGATCGACGCGTTCGAGACTTCTTGAACGGAACTATATAGTACTCAGTAATACAAAAAAGCTAATAGTAATAGTAATTATAACCCTCTTCTCCTATCTGGATCTTCCACGATCAACTCGTCCACCCCCCAATCTTCCCAGCTCCCGTCTGGCATGAACCTTCTCACCGTAAATGGCACTCGTTTCTCGCGCAGCTCCTTATTCGCAATGTCCAGAGGGTCCGTCTCCCCTTCCAATTGTACTAAAACCGGCGCATTCATGCTTATTTGCAGCGCTCTGGTGCCTAAAATCCTCGCTCGTTCGTACTTTGTCATGTACGGCGTCGTCGTTCGCTGGTCCTTCGGAACCGCTTTCCCTCTTTTTTCCCGTCCCGATTCGTCTCCCGACGCGATGATGTTATCGCCGTCCACGTCCATCCCGTCCTCGTCACCTTCGTCGACGTTGAGTTCAGGATCTTCCTCGCCGTAGTCTTCGTCTTCGTCCATGATTATTCTCTTTTCGTTCGTTCGTTCGTTCGTTCTTCTTCTTCTTCCTTTTCGGCCGTCGATCGAATTGAAGAATTTTTCTCTTTGCGGAAGCCGCAAACTTTGTGCTCGGAACTGAAACCCTAAAGAAGAACTTGACGAAAATGCAAACAAACGCGTACATCAACAATAAAAAATGCTCTCGCGACTGACGAAACAGATTTACAAATCCATCGTCGGTTCTTCGACGAGCGGCTCTTCCATCGTCGGTGGACGAGCTCCATCGTCGATTCCAGCGGTAGTCACGATCGCCGATTTCACGCGCTCATCCTCCGACCGTCGTGAAGACGAGGCGTTGGAAACGAAGTGGAAAAGTTTCTCGGATGCGGATTTTGGAGGCCGAAGTCGCGCGTCTCTGACGAGGAAGAAGAGGACGTCGACGAGTGGTGGTGATGGTGATGGTGATAGTGATGGTGGTGTTTCTAGCGATGGTGTTTTGTTCGAGGGCTACTTGGACTCGTCGGTGCCGTCGTTGAGAGACGAGAAGATGCGAGAGATTCGAAGTTTGAAGCGGTCTGGATTCGCCGGTTTCGGTTGGAACGACGTGAAGGTGAACATGCGTTTGGAAAACGACGAGGAAGAAGAAGCGGAAGAGATAGAGTTGGAATATTTTTCTCACGCGAGATTTACGATGAGAAATTACGACGGCAGAGCGTACGTGTGCTCGATAAAAACCGAGAGAGACGCGTTTGGGAACGGCGAACACGACTTGTGGCAGGCTTTTCTCCTCGCTCCGAAAACGAGCGAAAAGAGCACGCACTGGACCGAACTCACCGTCCCGCTCAGCCAGTTCGTGAAAACGTACAAAGGAGGCGTGGTGGAGTCGCAAACTATCGGCGGCAAAGACAGTTTACGACGACGAGGGAACATGCGAACGATCGGTATCGCCTGCGGCGGTTTAGAGTCCGGCAAAGGCGAGATGGACGGCCCATTTAAATTAGAGTTTAAGAAAATTGAACTTTTAGACGAGGAGAGAGCGAAGCTTTGAAGCGAAGAGAAAACTAGAATTAGAATATCGCAGCGCATAGCGCGCTTTTAGAGCGCGAGTAGTTTTTGTTTTAGATTTGATGTGTTTTGTGTCGTGTGAAAGCGCGACGACGACGACGACGGAAATATATAGTTTCATCACACCAAAACGTTTTCTCTCTTTTCTTGTCTCTACTTCATAAAAAAAAATGCCACTTTCAGAAATGACGAACGAAAACTTGCAAAAATTAGACATCAAAGACGAGGAGCTGAACTCCATCCTCGACGGATTGTGCAAAATGTTCGAAGAGAAACACAACAGACCGCCTACCGAGGACGAGATTAAGATTTGGATATCTCAGTTGAAGGAGGTGAACGCGAGCGCGGAATAAGAAAAAGTGTTTGTTTTTTTTTAAACAGCGCGCGCGGGGAAAATTTTTTCAAAAATCAAAGAGGAGAAAAAAACGAAAGCAAAAACGAAAGAGAGGGAAAGGAAGAGAAGGAGGAAACTAAACGAAGAGAGCAGCGACCGCGCGGTCATTCGCGAGCGCTCGAAATAGAATACAAATCTCTGTAAAAAAAGAACTGTCCACTATTTATACGTACACTTTAATACACAAACGCTCGAAAGTCGAAATTTCAAAATTCTATTTGATGGTATTACAAAAGGGTGGTGGTTGGTTCTCTCTGCGCATAAAAAGTTTTTCTCAAAGCGGGCTTTCCAATTCCAAAGACTTGTCGCCCTCGTCCTCTTCTGGTCTCGTTTTCAAACCCATCGGCGTAATTTCCACGTTATCCCGATCTATTCGATTCATATTCTTCGGTGGTTTGAACTGCGGCGTGGATTGACCGATGTCGTCGAAGCGAATCTGCGGGTTCGCCGCCATCGAACGCGTGAGTTTCCTGTCATTATTGGGTGAAGTTCGCAACGCGTTCGGTGGAGGCGGCGAGGGTGGGAGTGGTGGTTGCGGCGACCTTGGTTCGTTGTTCATTGTCGTCGCAGTTGCCGCGTTTGTCCCATGCCCTTTCTTCGGCGTGGGAATTTTTTTTAAACCGCTCGAAGCCGCCGTCGATGCGTTTCTATTGTTATTGCTATTCGCGCTGCTCTTATTCTTGTGATCATTATTATCTGATGTCTTCTCGTAAAACTTGTCCGTGTCATCGATGCCTGGTTTGCACAATCTCTCTAAAACGAAAAAGTTGCTCTTATTCGCCAAAGTTCTCTTCAACTTCTCTTTTGCAACAAACTCAAAGTCGCGAAAGTCAAAGCCGGGGCCGACTCCCTCGCCCAAGAGCGCAAAGTCAAACTCTTTCGTCTTTTCCAAAGTCGCCGCTTTAAAGTAATTCCCGGGCACTACGACTTGCGGCTTATCACCTTTACTCAAATTCGAACCCAAACGTTCGACGTAATACTCTCCCGTCGTCGGATTGACGATGTGATACAGCACGGTGCACCCGTAGTGAAAATAATGCACGTGGTCACTTTTATTGCACACCAAACCTTGGTAATCTTCAATCAAATAGTAAATAGACGTCATCGTGTTCCTGTTCCCGACCGAAGTTTTCACCAAATCCCCGCTCGAGTCTGTTTTCCCTCGACTCGCCATCGGCGTCGCCCCAGACCGGTGCGTCTCTCTAAAAAAACCACCCTCGGGGTGCGGAATCAAATCTAAACTTTTCACGAAGTGCGTTTTCTTCTTCCCACGCGACGACGTCAAAGAAGAAGAAGAAGAAAATTTATGCGCCGCGAAATAATAGCAGCACACCGACAACGCGCTCACCGAGGCCATCGCGATCGCGGCGCTAGTTCTGTGCTCTTTATCGCTCATTTTCGAGGACAACTGCGCGAAGAGTGTTGTTCCGAGCATAGTTTCGCTCCAATTTTCAAAAATTTGCGCGAAAGAAAGTCGAAAAGTGTCGCTTGTTCGGGAAGAAAAAAAAATAAAAGAAGACGAAAATTCACACTTTTGAAGGCGCGTAAAAGAAGAAGAAGATAAAGAAGAAGCGAGAGGCAGAGAGAACCCCGGCATAAGGAAGAAGTGAAAAAAGCCTTTCGGTGCATCGCTCTGTCCGACGCGGGCCGCGAAGCATCGAGAGGACTGCTCGGAGAAGAAAGAAGGAAGAAGAAGAAGAAGAAGAAGAGGGATTTAAATTATTTCCCGAAGGGATTTAAATCGGAAATCCTCTCAGAAACGAGTTTATTACTCGATTTCCCGGGGAAAACTTGTCTTCTCGCGGGTTGAGAGAGAGATATAAAACCACGATGAAGGCGTTCACTTTGGACGACTTGATGCTCGGGAGAGTCTCGGCGAGGTTAGGAACATCGCCGGACGAGGAGAACGAAGACGCGGAAGAGCGGGAGATCGTGTTCTCGTATCCTCTCGGGTACAAGAAGAAAAAGAAAGAGCGAGAGGAGCAGCGCGAGGTGGAGGATGCGATTTTGGCACTCGGAGAAGGCAGAAGAGGTGCACAAAATATGGACGAAGAAGAAGAAGAAGAAGAGAGGGAAAAAATGGCAGAGCTCGCTCGACGACGAGAGGAACAGATGCGGATGCAACGAGAACACAGAGAGCACATGGAGAAGTTCGTTCGAGGGTTTCCATACTCGAAGAAGCACGAACACGAAGAAGAGCAGCGTGAGCATCAACGAGTATCATCGCCGCGGAGAGCCGCCGAGACGAACAAACGAGAACAACAGAACGCGTTAACTAGTCCACCGCGACGGATTACATTGCAACCGTCGCCGCTTAAAGTATCGAATCAACCTCCGGAGGCGTCGCCAGGAATGCGTGCTCTCGGTTTATCGCCATCGCCGGTGAAGCAAATTGAAAATAGCAACTACGATAGAAATAGACAGCGACGGGAAATAGAAGACGACGAGACGACAAAGGAGACGTTAGAGTACAGAGGCGGGTACGTCGACGCGCACCCCAAAATAGAGAAGCCACCGTCGCCGCCTAGAGGATTTTTTCGAAAAATAGATTCGGTCGCTTCGGATGGAAAGCAGGAACGCCATCGCGAAAACGATGAAGACGACGTCTACATCGAACCGAGAGGTGCGCACAGACGAAAATCACCAAACGGTGGCGTTCGCGCGTCTGAGTCAACGATGACAATCGATGCACCTTCTAGATACAACGTTGTTCGCAAAGGGCGTCGCGAATCTGAGGAGCTTCGATTGGAAGCGTCCAAAATTTTGGGTATCACACCGCCTCAATCGCAAAAGTACGGAGGACAACATCCCCGAGCTATCGTGGCCACGCTCGTCTCAAATAATCAAAATCAGTATCGCTTAGACGAAAGCAGCGATTTCGAGGACGGGCGTCGTCGATCTTCGCGACCGAACAAGAATCTTCCGGCAAGACCTTACTGGGAAACAAACACCGCGAGGTACGAAGAGAAACGAAAGTTACAAGAACAATCTTTCGATATGGACGGCGATGGAAGCAACGACAGTTGGATCGGTGGATTAACCGATGAACGAAGCGAGAAGATGTATTATAAGAGAGCGGCTTATGCGAACGGAAATTTGAACGGACAACAACCTCCGATGAAGAAGAAACGCGGTCGACCGCCGGGAACGAAAAATCCTCCCAACGCCAAGAAAACAGGACCAAAGACGAAGAAGACGGTCAGCGCGAACAACTCGGAGGACGAAGACGACGGCGACTATCGCTTCGGAGAGGAAAAGCCGAAGAAGAAACGCGGTCGACCGGTTGGTTGGCGCAAATATCCACAGCAAGGAACGCAACAAGGAGCGCAGCAGCAGCAACAGCAGCAGCAACAACAACAACAACAACGAAGATACGAGGAAGAGACAAACAACAACGCGGCGGAAAGAGTACATCCTATTTCCGCGCCTCCCTTCGAGCAGCAACGCCCGTCACCTCCTCAACCTCCTTTGCCTCAGCAAACGCAACAAATGCAACCAGTTGTCGTGCAACAGAGCGTTTCCATGGTGCCTTCTTTGCAACCACCGCTCGTGGATAATCCAACTGACGGGTGCGATGAAAAGGCTTGCTTGCAATGCAAACGAAGTGACCACGACTACGCGTTACTCGTGTGTGGAGGATGCACGAAATGTTTTCACACGTTCTGCTTGGTTCCACAGGTTTCGAAAATACCCGAAGGTGATTGGTTTTGCTACGATTGCGTCGCAAACGGAAGGAGCGTCGTAAAAAAAGAGGAAGAGGAGAATGCCAACGAAGCGCCCGGAAGCACCGACTCCAAGAAGAAGAAAAAGAAGGACGTCTCCAGCAAAGAAGGCGAAGAAGAGGTCAAGGTGAAGAAGAAACCGGGTCCGAAACCAGGATCGAAACGACGACCGGATGCGAAGAAACCAGGTCCAAAGCCTCGTAAAAAAGTGCGACACCGCGCGTACTCCTCAGACGAAGACAGCAGTTCCTCCGACGAAGGCGAAGCCGTCGGCTGGACTCGAGGTGGCCAACGCGTCGTGCAAGGAAAAAACGCCCCTCCTTCCGCGCTCAAGAAAGGTCAAACGATCGACGAAGAAGAAGCCGAGGAAGAGGAAGAGGAAGAAGGCGCCGCCAACAATACCTCGAAGACGACGTGGTCTTTCGAGGAGCTCGTCGCTCTCGAGCAGGCTCGAGCTGCAGTAAAGAAAGATGAAAACTACTGGCAAAATGTAGCCAAAAGAATACCAGTTGAGCGAAACTGTGCTCCGAAAACCGCCAGAGAGTGTCGTCAGAGGGTCTACGAAGGCATGCCGTCTGAAACTAGATAGAATTAGCCGCATTAAAAAGAAGAGAAACACGCGTGCGCGTTTGTAAGATTGTAAATAACTGAATCCTGAAATCTGAAACACGAAACTTTCTCTCACAAATTCGAGCGACACACCAATGCTCGCCACCACGAACAGATACTCGCCCGAAGCCGTGAAAGGCCTAATCATCGCATGTGTTTCTTCCTTAGTCTTTCTATATCTCACCGCGTGGCTCCTCTTTCTCCCATTCGTCGACGACGACCATCACGCGCGCAAATTCTTCTTCCCTTTTGGTGGTCGGGAAAACGACAGACAGTTAGTGGTGAACGCGTTGACGCAAATGGGCGGAGTTATGATTGGTTTGTGCGGCGCGACGATTGGTTTAGCGCTGTTGAGAAAGAAAGAGCGGTGATGGAGTATCCGTGATTTGTAGTACTGCGCGCGCGCGTGGTTTTAGTCTCTTAATCGCTTCACAGAAGCGCGTTTTAGATTAGTTTAGAATCTGCTATTTGTTGGAAGTTCTTACAAAGATGTGACTATACTTCTTCTTCTTCTTCTTCTCATTGTTACTGTTGTTGTTGCTGTTCTTTCACTCTCGCTTCGAACGCATCTAAGGATTCTACAGCTAGCGACCATTGGTTCGATGCATCGGCACCGACGCTGGAAACGTCTTTGTTTTCTTTCGCGTTGCTCACGGCTTGGAACCCGAGGAACGCAAAGTTTGTTCCGCTGGCATCATCGGTGTTGCCAGCGGAAGCCTCATCGTCTTCCTCATCTGAACCGCCGCTGAAGGCTTTTTGACGAACTTGCTCAGCTTTCTCGGCGAGTTTTTCTTGGAACGTCATGTTTGCTCTCACCGTAGCCGCATCTGGAAAGATATCCACGCGCAAACCGTCCTCGTTCTTTTGATATGGCAAAGCTGTCAAAAATTTCGAACCTCGCGGAGGCGGAGGAACGTACGAGGTGAGTTTCTTCCGATCCTCTTCGCTTTTCGTTTCCGGTATTTTAGCGTCGTAAATGCCCAAGCCGTTATCAAAAGCGCTTCGAATGGCGTTAGACGTGGCATCGACGTTAGTTGATTCTATGCACACGGCTTCAAGAGAATCTCTTCGTTTCGCAACGCTGGCGATGACTGGGATTCCGTTTGGCGAACGCAAATCAAAATAGCCGAATCCGTACAACAACTCTCCACCGGCTTCGTACACTCTCGACACGCGAATCCCAAACGGTACCGTGCATTGAATGTACTTCAACTTTTCAACCACGTTAGTATTTCTATCATTTACGCCGCTATTCGAGGAAGAAGAAGAATCCAAAGGATAAATTTCAATCGAAGCCTTACCGCCGTCGTCTTCATTCAACGTCTCCCTTCCGTACGCCAATCGCACCACCCCGCTTTTTTCATCTCTCGAGGTCACGCGCATCCCCATCGCGGTTTCCCAAAACTGTGTCTCGCTCTTTACGTCTCGCACCGCTATCCGTATTCCCGAGGCGTAATAGGAATTTCCGCTCGTCGTACTCAACAACCGTTCTCTCTGCTCTCGGACAAACTCGCCGTTCTTCTGCACTCGAGAAATTTGCTTCTCAAAGAACGTCTTCTCTCGTTCTAAACCATCTCTTTCCTCGGAAGAGAGCTCTGGATTTTTCAACAACTCGTCGGTTTCGTCGAGCATCTTTTGCATCGAATCAATCACTTGTCCCGCAAACGAAGGTCGAAAACTGCTTTCCGCGACAAAAAGCGCACTCAATGCAGCCGCAAAACCGCGTCGCCTGGTCACAGATGCGAAAGAAAAAGAAGCATTCCTTTGATGTGTGACTGTTTTTTCTAATTCTTCTCCTCTCTCCTCGCCGTTCGCGCCTTTGATTACGTCAGCAGCGTGACACTTTCGATGACGACGACTGGTGCACTTTTTCCTCTCCGACAAAGACAATGACGGAGGAGGAGGAGGAGGAGCAAAATGACTCCTCAACGCGGACGAGGAGGTCGAGGAGGAG
>Ga0181570_10004534_pt1 | contig 10159 bp, 8 predicted proteins | sample 101ome_18_FD_148667 | JGI IMG/M metagenome (GOLD analysis project Ga0181570, IMG submission 148667) | Coastal salt marsh microbial communities from the Groves Creek Marsh, Skidaway Island, Georgia - 101406AT metaG (spades assembly) | ecosystem: Environmental > Aquatic > Marine > Intertidal zone...
ACTCAAACACTAGAACCAAGAGCTTTTTATTCTTACACACCATTTCATGATCAATCGATGATACCAATTTACGATACCAGACTGATGGATCTAAATATGTATAATATCTTTTCTGAAAACCAGTTTATTGGTTATGACCGTATACAAGACTCCAATCAAATAACCACAGGCTTAACATCTAGATTCATAGATTCAAATTCAATTGAAAGACTATCCCTGACTTTTGCACAAAGGTTTTATTTAAGCGATCGTCAAGTTTTAAATGATCCACTTTATTCGAATGCTGGCTCAAGTCTTGAAAGAGCATCTAGTGATTTCTTATTTGGAGCAAACGCAAGACTTACAAAAGACCTCACCTTTAGAACAATGACGCAATATAATCCTGAACAAAGTTCTACTAAGCGGGTTCAATATGGGTTTAAGTACAACCCCAATCCGGGTAAATTACTTAGATTCGATTATCGATTCATTGAAAATGCTTCGACCAATCAAACAAGACTCAAACAGGCCAATATTTCTGGTCAATGGCCACTTGGAAAAGGATATTATGCAATCGGAAGATACAATTTCGATTTAGACAATTCTAAGGTAACTGAGTCACTCGGAGGTTTAGAATATGACGCGGGTTGCTGGACATCGCGAGTTATTCTTCATAGACTATCCCTTGCTACCGCAGAGGAACCAAACTATAGTTTATGGTTTCAGTTAGAATTAGGCGGTTTAGGAAGTATAGGTTCTGGTAAAGCTAAAAAGCTTGATAGAGTGCTTATGAGAAATGTTCCTGGAGCAGCATGGGCTAGTACATTAGATGATGAAATACGACGACAAAACTATGACTAACCATTTTACAAAAATTGTAATTTTTCTTTGCCTATTGGTAAATTTTAGCTTTGTGTCATCCTATCAAGAATTAGATAGAATTGTTGCCGTTGTTAATAAAGATGTTATCACGCTTAGTGATCTTACTGAAGGAGTTGATAAGGCACTTCTTTTTTTTCAACAGAACGGAATAAAGCCGCCAGAGGAAGGTATCATCGAAAAAAAAGTACTTGATGAATTAATAGAACAAAAAATTATTGAAAGTTATGCGGAGGACTGGAATATAAAAGCCTCGCAAGAAGATATCGATTTACTTATACAAAATATACTATCAGCAAACCAAATTACACTTGATGAATTAAAATCAAATCTAAAGCAACAATCATCTTCTTATGACAAACTTGTTCAAAGCCTAAAGTATGAAATCATTTTAAAAAAAGTAAAAAACCGGGAAATTAGTTCTAAATTAAATATATCTGATTATGAAATAAAGAAGCATAAAGAAAAAATGGCAAAAATAAGACCTGATATATTTGATTTGTCCCATATATTAATCAAATTCTCATCAGAGCCTACAGCAGAAGAAAAAAAAGAGAAACGTAAACTTGGGGAGGAGATTTTTAATAAATTAAAAACAGAGGATTTTGGTAAAATTGCATATGAATTTTCCGACGCTCCTGATGCCAGTGAAGGTGGAGCATTAGGAAAGTTAACACAAAGCGAACTTCCAGAAATATTTATTGATAAATTAAATAAACTAAATGCTGGAGAATATTCAACTCCTTTTGAATCGAATAATGGAATCCATATTCTTAAGATTAATCAAGTTGAGAGCTACAATGAATCCAAAAATTCTTCACAAAAAATAAAAAAATATTTTGTTAAACAAATCGTTTTGAAAACAAGCGAAGTTTCATCTGAAGACGATGTCATTAAAAAGCTAAAAAGATATAAGAATGAAATTGATTCAGGTGCCGATTTTGGTGTAATTGCAAAAAAGTATTCGGAAGACTTTTCTGCAACCAATGGTGGAGAAATTGGCTGGGTTAATGAGGGGCTTCTTGATCAAAAATTTGATGATCAGCTAGCCATTATCAATCAAAATGAGGTAAGTCAGCCCTTTAAGACAGATCTTGGATGGCATATCATTCAATATACAGACTCCAAATTTGAGGATCTTGCATCAGAAAATATAGACAATAAAATTAAATTTGAATTAATTAATGAAAGAACAGAGCTTCTCTACCAAGACTGGTTTTCATCATTAAAAGCTGAAAGTTTTATCGAAATTAGACAATGAACCATATAAAAACTCTTGCAGTTTCAGCTGGGGATCCTGATGGAATTGGTTATGATTTATGTGCACTTCTTTATGAAAAAAATCTCAATTACCATATTGATATTTATGGAGATGAGGAAATACTCCTATCCAGAGCAAAATTGCTCGGTCTAAAAAATTTACACAATGAAAAAATCACGATCTATGATGTAAAAAATAATAAAAATATAAAAAACAAAAGAGAGTTAGTTTTAGAGAGCATTAAAAGTGCAGCTGAGGCATGTATTGATAAAAAGTCTGTTGCTTTGGTAACCCTGCCAGTTAATAAAGAAAAGCTATCCACATCTAAAAATTTATTCACCGGACATACTGAGTATATCGCAGAATTTTTGAAAGCTCGCAATGAGCCAATTATGACTTTTATTGGAAATAAAAAACTAATAGTAGCCACCCATACAACACACATGAGTCTTCTTAATGCTATTAAAAAAGTTAAAAAAAATCACTTAATAAATAAGTTACAATTGCTTCACTCCTGCTTAAAAAATCAATTGAAAATCAAAAATCCAAAAATTTTAGTTACTGGACTCAACCCTCATGCTGGAGAAAATAACTTGTTTGGTGATGAGGAAAGCAAACATATCATTCCAGCAATCAATAAACTAAAAGAGTTAAATATATACTTAGATGGTCCTGCGCCAGCTGATACTGCCTTATTAAAAAATAATATGAAAAAGTATGACTGTATTTACTATATGTATCACGACCAGGCATTATGTGCTTTTAAAACTTTATTTTTCGACGCTGGTGTTAATTTGACGCTTGGTTTACCAATTATAAGAACATCTGTAGATCATGGAACTGCTGAGGAATTAGTTGGCAAAAAAGAGAGAATATCCATAAAAAGCTTTTTGAATGCTCTTGATATTGCAGAAAAATTTTCTCAATAATGATTAAAGCAAAGAAAAAATTTGGGCAAAATTTTCTTATCGATAATCATATAATTAAGTTAATTGTTGATGAAATAAAATTTACTGAAACAAATAAATACCTCGAAATAGGCCCCGGTATGGGGGCATTAACCAGCGAACTTCAAAAAAAGACTAAAAATTTGGACCTTATTGAGATTGATCCAGACATGATCAAAATTCTAAGAGGAAAAATAAATGGTAATACACAGATTTTTGAAGGAGATGTCCTAGGTTTTGATGATAATTTTTTTGAGGGATATAACGTGGTTTTGGGAAACCTTCCATATTATATTGCAACAGAGATAATTTTTAGATTTATTCCAATTAGCAATGTTGATACTTTATATTTTATGGTGCAAAAAGAGGTTGCAGATAGACTAGTTGGTAAAATGGGTACAAAAGAAAATTCCATTTTAACTAATCTCATCGGTTTTAATTTTAGAACTGAAAAATGCTTTGACATTAAGCCAGAATCTTTTGATCCTGCTCCTAAAGTTACTTCAAGCTTTATCAAATTAACAAGGCATAGAGACTATGTTAATGAAATTACATATGTTGACTTCAAGAGAATAGTAAAAGAGTCATTTAAATTCAAAAGAAAAAATCTAAAAAATAATCTAAAAAATATTTTAAATCTTAACGACTTTGAAAATCTCGAAATTTTACCTACCAACAGGGCAGAGGATCTATCAATTGAAGATTTTATTAAAATCACTAAATACATGATCTCAAATGCATAGAGAAGTTCTTGTTGATATAATGTTAAAGTTTTTTTATAAGGAAAAAGTATGAATGTTATTCTTCTTGGTGCGCCTGGTGCTGGTAAAGGAACTCAAGCTTCTTTTTTAAATAATCAATATCAAATCCCACAAATTTCTACTGGTGATATGTTAAGAGCTGCTGTATCAAACAAAACTGAGCTTGGCATTGAGGCAAAGAATTATATGGATGAGGGCAAGCTTGTACCTGACTCTTTAATAATTAATCTTGTTAAAGAAAGAATAAGTCACGAGGATTGTAAAAATGGATTCATGTTAGATGGCTTTCCTAGAACAATAAATCAAGCTAAGGCGATTGATGATGCAAAAATTCAAATCGATTACGTCGTATCTATATCTGTTCCAGACGAAGTCATTATCGAAAGACTTTCCGGAAGAAGGGTCCATCCTGCATCTGGAAGAACATACCATATAAAATTTAATCCACCCAAAAATGACAATAAAGATGATGTCACAAATGAAGATCTTATTATTCGCGATGATGATAAAAAAGAGACAATAATGACAAGACTTAAAAATTATCATGAAGCAACAAAACCTTTAGAAGATTATTATAAAAACAAGTCTAATTTAAACTTCATTGATATTGATGGAACCCTTCAAATAGAATCTATTAATCAATTTTTAAAAAATACAATTAAATAAAATGTTCGAAACGTATAATTTTCATGAGATTGAAAAAGAATGCCAATCTTCTTGGTTCAGCTCTAATAAGTTTGCTGCAAAAAAAGATTCATCTAAAAAGAAATATTATGTTTTATCAATGTTCCCCTATCCTAGCGGCAAACTGCATATGGGTCATGTGCGTAATTATACAATTGGTGATGTAATTTCTAGATTCAAAAGATTTCAAGGATATAACGTAATGCAGCCTATGGGGTGGGATGCTTTTGGACTCCCTGCAGAGAATGCTGCCATTAAGAATAATACACTTCCTGACAAATGGACATACCATAATATTGATGCGATGAAGCAGCAGTTAAATTCCCTCGGTTTTTCCTTAGACTGGAGTAGAGAAATTGCAACTTGCGACCCCAACTATTACAAATGGGAACAATGGCTTTTCATAAAGCTATTTAAAAAAGGGTTGATTTACAAAAAGACTTCAAAAGTGAATTGGGATCCTGTTGACCAAACAGTCTTGGCGAATGAACAAGTAATTGATGGTAAGGGATGGAGGTCTGGTGCCCCTGTTGAACAAAAAGAAATTCCACAGTATTTCTTTAAAATAACTGATTTTGCAGAAGAACTTGATAAGGATATTAACAGTCTTGATGAATGGCCTCCGCAAGTAAAATTAATGCAAAAAAATTGGATTGGTAAAAGTTTTGGTTATAGAGTTGAGTTTCAACAAAAAGAATTTAATTCCATTGCTGTTTTTACAACACGCCTGGACACTCTTTATGGAGCTACTTTTTTAGCTATTGCTATTGATCATCCAATATCCATTGAGTTAAGCCAAACAAATAAAGAAATTAGTGAATTTATAAATGAAAATAAAAAAAGTGGGGTATCTACCGCCGAATTGGAAAAGGCTGAGAAAAAAGGTTTTTTTACTGGTCTATTCGCTACCAATCCCATTAATGGAAAATCTATCCCTGTCTGGATAAGTAACTATGTTTTAATGGGATATGGTGAAGGTGCGATTATGGCTGTACCTGCACATGATGATAGAGATTTTGAATTTGCTAAAAAATATTCTCTTGATGTTATTCAAGTTATCGAATCTGATCAAGAATTATATACCGGTAAAGGGACTCTCATTAATTCAGAAGATTTTAATGGTCTGTCATCAGATGATGCAATTAATAAGATTGGCAAACAACTTTCAAGTAATAAAATTGCAGAAAAACAAACCAAATATCGATTAAGAGATTGGGGTATATCAAGACAGAGATATTGGGGTTGCCCTATTCCAATTATTCATTGTAATGAATGTGGTGAAGTCTGTGAAAATGAATCAAACCTTCCCGTCATGCTCCCGCAGAAAAAAAAGTTTGATTTTGATAATCAATCAATTAAAACCGAGATCGACTTCATTAATTGTATATGTCCTAGTTGTGGTAATCAAGCTCAAAGGGAAACGGATACCATGGATACATTTGTTGAATCCTCATGGTACTTTGCAAGATATGCATGTCCCACTGAAGATAAATCCATGTTAAATGATGAGGCAAATTATTGGTTACCAGTTGATCAATACATAGGCGGAATTGAACATGCTATTCTTCATTTACTTTATTCTAGGTTCTTCAGCAGACTTCTGAGAGACGAAGGATTGATAAATATATCTGAGCCTTTTAAAAATTTGCTGACCCAAGGAATGGTCCTAAAAGATGGGTCCAAAATGTCAAAATCAAAAGGAAATACAGTTGACCCAGGAGAATTAATAGAAAAATTTGGTGCTGATACTGCCCGTTTATTTATAATGTTTGCAGCGCCCGCGGACCAAAGCCTAGAATGGTCTGATAAAGGTATTGAAGGTTCGCATAGATTTTTAAAAAAGGTATATACACAAATATTTAATTTTAAAAAAATCCTAGATAGTCAAAGTGCTTTTAAACAGGAAGAATCAAATCTTGATAACGAATTTAAATTTCAACTCAACAAAACTATTGATAAAGTGACTGACGATATCGACCGACGAAAAAGCTTCAATACTGCAATTGCTTCATTAATGGAATTTGTTAATTATTTAAGCTCACTCGATAAACAAAAATCACTAAATGAACTTTATCTTGGTTATAAAAATTTGTTGATTATGTTATCGCCATTTGTTCCACATTTTAGTGAATATATATTTATAAAACTTACTGACCATAGTATAGATAATGAACCTTGGCCTTCAGTGAATAAGGATGACCTTGTTCAATCAACACAAACAATAGTGATCCAGGTAAATGGAAAAGTTAGAGATAATATTGAGATTGAAAATAATGCACCACAAGAAATCATTGAGGAAAAGGCTTTTGCAAGTGAAAAAGTGTTAAGATTTGTAGAAGAAAGAACTAAAGTGAAGAAAGTGATTTTCATTAAAAATAAAATACTTAATATTGTTGTATGAGAAAAAATAAATTTTTAATTTTTTGTTTATTATTGCTTCTGATATTAAATTCATGTGGGTTTCAATTAAGAAAACCATTAGATCTAGACTATCAATCTTACGCAATTACTGGTGACTCTTCCGGGTTATCAAAATTAATTCACAAACAGCTTTCTTTTACAGATATCAAAGAAAAAAAAGATGGTAGCGCAGACCTGATTATTGAAATTATGAGCAATAATTTTGAAAAGAGAATCTTATCGCTTGCAGGTAATGGTCAAGTTGGAGAATTTGAGCTTATCCAATCTATTGAATATAGATTTAAATCAAATGAGCAATGGTCTGAACCTAGAAGATTGGAGGCTATTAGAGAGTACACATACGACCCTACCTTATATAATGCCGCTGCTGCTGAAGAAATCTACCTTAAGGATTCAATGATTGAACAACTTTCAAGATCACTCATTACCGAAATTAATAATATAGGAAAATAAAATTGAAAGTTTTTGATCTCACGCCTGATGTGATAAAAAAACAGAACATTTTTTTCTTATATGATCATGATTCATGCATTTCTGATCATTGCATGCATGAGATAAAAGTTAATTTAGAAATTAGAAATCCATCTATCGAAATCAATGAAATCTCCTTTGAAGACGAACTGAATCAATACCTTTCATCAGATTTGTTTGGGGAAAGGTATCTGATAAAAATAAATATAAAAAATGCAAAAAATATTCCCAAAATTAATGAGATATTAAAAGAAAATTCAAGTGACAACATTTTCATTATCAAATATGCAAAAAAGGATAAGTTTGATTTTAAAGGACTAGATTCATTATTTATTGACACAGAGATCAAAGAATTTGAAAAAAATAAATATCTTACTTATTTGATAAACTCTTATAGAATTGACTTAACATCAGACGAGATAAACTCAATTGAAGTTGCAACTGCAAATAATTTTTTAGCACTCCATAATGTTTTGAAATTAAAAATCTTATACACAAAAAATAATATTGAGAACCAGTCAAGCTATGAAGGCTTTGATATTATTGCATCCATTTTTAGGGACAAACGAGAAATATTTATTAATAAAGTTGATAAATTTTTACAATCCTTAAATGATCCAATTCAATTCAATAGTTTATTGTTTTGGTTTTTTAAAGCTGTTTATCGCCATAAAAATGATTCAAGCATTAATTTGAAAAATTTAAGGTTATTTGGAGATCTTTCAAAATTTTGCCAAGCTTCTTCGTCAAAGATGAGTCTCAAACTTTTAGAAAATATTATTCAAAAAATTCACTTAGTTGATAAAATAAGTAAAGGTCAATATATTGATCTTGATGCTAAGTTGGAAATAAAAAAAATTTTACAAATTTGTTTTTTAAAGATACGTAATGGATAAATATATTAAAAATCTGCTTATTAATGCAAAAACAGACTCGGCTTCAATTGCAAATGCATCATCATTTTCTAAGAATGAATTTCTTTTACATCTTGAAAAACAATTAATGTCTAACAAGACAAAAATTATTACTGAAAACAAAAAAGATTTAAATCTAGCAAAAAAAAATGATTTAGATCCAGCCTTTGTTGATCGACTAGTTATTAATGGTAAGACGATAGATTCAATGTGTGAAGGTTTAAGAAATATTCATACTTTAAATGACCCGATAGGAAATATTGAAAATATCAATGTTAGGCCAAATGGTTTAAAAATTGGAAAAATGCGAGTCCCACTTGGAGTCATATTAATAATTTATGAATCCAGGCCTAATGTTACTATTGATGTCGCAGCCCTAGCGGTTAAATCAGGAAATTCTGTAATCTTAAGAGGCGGTTCTGAGGCTCTTCACTCAAATTTATTTTTAGGGAAGTTAATTCAAAAGGCATTGCAATTAGCTAAGCTTCCTCCAAATGCAGTACAAATAGTAAATAAAACTGATCGATCATTAGTTACCGACCTGATCACGGCAAAAGACTATATTGATGTCATCATTCCTAGGGGCGGGAAAGGTTTAATTAAAAATATTAGTGATAATGCCAAAATACCGGTTATTAAACATCTTGATGGAAATTGTCATATTTATGTTGACGAGTTTGCGTCACTAAATCAGGCGATTGATATAGTTGAAAATTCAAAAACCCAAAGATATGGGACATGCAATACGCTAGAGTCACTTGTTGTTCATAAATCAATTGCTGATCAATTTTTAAAAAAAATTGCATCTAAATTTAAAAAACATAAAGTTGAAATGCGTGGCTGTAATGAGACATGCAAGATACTTACCAACATAACAAAAGCAACATCTGAAGATTTTTTTGAAGAATATTTAGCTCCAATCATATCCATTAAGATTGTTAATTCTCTGAAAGCAGGGATAGACTTTATTAACAAACATTCATCTAAACATACTGAAGCTATAATCACGGAAAATTATACTCATGCACAAACTTTTTTAAAGTTAATAGATTCATCTAGTGTGATGGTTAATGCCTCAACAAGATTTGCAGACGGTTTTGAGTATGGCTTAGGAGCTGAAGTGGGAATCTCTACTGATAAATTTCATGCTCGTGGACCTGTTGGCCTTGAGGGATTAACGTCAGAAAAATATATTGTCTATGGCGAAGGACAAACCCGCTCATAATGCAAAATAATGTTGCGCTGTTTGGCGGTGCTTTTGATCCCTTTCATAATGGCCATCAATATATTATCAATCAACTCAAATTATTAAATTTTAAAAAAATTATTCTTGTCCCAACCGGAGTATCTGCCTTCAATAAAAATTTAACAGAAGCAACACATCGTATTAATATGATAAATGCTGCAACCAAAGATGTCGAAGTAAGTAATTATGAGGTGAATCAATCAGACCAAATTACCTTTTCAATAGATACCATTAAATATTATCTAAAAACATATCCACAACTTGTTCTTGTGTTTGGAGAAGATTGTTTTTACAGCTTTGATAGATGGAAAGACTGGAAAAAAATTATTGAGTTAATAAAAATAATTGTCATCAAAAGAAAATTAGATATTGATGACTTTCATCGGATAGCAAAAACAAAAAAGATTAATGTAGTAAAAAATTTCAAAGAATTTCAGAGTCAACAAAATAACTGTCTGTATTACCATGATGGAGATGGCTATGATGCTTCATCTAGTGAAATAAAAAAATTAATTAAAAATCAGCGCATCGAAGATGTTCAGAATTTAGTCTCCGATGATGTGCTTCATTACATCACAAAAAATAAACTATATATC
>Ga0181570_10004535_pt1 | contig 10158 bp, 8 predicted proteins | sample 101ome_18_FD_148667 | JGI IMG/M metagenome (GOLD analysis project Ga0181570, IMG submission 148667) | Coastal salt marsh microbial communities from the Groves Creek Marsh, Skidaway Island, Georgia - 101406AT metaG (spades assembly) | ecosystem: Environmental > Aquatic > Marine > Intertidal zone...
CATGAAATTGGCAATCCTCTTGTAGTTCCGGCATTTGATAAAACTGGAGTTGCTGGCATGAACCAAAGTTTAGAAATATAATTATATAACCTTTGAGCATGAAGATTATCGTCTGCATAAGTTGCAGCAACTCTTGCGAATAAATCTTGGTAGGACTCATTCTCACTTAAGTATCTGTCATTTAACGTTGCTTTTCCAAAGTCAGTTAAATTTGAATCTTTTGATCGATCTATTTTGATCGTAATACCTTTTTCATTTTGAAATAATTCAGTATCATTTGATAGGCTAAATAGATCTGGCCTTTTTAAATCAGCATCAATTTTGCTAGATTTCTCTACAATTTTATCCTTATTTTCTTCCAAAGCAGTCTTGATTGCCAGAGCGATGTTTTCTTGCATTTTTTAGCCTTTTTGTTACGTTTTTATGTAAAAACAACTATATGTTGTGTATTAAAAACTTGAGTATACTAATTGTATGTCTCGATCAATAGAACATAATATGAACTTAAAGAAAAATCAATAAGAAAATAAAGGGTTGTTAATTATTGCCTTTCAAAAGAAGTGCTAATTCATTAATGCTTTCTTATGCCTGATTCTACTATCCACATTAATCACAATGGTTTCAGAGAATATGATGCTAGATGGTTATATCCTGACGACATCAATCTTGCAGGAATTAAAAATTTAGGACATGGACTAGGCTCTCAAATCGTTTCAGAAACAAAAAAGCAAAATCCAAGAGTTGTGGTTGGTTATGATTACAGGTCTTACAGTGAAGAAATTAAAAATGCTTTGGCCGAAGGATTGATTTCCGCTGGATGCCATGTTGAAGACTTGGGTCTTTCTTTATCACCTATGGCTTATTTTGCACAATTTGAATTAGATGCTGATGGTGTGGCGATGGTAACCGCTAGTCATAATGAAAATGGGTGGACTGGAGTTAAAATGGGAATTGCAAAAGGCTTAACCCATGCCCCGGAAGAAATGCAAGAATTAAAAGAAATAGTTTTAAATAAAAAATTTATAAATGGAAAAGGTAGTATTAAAAAAATAGAAAACTTTATTGATATTTATAAACAAAATTTAATTTCAAAAAATAAAATAAATAAAAAAATTAAAGCTGTTGTTGCTTGTGGAAATGGAACTGCAGGCATTTTTGCTCCAGATATTTTAAGAGGTATAGGTTGTGAAGTAATCGAAATGGATTGTAATTTAGATTTTACATTTCCTAAATACAACCCAAACCCTGAAGATTTAGAAATGCTACATGCAATATCTAAAACAGTCAAAGAAAATAATGCTGATGTTGGCTTTGGTTTTGATGGAGATGGAGATCGTGTTGGAGTAATTGATAATAACGGAGAAGAAATATTTTCTGATAAAATTGGATTATTGATTGCCAGAAATTTAGCTCCACAATATCCAAGTTCTAAGTTTGTAATCGATGTGAAATCAACCGGACTATTTTCGCAAGATAAAATATTAAACGAAAACAATTGTGAAACTATTTTATGGAAAACTGGTCACTCACATATCAAAAGAAAAGTTAATAAAGAAAAAGCTCTTGCGGGATTTGAGAAAAGTGGTCACTTCTTTTTCAATCAACCACTTGGGCTTGGTTATGATGATGGTATTAATTCTGCGATTCAAGTTTGTCATTTGTTAAATAACCAAGATAAAAAAATGAATGAAATTATTAATGAACTTCCAAAAACTTTTCAAACTCCGACAATGGCTCCTTTTTGCAAAGATGAAGAAAAATATGATGTTGTCGATAATTTAGTAAATAAATTCAAAACATTTAAAAATGATAAAATTTTAATAGACGGTGAAGAGATAAAGGACATTTTAACAGTTAATGGCGTAAGGTTTTCTTTAAGCGATGGATCTTGGGGTTTAATAAGGGCATCATCAAACAAGCCCTCCTTGGTTGTTGTAACTGAAAGTCCAACTTCTGATAAAAGAAAAAAAGCAATTTTTGATTTTATTGATAAAGTTTTGCAAGAAACTGGGAAAATCGGCGAATACGATCAAAAAATTTAATTAAATAATTTTTTTTAACTTAATTAATATTTTTTCTAATTCTTTTTTTGTATATGGTTTTGGTTTTGTTACCCATACCGGTAGAGGCCAAGTTGGATCTTGTTTGTGCCTTGGTATTACATGAATATGTAACTGGGGAATGATATTACCAACTTTTTCTACATTTAAATTAGTGCATTTAAAATGTTTTTTCATTTTTTTACTGCAATATTGAATTTCATTTAAAAGTTGGATTTGATCTTTTTTATTCAAATCTAATATTTGTGACACCTTTTCTCTTTTGGGAATAAGCATAATCCATGGAAATTTGGAATTATCATGAAGCCTTATATGACATAACTTTAATTCTGTAATGAAATGACTGCTTTTATTAAACTTCTTATTTAACTGAAACATTAAGCTATTATTCCTCGATTTTTATAATCTTTAATTTCAGGTTCTGAATAACCAAATTTTTTTAAAACCTCTTCTGTATGCTCGCCGAAAACTGGTGCTCCTGTACTTTTTTGACTTTTTGATTCTGAAAATTTTATAGGCATGCCGATAGCTTTAGATTTGCCAGCTTTTTTATTTTCAACCTCAATGATCATTTCTCTGTCTATAGTATGAGGATCGTTATGCATATCGGTTATTGAGTTGATTGGCCCGCAAGGTAAACCTTCTTGGTCAAAAATATCTATCCACTCTTTAGAGGTCTTTTTTAATATTTCTTTTTGCAACACATCAACAAGTGAATTTAAATTGCTCATTCTATTATCATTACTATTAAATCTTTCATCATCTTGCAGTTCTTCTCTGTTTAAAGCTTTGATTAACCTTAACCATGTTTTTTGATTAGAGGCGCCAACAGTTATCCAATTATCTTTTGTTTTAAACGCTTGGTAGGGAGCTGTAAGGGGATGTGCTGAACCTAATGGTCCTGGAGACTTTCCAGTTGCAACTGCAATTGCAGATTGCCAATAAGTATGAACAATACCTGCTTCATACAAAGATGTATCTACTCTTTGACCTTTTCCAGTTTTTTCTCGATTAATTAATGCAGCCAAAACTCCTGTGGCACCAAGAATACCTGCTGTAATATCTGTAAGTGGCGCTCCTACTTTCATTGGTGGTTTATCCTTACTTTCTCCAGTAATACTCATTAAACCACTCATACCTTGCGCAACTAGATCAAAACCCCCTTTGTCAGAATAAGGGCCTGTTCTTCCGTAACCTGAAATTTCACAAAAAATTATTTTTGGATTAATTTTTTTTAACTCTTCATAGCCTATTCCAAGTTTTTCCATTGTTCCTTTTCTAAAATTTTCTATTACAACATCAGATTCCTTAATCATTTTTTTTAAAATACTAATTCCATCTTTTTCTTTTAAGTTGAGCGCTATACCTTTTTTATTTCTGTTCATCATCATGAAAGCTGAAGCCTCACCATTAATATCAGGGGGTAAAAATCTTCTCGTATCATCACCTCCAGGAATTTTTTCAATTTTAATTACTTCTGCCCCAAGATCAGCAAGCATTAAACCGCATGTTGGCCCAGCCATAATTTGAGCAAGTTCTAAAACTTTAACTCCTTGAATGGGACCGGGCATTTTATTTATTTTTAAATTTTGGTTTTGTTTTTGTTAAAAACGATTTGTAACCTATTTGAAAATCTTTTGTATCATAACATTTATAACCTAAATTATTTAGCTTATTAGTTACTTTTCCAGTTTTTAAAATTTCTTTTGCAAATTGTTTGTGCCAACGAGCAACTTTTGGGGCTCCATCACAAATTAATTCTGCTGTTCTGTACGCTTCTTTTTCAACTTCAGAGTCTGCAACTACTCTATTAACTAAATTTTTTTCATAAGCTTCTTTGGCGCTCATAATTCTTCCTTCAAGCAAAATTTCCATTGCAGTTGAGTAATTAGTAATTCCAAGTAAAGCCTGCAATTCTTTTGCTGCCATTGTTAAGCCTAATCTTTTAATAGGAACACCAAATCTAGAAGACTCACCACATATTCTTAAATCACAGCAGGCAGCTATTTCCATTCCACCACCCACGCAAATCCCTTCAATTAGTGCCACGGTTGGTACAGGACAATCTTGGATGGCTCTTAGTGTACCATGTAGAAATACACCATAGGCTTTTGCTAATTTGCTGCTGGATCTTTCTTTCTCAAATTCTCCAATATCATTTCCTGGTGAAAAAGATTTTCCACCCTGTCCTCTTACAACTATACATCTTAAATCTTTGTTCTTGCTTAGCTTTTTAAAAACTCTACCAAGCTCTTTCCACATGGGTTTGGTTAGAGCGTTTAACTTTTCAGGTCGATTTAAAGATACTTCTACTATGTATGAATTAATTTTTTTTTGCAATATGAGAGGCATTTATCACCTATAGAAAAACTCAACTAAACTCATAGGAACTATTGGAACATACGTAACCAACATTAAAACTATGAATAAAACAAATATAAACATAATATTTGTTTTTGAAACTTGCCAAATATCTGCTTTGGCAACAGAGCAGGCTGTAACCAAAACACTTGCTACTGGGGGAGTTTGCTGTCCAATAGCTAAGTTTAATGTCACAATAATACCAAAGTGAACAGGATCAATTCCTGCTGCAGTAATTAAAGGCATAACGATTGGTATCACTAGAATAATCGCGGCCGCTGAATGTAAAAAGAAACCTATAATTAACAAAAATACATTTAATATAGCTAGAATTGCATATTTATTTGTTGTGAAATCAGTAATAGACCCTGCAACTTTCTGAGGAATTTGCTCCACGGTCAAAAACTCTCCGATTAAAACTGATGAGGCAACTAAAAGCATTACAATTGCAGTTTGTGCTCCACCTTCTGTGGTTGCTTCAAATAATTTTTTAAAGTCTAGCTCTTTATAAATAAATCCAATTACTAAAGCAGAAACAACTGCGAGACCAGCTCCTTCTGTAGCAGTAACAAAACCTCCAAATATTCCACCTAAAATTACAATTGGTAAAATAAATGCTAATAATGCTTCTCTTCCAGTTTTTCTCAAAGTTGCAAAATTAAATTTTTCTTCAATTGGTAAGTTTTTTTTCTTTGCGTATAAATAAGAAACAAACATCATACCAAGACCCCCAATAATTCCAGGAATAATTCCTGCTACAAATAATTGAACTACTGAAGTTTGTGCCATCACCGCATATAAAATCATTGGAATGGATGGCGGAATAATAACAGCTAATGAAGCTGCTGAAGAACACACCGCTGCAGCAAATGGAGCGGGATAACCTTTTTTCTTCATAGCTGGAATTAGGATTGAACCAAGCGCAGCAACATCTGCTACAGCAGAACCAGAAATTTCCGCAAAAAACATTGAAGCAGCTATCGTAATCATGCTTAAGCCACCTTTGATAAAACCTACCAAGGCTGAAGCAAACGCTATCAATCTTCTTGAAATACCTGAGCTGTTCATAATAGCTCCAGCTAAAATAAATAAAGGAATTGCAATTAATGGAAAATTCATAGAGCCGTCAAACATCACAATGGCTGTATCAATCAAAAAACTCGTTCCATTTTTTAATGTCATTGCAATAATTGTGGTAACGGCCAATCCAATAGCAATGGGAACATTTATACTTAACAATAAAAGTAGAATGACAAACATAGAGAGAACTATCATTCGATTGGGCTCTCTTTCTCACCTGTCATAATTTGATAATCTTCTTTCAGTCTTAATGTTTCAGAAAGCATAAACAAAATAGACCCAATAGGTATTACTGATTGAACCAAAGTTTGAGGGACCCACTCAAGCGTAGTTAGAGTTTCGCCTTTGATTAGTGTTAATACAATAATTCCGTAATAAGTAAGTAAAAGAAAAAAACCGTAAATAACTATCTTAGAGACTATAAATAAAATTTTTCTTAGTCCTAATGGAAATGACTTTAAAATACTAGGAACTCCAATATGAGATCCTTTTAACGCTGCATAGGCTGACCCATAATAAGTTAGCCAAGCTAATTGCACGGCAGCAACTTCATCATACCAAACTAAAGCTTTGCCCGCCCATCGATATCCAACTCCAAGTACGACAACTAAAGCTAAGGCAATCATCATGAAAAACATGATATACTGAAGAAATTTATCGTATGAATTACGGAAATCGGTCAAAGTCATAATTTTTAAACTAAACCGGCCCTTTCTTTTATTATAGAAAGGACCGATCTATTAAATTAAATTACTTAGCTAAAGCTGAAACTTTTTTTACTAAAGCTCCACCTGTAGCCACTTCGCTTGAGAATTGATCGTAAATGCCTTTACTAGCTTTAATGAAAGCATCTTTATTAGCATTATTTACTTTCACACCAGCTTTTTTAATCACTCCCAATAAAGATTTTTCAAGTTCAGCTGCGCGTTTATAAACGTATTTTTGATTTTCTTTTGCAGCAGACTCTAAAATCTTTCTTACATCTGCGGGTAGCTTATTATAATGATCTTTGTGTACAGCTACATACGCAGGCGTATAAACGTGGCCTGTGATTGATAGATATTTTTGAACTTCTTGAAATTTTGCACTTGCAATTTGAGCATATGGATTTTCTTGACCGTCCATAGTTCCTGTTTTTAAAGCAGTGAATACTTCAGAAAAAGCCATCGGAGTTGGGTTTGCTCCATAAGATTGGAACATTTTAACTCTCCATTTAGACTTTGGAGTTCTTAATTTAATACCTTTTAGGTCACTTGGATTGTTAATAGGTCTAACATTATTAGTTATATGTCTAAAACCGTTTTCCCATACACCAATAATTTTATATCCAGTTTTCGCTTCAAGATTTTTAAACATCCCTGGTAATACATTTTTTTCTACCGCTGCCATATGTTTTCTATCTTTAATTATAAACGGCATATCGAATACACCGAACTCGTCATGAATAGATGCCATTACAGAAGATGGTAACCACATATTTACAGTACCAAGTTTTAATTTTTGCATCCCTTGTTTATCTTTTCCAAGTTGAGATGATCCAAAAACGGTAACTTTTCCTTTGCTACCTAATTTTTTATTGGCAATTTTTGCAAAGTTTTCAACTGAATCAGAAAATAATGAACCTGGTTTACCAACGTGACCAAATTTTAATTCCAATGAATTTGCAGCTGAAGCAATGAAAAATACCGAAGTAACTAAAGCAATAATTTTGCTAATTGATTTCATTTTTTCCCCCTGTTTAATTTACTTAATTCTAATCAATTATATGAGAGATGGCTAGATATAAAAAAATCTATTTTGATAAATAGTCAAGCGCGGCTGTTATTCCGCCCTTGTTAAATGGTACGCCAGCTTTTGAAAGCCCCATTTCTACACCCGATAGAGTTCCAGCTAGCATTAGGTCATTGAAATCACCCAAATGACCAATTCTAAATACTTTGCCTTTTACTTTATTTAAACCCATGCCTAATGACATGTTGTAATTGTCTAAAATAACTTTTCGCAGTGCATCAGCATCATGGCCATCGGGCATTAAAACTGCTGTTAATGAATTAGAATATTCATTAGGATTTTTACAAAGAATTTCTAAACCCCACGCTTTAACTGCAAGTCTAGTTGCTTCAGCGTGTCTTTGATGTCTTGCAAAAACATTTTCCAAACCTTCTTCAAGCAACATATTGATGGCTTCATCTAAACCATAAAATAAGTTTGTAGCAGGCGTGTAAGGGAAAAAACCGTTTTCATTATTTTTTAACATCGGTCCCCACTCCCAGTAAGATTTAGGTAACTTTGCATTTTTACTTGCTTCTAATGCTTTTGAACTAATAGCGTTAAAAGATAATCCTGGAGGTAACAATAATCCTTTTTGAGATCCTCCAACAGTAACATCCACTTTCCATTCTTCATGTTTATAATCAATTGACGCTAATGAAGAAATTGTATCCACCATTAATAAGGCTGGGTGTTTTGCATCATCCATGGCTTTACGACATTCACCTATTCTACTTGCAACACCAGTTGAGGTTTCGTTATGAACTATAAAAACTGCTTTAATCTCATGACCAGAGTCTTCTTTTAATTTTTTTTCAAGTATTTCTGGATCTGCTCCAGTTCTCCAATCGCCAGGAACAAAATCTACATTGAGTTTAAACTTTTTTGCAATTTCCCACCATAAAGACGAAAACTGACCAGTTTCAAACATCAAAACCTTGTCACCTTCATTTAGTGTATTTACGATCGCAGCTTCCCAAGCTCCAGTTCCTGATCCTGGATAAATTATGACTGGCTCAGAAGTTTTAAAAATTAATTTAATTCTATCTAGAACTCTTTTAGCCAACTCTCCAAACTCAGGACCTCTATGGTCAATTGTTGGATAATCCATTGCTCTAAGAACACGATCTGGAACATTCGTTGGACCAGGTATTTGTAAAAAATGCTTACCGGGTTGAAAAGAATTTGATTTAGGCATATGGCCTTATATGTTAAAGGGTATTTTTTAGCAATTATGAAATTTAATGATCAGCAGGTATCAAAAATAGCAAAAGAAGTGCAAAGTCTTGTTAAAGGCAAAGTATTATTTGATGACTTTTCAAGAGGCAGATACAGTACGGACTCATCTCTTTATCAGATAAAACCAATAGGCGCGGTTCTTCCTAAAGATCAAAATGACGTATTGAGTTTGATGGAATACTCACAAAAAAATTCAATTCCACTTTTGGCAAGAGGAGGTGGAAGCTCACAGTGTGGTCAAACTGTTGGGGAAAGTATTGTTTTAGATTACTCAAAACATCAAAACCAAATCCTAGAATTAAATGTTGAGGAAAAATATGTTTGGGTTCAACCAGGTATAGTTCTAGATACGCTTAATGCTTACTTAAAACCTTATGGGTTATGGTATCCAGTTGATGTTTCAACAAGTAGCAGAGCTACTATCGGGGGAATGACTGGAAATAATAGCTGTGGCTCCAGGTCTTTATATTACGGCAATATGGTTAATAATGTTTTAGCAGTTGAAGCAATTTTAGATGATGGAACTATTCATACATTTGAAGATATTGATAAAAATTATTTACAAGTAACCAATGATCAAGGAAGACAATATCAAATCATCAAGAAATTTTTAGAAATCAAAGATAATGTTAAAGATGACATTGATCAATTTTGGCCTCAAACACAAAGACGTGTTGGTGGTTATAATATTGATCTAATCAACCCGGAAGGTTTTAATACTTCAAATATTCTTGTTGGGTCAGAAGGAACTTTATCTTTATTTAATAAAATAAAACTCAAACTTTGGCCAATTCCAAAACAAAAGGTTCTTGGGGTTTGTTATTTCAAAAGCTTTTCTCAAGCGATGGAAATTACAAAAGAGATGGTTAAACTTAAACCAACTACAGTTGAATTGCTTGACCATAATTTAATAGATCTTGCGAAACAAATTCCGATTTATGCTGAAAGTATTAAAAAATATATTCCAGGTAATCCTGAAGCAGTTTTAATGGTTGAATTTATTGACGATGATTTAGATTTAGCAAGGTCAAAGCTAAAAGACTTAGAAAGTTTAGTTAAAGAGCAAAATAAAGAAAATAATTATCAAAGTTATGAAAATTTAGATGATCAAAAAGAAATTTTTGAGATTAGAAAAGCAGGTTTAAATATTTTAATGTCATTAAAAGGCGATAAAAAACCAGTTGCTTTTATTGAAGACTGCGCGGTTACACTTGAACATTTAGCTGATTATACATCTAGACTAAAAGATGTATTTGCAAAATATAATACAAGCGGAATGTTCTATGCGCATGCTTCTGTAGGCACACTTCATGTAAGACCAGTTTTAAATATGAAATCTGATCAAGATATTAAAAATATGAAAGCAATTGCTGAAGAAGCTTTTGAAATGGTTAAGGAGTATAGAGGGTCTCATTCAGGCGAACACGGTGACGGTATTGTAAGATCAGAATTTCATGAAAAGATGTTTGGAAAAAAAATATTAAACTCCTTTGAGCAAATTAAAGATACTTTTGATCAAAATAATTTATTAAATCCACACAAAATTGTTAGAGCATATAAATCTGACGATAGATCTTTAATGCGATACAAATCAGATTACAAAGCTGAAAATATATCAACTCATTACGATTGGTCTGATTGGGGACAG
>Ga0181570_10004563_pt1 | contig 10120 bp, 10 predicted proteins | sample 101ome_18_FD_148667 | JGI IMG/M metagenome (GOLD analysis project Ga0181570, IMG submission 148667) | Coastal salt marsh microbial communities from the Groves Creek Marsh, Skidaway Island, Georgia - 101406AT metaG (spades assembly) | ecosystem: Environmental > Aquatic > Marine > Intertidal zone...
GAAATGCTAGATAATATCAGAGATGCTAAACTTGCAGAACTGAACTGTCACGGTAACTGGATTGTTGGTTTTCCTACAGAACATAACATAGACGCTGCACACAGTTTACAGTTTTTATGGAACATACGTAATGATTTGTATGCTATTAGTCCTGGCTTTGGTTGTGGTATTGCACAGTTTAGTGATATACAAACAAACGGATATAAAAATTATAAGATTATGTCCGAAACATGGCCTTTTGAGGATGATTGGTGGACTGAAGATTATCGTAATACAATATTACATAGAGCTTTACGTATTAAATTTATGGCAATATGGTTTGATTTAATTAAAGATCAAAATAGTTTTATCAAGAACACACAGTCTTATAAAAATATTAAAAACTATTATAATATAACATTTGATGATACATCAAAAATTAAAAATAAAGTAGAACAACTAAATTTAAACTTTGATTACTATTTAAATCCGTCTAATGACGTTGAAAAATTAAAGTTTGGCTTGATGAACGAATACATTGCATTTGCTTGGGCATTGTACAGTGTGTTCGGGGGATTTGACTTGTCAATGGACTTTAATAAAGAAAAAGATTCTCCAGAGTTTGGACCAAGATTATCAATGGATCATACAAGTGTTGTTAATATACGTGTTGATTTACATGGACAAATGACAATGAATTTAACACATAGTTATCAAGAATCAAGTTTAAGTATGTGGTCAGGTACAAATAACCACTTACATGAACTTAGCTGGGACACTGAAACAGTTGTACTTGAGAAAAATCTTAACGACTTTCTAATAGAGCAGCAACAGAATATATAATATTATATGCGGAGATAAAAATGATTATTTGGGGATGGACTGGCATGAGTCATGACGCTAGTCTAGCAGTATTCAAAAAAGAAAAGAAGGATTTAAAACTATTGTGGGCAGCTCATAGCGAGCGATACAGTAGGGTTAAAAACGACCCATGGCTAAACGAAGCAATTGTTCGTGAAGCTCTTTACTGGGGCAATCCTAAACGTATATATTATTATGAAGACCCGGAGTGGAAGAAAACCAGACAATTATACGCTGGACAGTATAATTTGCTTTTAAAAAGCGGTCCAGACAAACATATGCGTAAGTTTTACAAAAAAGCACCACGCAGTCGTCAAACAAATCATCATATGAGTCATGCAGCGGCTGGTTATTATACGGCACCTTTTGATGATACTGCTGTGCTTGTCATTGACAGTATAGGCGAGTGGAACACTACTAGTATTTGGACTGGTAAAGATGGTAAACTAAACCGTAAATGGCGACAAAATTATCCGCACAGTGTAGGTATCTGGTACAGTGCAATGACACAGCGTATTGGATTAAAACCGCAAGAGCATGAATACATCCTTATGGGCATGGCAGCAATTGGCGATCCAGAAAAGTACTATGACTTAATCAAAGCTGACTTTATTAAAAAGATGCCCAGTGTAAAAGACCCACGAGTCTTGTTTAAACGCAACTGTCATCGTGGATGCATTGACTGGCGTCCTGATTTAAGCAGTGTACAAGATTATGCAGACATTGCCGCGGCTACTCAGCGTATATACGAAGAAATATTTGAAAAACTATTATTATCAGCATTGGTATTGACACAAAAGGAAAACATTGTTATAATGGGAGGGTGTGCATTAAACTGTGTTGCTAACAGTCTTGCACACAAGTTTTATAAGCAAGTGTGGATCATGCCTAACCCTGGTGATGCAGGAAGTGCAGTTGGGTGTGTATTAGCACATGAAAAGCGACATATAGAATTTAAAACAGCATACCTTGGACACAACATAGAAGGCAAATATCCTGTCAATGAAGTTATCAAGCAACTTAAAGAAAATAAAATCACGGCTGTTGCAAGTGGTAGGGCAGAGTTTGGTCCACGGGCTCTGGGTAATCGTAGTATTGTTGCTGATCCACGAGGTCATGACGTTAAAGACAGAGTTAACAGTATCAAACAACGAGAGGGATTCCGCCCTTTCGCACCTGCAATTCTTGAAGAATACGCCGCCGATTATTTCGACGGAGTTACCGGCCCTTACATGCAATACACAGCAAAGTGTAAGCGACCTGATGAGTTTCCTGCAATCATCCACTACGATGGAACCAGCCGAGTACAAGTTGTATCTAAAGACGATACTAGCGGATTTAGAAAATTGTTAGAAGCATGGCATGCTGAAACAGGATGTCCTATGTTATTAAACACAAGTTTAAATATCAAAGGAGAGCCACTTGTTAACAGTAGAGAAGACGCTGCTAGATGGGAAAAAGAATACGGAGTACGTGTATGTTTGCCAAAATTAAAAATTTAATATTATACCCATGGCATAGGTATAAAGAAAAACAGCGCATAAAAAAAAGATTAAAGGAACTACAAAAACAAGATCCTTTCATCTACAAATAGGATAAAAAATGTTAGACGTATTTTTTCTAAGTTACGATGAACCGTTTGCAGACGAAAACTTTGAGTTATTGCAGTTATTTGCACCGCATGCAAAGCGTGTACATGGTATTAAAGGTATTTTTGATGCACATAAAGAGTGTGCCAGACAGTCAAAAACAGGGCATTTTTATGTATGTGATGCAGACTGCTTAATTGATGAAGAATTTAGCTTCAAATTTAAACCAGATCCGAATCGCGATGCATACCCAGGTGTTCCTGAAACAGACTGCGTGTATACTTGGCGTAGTCGTAATCCAGTAAATGATTTAATTTATGGATATGGTGCGGTTAAATTGTTTCCTAAAAAGAACTTAATGGAAGCAGAAGATTGGCAAATTGATATGACAACGACTATTGGCGCACCGTTTGTTCCAAAGTTTCAGATAAGTAATATTACAGCATTTAATACAGATCCGTTTAACACTTGGAAAAGTGCTTTTCGTGAGTGTACAAAACTTGCAAGTAGTATTATTCCTAATGGTGATAATACAGATAATGAATACCGCCTTAAAGTGTGGTGTGAGCGTGGAGCAAAGCGTAAGTATGGTGATTACTGTATGATGGGCGCACAGCAAGGTGCTGACTTTGGTAAACATTACAAAAATGATCTTAAAGCACTAAACCTAATTAATGACTTTGGATGGTTAAAGGAACAATTTGATGAATCAGCCGGCTGATGATAACAGTAAGTTTTATGAAGAAGATGTTCACTCATATGAACAGTATACTAAACTTGCAATTGATACAGATAAACGTGATACTGCTGCACTATCTAGATTATATTGGCTATATGGATTAGATGAATATCTGCAATACATAGAACATCCACAGTATGATTTATTTAAAAGAATACAAGCTGCAATACTTTATGGTAACATTTGGGCTATTAGGGATTTAATGAAAAATGAAGTATATCGTGGACCTATAGAACATACTGAAGAATTTTTTGATATTCTTATGAGCTATCATACTGGTTATAACGAATTGAATCATAGAAAAGTTCTAAGATACGTAAGCCACGTTATTGATGACTTGTTTATTAGAAAAATTAGTGCATGGTCCTATAAATGGGAAGATAAAGCAATACTCAATGATCATTTTAGTCGGGGACAGATACGTAGTAAATTATGGCTTGTTAAAGAGTTAAAACAAGTTGCTGAAGGCAGATTACCAAAAGGCACTTCCTTTGATACTATTGTACAATATGGTGGATGGTATGCCACTGTAGCACACTTTTTGTTTAGAGAATTACAGATTGGTTATTATTATAATTTAGATATGGATCCTATTTCTGTTAATATCGCAGATGATTTTAATTATGATTATTTACTGCGTAGCTGGCGCTTTAAAAGTTCATGTACAGATGTTAATGATATATATTGGTTAAGTGACAATAGTTTTCATTTTGATGTTAAAAATAAAGGCGGAAAACAAGTACAATTACATGCTAAACCAGATTTAATTATTAACACCAGTTGTGAACATATGACTAATGATTGGTTTAATGAATTACCTGATGGCATGTTAGTATGCTTGCAAACTAACGATTACTTTAGTAATGAACAACATATTAATTGTGTTAATAATCTTGAAGAAGCAAAAAAGAAATATAAGTTTAGTGAGCTATATTATGAAGGCGAGATTGATACACATGTTTATAATAGGTATATGCTAATTGGACGTAAATAATTTAACATTAAGACAAATGCAAAAAGAAAGCGCCAGGGCGTTGAGTACAATGCAAGCTACCAATAATAATATTTGGCAGTTTAATAAGCAAGCACATCATGACAGTCAAAAATGGTATAAAGCTGTTATTGAATGGTACATAGAAAAGTACGGCGGGTTGCCAAGTTGTATAGGTCCAGGAAAAGACATAAAGTTAGTGATGGATGACTAATATTGTTGTAATTGGCTGTAGTTGGAGCAGGGCATATGACAATACTGGTGCGAAATATTTTATGTCGTGGCCTGAGCATTTAGCAGCAAAACATTCTGATCTTTTTGTATATAATTATTCTCAGTACTGTAATAGTGTTCCTGGGCAATTATTAACGCAGCAATTGTTATTTGATATATTTAAAAATACCAATATTTCTATTGATGCAATGATATTACAATTTACACGACATGGTAGAAAAACATATATTAAATCTATAGAAGACTATAAAAAAACACTATTACCAAGTAAACTAACTTTAAAAGAAACAAAAAATTATATGGAGTATCCAGAAGAATTATGTTACTTTGATGAAAAGACACCAGAGGATAGTTTAGTTGTTCATCTAAATTCTGCAAATGTAAATATTAATTCACCAAGTAAAATAATACAAAGTTATACAACAGAAATGCTATATGGCATAGACAGTACTAGTCTTAATGTATCTCTTATAGAACAGCATATGGTTAAACAGTGCCACAAAAGAAATATACCAGTTGTAGCGTATAAACATTTACATACAGATTACACATCACATTTGGATTTTGTATTACAGGATTGTGTAGACTTCGATAACTATACAATAGATGACGGGTATCATTTTGGTCAACCTGGGTCTGCAATGTTAGCAGATATTATATATGAGAAATTAAATGTCTAAGAAAAAAATAGTAGTAATTGGGTGTAGTTGGTGTAGAGATAGTACATTTGACGGTTATTCTTGGCAAGATGGCGTCACGTTTAGTTGGCCTGAATTACTCGCTCAAGACTTAAATGATGAATATGAAATACTTAACTATGGTATTCATGGCAACAGTAATTATGCTATTTTACAGTTAACTGCGATGTTAGCTAATGATTTAAAACATGAAGCAGTGTGTTTTGTGATACAATTTACTAGAGCGTTTCGTCAAACATTTGTTAAAGATGAGTCTTCATTAGCTAATTTAGCTAATATAAAAAATCTAATTCCTAGCAGACACAGTTGTATGGCGCAAAAGAGTTATAGGGAACTCCCTATATATAATTGTGGTGACGAATGGAAATTCAATGAAGCAGGATTTTGTGTAGCACACCCAGGTAAATTAGAAAATAATGGCGGTAATTTACGAACACAATATCAAAATAATTTACTGTATGCAAGTGAATTTCAAGACACACAAGGACATATTATGACTGAAGCATTACAGCGTCATGCTATAGAATTATGTAAACGTAATAATATACCAGCAGTAGCATATAGCCATACGGATATAAAAGATATTAATTCTGATCATTTAGATTTTATTATTGAGCGTGATTTTAAAGAAATGCATTCTTATGTTGTTGATAATGGGTTACATTTGAGTGCACACGGAAACAGGGAAATTTTGGATAAATTTATAAAACCATGTATAATTACAAAGATATAAAACAAGTACACTTAGAAGTTACACAACGTTGTCAAGCAGCGTGTCCCATGTGCGACCGTAACGAAAATGGTGGACCAGACAACCGTCACATTAATAACACAGAATTGAGCTTAGATGACTGCAAAAAGATATTCAGCGTTGACTTTATTAATCAATTGTCTACAATGTATATGTGTGGTAACTTGGGTGATCCTATAGTTGCACACGACACATTGGAGATATTCAAATACTTTAGGGAACATAACCCTACAATGTGGTTGAGCATGAATACAAATGCAGGAGCAAAGGATGAAGCGTGGTGGGCTGACTTGGCTAGAACGATTGGTCGTCACGGTGCTGTTATTTTTTCTGTTGACGGCCTTAGTGATACTAATCATCTTTATCGACAGAACGTTAAGTGGGACAATGTGGAGCGTAACATGAAAGCATTTATCTCAGCGGGCGGAAGGGCTCGCTGGGATTTTATTATCTTTGGACATAATGAACATCAGGTTGAAGAAGCAAAAGCACTAGCAGCTGAATGGGGTGTAGAAAAGTTTCAACTTAAAAAGAGTGGAAGATTCTTTACTGCCAGTAACAAAGGTAAAGACAAGCACCAGGCACAAAATCGTAAAGGTCAACAAACACAATTGATTGAAAAGCCTAAAAAATTAGACCATCAAAACCTAGCACTGCTAAAACAAAAAGAGATTGAAAAAACATACGGCAGTATGACTGAATATTATAACAGTTGTAGTATCAATTGTAAAGCAATAGAGAAACAAGAAATCTTTATTACTGCTGAGGGTAGTTTAATGCCATGCTGTTGGACTGCTGGGCGCATGTATAAATGGTGGCATTTAGATCCAAAAGTAGAACAAATTTGGGATCATATTGATGCTGCTGGCGGACTGTCAGCAATCGATGTTATTGAAAATGACCTACGTGAAGTAATGGAAGGTCCTATACTGAAAAGTATTGAAGATAGCTGGAAGTTAAACAGTGTACAAGAAGGTAAACTGGGCGTTTGTGCTATGAAGTGTGGTTCGGAGTTTGATCCGTTTTCGTCACAATTTCAGTAGCAAAATCATAAAAGTCAGCTAGCGCAGGCACACTTGTTTTTAAATCTGTACTACGTAGTCTATCCATTTCATTTATACCTTTATACCAATAAGTTAATAGTTTGTAATCATTAGAGCTGTACAATTTACTGACAGTGGATTTTTGACTATCCCCCTCAAGGTAATTGATCCATCTCGGTAAATTTTCTTTCCAATGTATTGGATGTGCTCCTGACCGTTGACACTGTTTTAAACTTGCAATGGCACGGTCTTTGACCTCAGGAAAATACCATAACATATTTGGATTTAATGTACTGTTTGCCCATAATGTTAAACTTCCATCAGGTCTGTCATGTAATCCTGATCGCTGTTGTTCTGTTTGTGCACAATTATCAACAAACCATTCTCCTAATTCGTGTATAGTTGGTGCATTAAACATGTTCCAACAAGTTTGAATAGTAATTTCAATTTTAGTAGCAGCAACCTTAGCGTATGTTTCCAACCATTTTGCATCTCTGTATCCATATCGAGTATACTCTCCTACACTACCAAAACCATCATTACTCATAGTAACCTTTGCATTCTGACCCCAATGCACTAGATAATCTTCTATAATGTCAACGCCTTTATAACCTTTAGTGATACTGCCATTGGTATGACTCCATATTTGTATCTTTTTATTGAGTCCACGCTTGAGCATTTCTTCAAGTAACTCATAAGTATTTTCACTCATCCATGGTTCACCGCCATTTAAATGAATACTGCGTATAGTGTCAGCATGTTTTAGCACATAATCAACTTTATGTGTACTACCGTTCTCCCATTCCGTCATATTAGAATGGTATTCTTCTTCTGCAGTAGTATCTAAAAGTGCGTATGCACTACGATATTTGTTGTGTATAGTGCTAGACAGTTCAGGACTACATCCCATACACGCAAAATTACACTTGCTAGTCCACAGCAAGTCCAACCATTCTGGTTTATGTTCGTGTAGTGTGCCATCTGCCTCAGTTGCTGAAACTAGTGTCTCTAAATTTTCTAATGTACTCATGGCATTGCCATGTACTCGATTCATAGCTGGGATACCATCTACTTCTGTTTTCCAGCATTCTTTACATTGTGCAGGCCACTTACCAGCTAAAAAATCAGCACGTACACTTTTAGCATGATCGCTATTGTACATCTCTTCAAATGTCTGTTTATGACTATATCCTATGGGTGATCTTGTTTTACAACAAGTACTAACTAATCCTTGTGGTCCTTCATGAAAGCTATTCCACGGGCTAGCACAAAACTTTTCACCAAATCGTTCTACAACTGCACTATGTTTTTCAAACTTACTAAGGTCTTTCCATTCTTTTTTATCCATACTATTATTTAGTATAAATATATACGTATTTAATAAAAGAGACATTAATGAACATAGATGATATCAAAAGAGTCGAACTTGAAATATCAAGCGATTGTAATGCAGCATGTCCAGGTTGCGCACGTACACAAAACTTAGATATACTTAAACCAAAAAATCTTACAATAGATCAAATTAAAACTTGGTTTCCTGATCGAAGGCATATTGAAAACAAAATATTTAAATTGTGCGGAGTACTGGGTGATCCTATAGTAAACCCAGATTGTATGGAGATAACAAAATGGTTACTCGAACACGGCGGCCATGTCCACTATAGTACCAATGGCGGTCGTAATAGTGCAGATTGGTGGTACGAACTTGGACGACTAAGCGGAGAACATGGTAGAGACCAACTAAAAGTACACTTTTGTGTAGACGGTCATAGAGAAACAAATCACATCTATCGTGTAAACACTGTTTATGATATTATTGATCGCAATATGCAGGCATACAGCGATGGCGGCCATAGTACAGGATCACGTGCAGAGGCAAGTTGGATTTATATTGTATTTGACCACAACGAACATGAATTAGAAACAGCAAGAAAACGTGCAGAAGAACTAGACTTTAGATTCGCTACTCGTACTGGTATGCGTAATACATTTCATGATTGGGTTGCAAAAATTAAAAAGAAAGATCATGAACAAAAGAAAGTTATAACTGAAGAAAAAGTTATTACTACCACTGGAGCGAAGGCACACAGTAAAATAGAAGTTGTAAAAGAGTTAGATAAATTTATACAACAAGAAAATAAAAGTCAAGAACAAATTGAAGAAATTGTTAATAGTATTAGTTGTAAATTTTATCATGATAAGGAAATTTTTGTAACAGCGAATAGTACACTGTGGCCTTGTTGTTTTTTGTGGGATAGTGCATTTAAAAATAAAGATAATATATTAGACAAATATAGTGTATTTCCAAATGATTGGAATAATTTAAATCAGCATAGTATCGAAGACATATTAAATACTGACTATTATCAACAAACACTAGCAGATAGTTTTGATCCAAGACATAATTTACATGTAAGCCGTTGCATTAGAACATGTGCTAAAAATCGTGCTTATCATAATGAGATAAAATATGACAAAGATTCTAACACTGGGGTGTAGTTTTACACAAGGACACACAATACCCTATGAAAATAGCTGGAGTTGGATACTGAGTCAACGACATAAGCACTTGCAATTTTTAGATTTAAGTAAAGGTGGCAGTAGCATACAATGGGCACAGTATTGTTTAACCAATGCAGATGCACAAGATTATGTAATTGCACAGTTAACAAGTCCTTTTAGATTAACGCTATGGCCAGATAATTGGGATAGTATTAAACACTGTCTAAATGAACGTAGTGAAAATTATACTTTTTGGAACAGTAAAGAATTAGAATTGTTGTGTGATTTTTCCAGTAGTGGATGGCTAGGAACGCCAAGATTTGGATGGCCTGGTAACAGTAAACCCAAGGTTCCTTTTATTAGAAAATACTTTGAAATGGTGCCTAATGAGTTTCATACTATAAATTATAAAGGCGTAGTAGAAAGATTGACATCAGAATGTGATTTTGTATTTAAATGGCGTGCAGAAGATCCAATTGATTATCCCTGTGTTGAAAATATAATCGAAAACTTTGAACAGTTGCAAATTGACGATTTTGGTCACTTGGGTGTTGAAGGAAGCGCACTTGTAGCAGACTGGATCGAACAGGAGTTTTTACGGCCACGGGGATTGATATGAAGTGTAGTGCGCCAGAAATAGGCATATTTTATAGAACAAATCAAAACCGTATTTCACCGTGTTGTCAGTATCAGCAAACATGGGCGCCTGAAGATTATGATCCCAGTATACCTG
>Ga0181570_10004600_pt1 | contig 10070 bp, 8 predicted proteins | sample 101ome_18_FD_148667 | JGI IMG/M metagenome (GOLD analysis project Ga0181570, IMG submission 148667) | Coastal salt marsh microbial communities from the Groves Creek Marsh, Skidaway Island, Georgia - 101406AT metaG (spades assembly) | ecosystem: Environmental > Aquatic > Marine > Intertidal zone...
ACCGGTCGCCACCTATTTCTTTCGCCGCTGCGACCGCCTCATCTCCTGAGTCCACCGCAATCCCTTTAGATACCGGCAAGCCATACTCGCTGAAGAGCTGCTTCGCCTGATATTCGTGAAGATTCATGCTCGATTCCTTTTCGTTGACACTTCCGCTCGATGGACTCTGCGACCCAACGATCATTATGAAAATCGATCGAAGAGACGAGCATCCCGCTGAACGCTCTAGCTGATTAATGCGCGGCCATGATACCGCAACTTCAATTTGAAAGGGGATCCCCGACCCCGCGATAAGTCGTCGATCACAGTCTCGCTGCTCAGACCAACAAATCGGCGGAGAGGAACGTCGGGCAATCCTTCCCGCTTCACGCTATTTCTTTGGGCGCCGTCTCGACGCAACATGGATCGCATGACCAGAGACCGCGAGCGCCGCCTCGTGCAGCCCTTCCGATAGGGTTGGGTGGGCAAACATTGTCAAAGCCAAATCTTCCGCCGAAGTGCCAAACTCCATCGCAATCACCGCTTGGGCAATGAGCTCGGAGGCATGCGCACCCACCATATGCACACCCAGGACGCGATCGGTCGCTTGATCGGTGAGCACCTTAATCAAGCCCTCGTTCTCGCTGCTCGCAATCGCCCTGCCGCTCGCCGCCAAAGGAAAAACCCCGACCCCGTATTCGCGATTAGCTGCCTTGAGGGACTGTTCAGTGGCACCAACCCAAGCCACTTCAGGATGGGTGTAGATCACCCCGGGCACCAGATCGTAGTTCACCTGCGTTTTTTTGCCAGCAAGTCGCTCGGCGACCATGACACCCTCTTCCATACCCTTATGCGCGAGCATGGGGCCTCGAACCGCATCGCCCACCGCGTAGATCTGACCAACGCCCGTGTAACACTGGTCATCGACCGGGATTTCTCCTCGCTCGGTCAGCGTGATTCCAAGACTCTCAGCAAGTAGCCCCTCCGTTGCCGGCCGTCTTCCCACAGCGACCACAAGCCGATCGAAAGACGCTTCTTGGCTTTCACCGCCTTGTTCAAAACGAACTGTGACCTTTTTATTTTTTTGGCCGGAGACTTTCGCTTCAGTCACTTTAGCGCCCAATCGAATATCTAACCCTTGTTTTTTAAACGTCTTCAGCGTTTCTTTGGCGATTTGGGCATCGACCGCTGGCAAAAATTCGGGCAAAGCCTCCAGCAGAGTGACCTCAGCGCCGAGCCGTTGCCATACACTGCCCAATTCGAGTCCAATTACCCCAGCGCCAATGATGCCCAAGCGCTTTGGGACGGTGTCGAAATCTAAGGCGCCACTGGAATCAACGATCACCTCATGATCGACCGGGCATGGCGGTATCACGACGGGCTTGGAACCAGGCGCCAAAACCATCGCTTTCGCTTGAATATGATCGACCTCGCCCTTGGGCAAGGTGACAGCTACTTCGGTTGGTGACTGCACGACCGCTTGACCCGTAATGAGCGTTACTTGATTCGATTTTAGGAGTCCCGAAACACCCTGAGTCAGCTGTCCTACGACCTGGCGCTTGCGCGCTTGCATTTGATCCACGTCGAGCGACACCTTACCGGTCTTGATACCTAAAGCTCCGTAATCATGCTGGGCGCTGGCATATTTATGCGAAATGTCCAGCAAGGTCTTCGATGGGATACAACCCACATTGAGACAGGTTCCCCCCGGTCTCGCGGCGCCTTCTTGATCAACCCATGCATCGATACACGCAGTACTCAGCCCCATTTGGCTGGCTCTAATGGCTGCATGGTAGCCGGCTGGCCCGGCGCCGATGACGACAACATCAAACTCTTTCATGACTGACCTCAAATATCTAACAAAATACGGGCGGGTTCTTCGAGGAAGTCCTTGATGGTCACCAAAAAGCGAACAGCCTCTTGACCATCAATCAATCGATGATCATAGGACAAGGCCAAATACATCATCGGTCTGATCACAACCTCACCCTTGATCGCCACCGGTCGTTCCTGAATTTTATGCATACCCAACACCGCGGTCTGCGGCGGGTTCAAAATCGGTGTAGATAGGAGCGACCCAAATACGCCGCCATTGGATAGGGTGAAAGTGCCGCCGGTCATCTCGTCAATACCGAGCTTACCGTCCCTTGCTTTCTCTCCATATAAGCGAATCTGATCTTCGATTTCAGCCAAAGACAGGCTGTCGGCATCACGAATCACAGGCACCACGAGCCCCCGATCTGAGGAAACGGCAACTCCAATATCTTGATAACCGTGGTAAACGATGTCCGAACCATCGATGGAGGCATTTACCGCTGGGAAGCGCTTCAGAGCCTCGGTGGCCGCCCTCACGAAGAACGACATAAACCCCAATCGAGTCCCATCATGGGCACGTTCAAAGGCTTCCTTATAGCGGGCCCGAAGTTCCATAATCCCGCTCATATCCACCTCGTTGAAGGTGGTTAACATAGCAGCCGTCTGCTGCGCCTCTACCATCCGACGGGCAATCGTCGCCCGAAGACGGGTCATTGGGACACGCCGCTCTATCCGATCACTACTGGAATGAAGGGACGCACCTTGTGTTGGATCTGAGGGTGGGGTCGCTATTTTGCTGCCAATGTCTTGCGCGGCGGCGACCCTGCGCAGCACGTCATCCTTTGTCACCAAACCTCGCTTACCCGTGCCCTCGACATCGGCTAAATCAATCCCTGACTCATCAGCGAGTTTTCTCGCAGACGGACTGGCTAATTGCGAGCTTTCATCAAGGGCTTCCGGAGTTTCAGATTCGAGGTCAGCCGACTCGGGCTGAGAGGCGGCCTTGGAAACCGCCTCTCCGGCAGCAAACAGAGCCAGCACCTCTTCAGATGTGACGATGTCTCCCTCGGCCCTAACGATCTCAGTGACACTGCCATCTGAGGGCGCCACCACCTCCAAAACCACCTTATCCGTCTCAATATCCACCAACACTTGGTCTCGACGAACGGGCTCCCCTGGCACAACGTGCCAGGTTGCAACCTCACCATCATTGATGGACTCAGGGAACACAGGCGCTTTAATTTCCATACTGCTTCCTTTTTACGGCTCTTTACAGCTCTTTACAGCTCTTTACAGCTTTCTACGAATTGAGCGTTCTTGCACGACGCACCACGCATCCTGAGGGAGACTGACACTGCTCCAATCAGCACGCCCTGCCCGATCGGCAGGTTTTGAACAACGCAGCCCTGTTCTGTGATCAACCCCTCAGGTAGACCCAGAAGCTTGCCCCGCATCCCTCTGTCCTCGGCGCTTTGGCGGCTATTTTGGCTCGTGATTGCCCGCAACTTGGGTTCGATCACCGCTTGCCAACGCCCTCATCCTCTTCGAGCGTGCGCCGAAGGCCTTGCCCTCTCATTCCAACACCTCAGTGCCATCGCCTTTCAGCGCGAGATCAATCAGCTCATGTTGTTGCTTGGTGTGCAGCCCCATATTCCCTGCTGCTGCAGCGGCAGACGCTCGACGGCCTGCGTACGTCAGCATCAAATCGGGGTAATGGAGACGGAGCACGCGTCTCATGTGATGCTGACTGCTATACCAGGCGCCCTGATTCATAGGCTCCTCTTGGCACCAAACGGTTTCTTTCACGTGATCGTACTGAGCCAACATTTCGCTAAGCGGGCCTTCGGGGAATGGGTACAGCTGCTCAATTCTGAGGATGCCCACCCTGTCAAGGCCAAGCGACTCCCGCGCCTCAATCAAATCGTAGTAGACCTTGCCACTGCAAAGCACCAAACGCTCGACGTCACCGGGAGGCGAGAGCGCATGGGCGTCGGCCAACACTTCATGAAATTGCCCTTCCGTGAATGCATCACGGTCGGACACAGCGCGGGGATGCCTCAGCAAGCTTTTTGGCGACATGATCACCAATGGTTTTCTCGCAGGATTCAGCATTTGCCGCCGCAAGACATGAAAAATCTGCGACGGCGTGCTGGGGACACACACTTGAATATTGTGCTCTGCGCACAACTGCAAATAGCGCTCAAGCCGTGCCGACGAATGCTCAGGTCCGGCACCCTCATAGCCGTGCGGCAAAAGCATCGTGAGCCCAGACATCCGACCCCACTTCTGCTCTCCACTGGTAATGAATTGGTCAATCACCACCTGCGCGCCGTTCGCAAAATCACCAAACTGAGCTTCCCAAATCACTAGCGTTCGAGGACTGGTCTGCGAATAACCATATTCGAACGCAAGCACGGCCTCTTCTGATAACAGTGAGTCGTAAAGATTAATTTCGCCGGGAACGTTAAGGGCGGCCAACGGCATGAAGGCGTCCCCTGTGACTTGCTCGTGGAGTACGGCGTGGCGGTGGGCAAAGGTCCCTCGCCCCACATCCTGACCAGTGAGTCGGATGTGGTACCCCTCATCAAGCAACGTGGCGTACGCCATGATTTCAGCAAACCCCCAATTAAAGGGCTGAGCGCCTTCGTTCATCGCCAAACGCTCATCCAAAATGCGTTGCACCTGTCGATGCACTTTGAATTCAGGTGGCAATGCCAGAACCGATTGCCCCAAGGTTTTGAATCGAGCAGCGTTCACATGGGTCATCACGCTTTGATTTCGATCCGGGTTCAGGTGTGGTGTCCAATCCACGTAGAGCGAAGTATCGGGCTCCTTCAGGTAATCCCATGCCACCGCACTGCCTTCGTCCAGCGCATCCCGATAAGCCAAAATTCGCCGCTCGTATTCCGCAAGCTCTATCGCCCCTTCCTGAATCAGTTTTTGTGAATACTGGCTCAATGTCGTCGGATGCGAACGAATCCTGTCGTACATCACTGGCTGAGTGATGGCTGGTTCATCGCCTTCATTATGTCCCCGACGCCGATAACACACGATGTCGATGATGACATCCTTTTTAAACTTCATCCGGTAATCGAGCGCTAACTGGGAAACAAAGAGCACTGCTTCAGGTTCGTCACCGTTCACATGAAAAACCGGTGCCTGGATCATCTTGGCCACTTCCGTGCAGTAATGCGTTGAGCGGGCGTCGATTTGTTGGTGGGTCGTGTAGCCAATTTGGTTGTTGATGATCACGTGAATCGTACCGCCGGTATAGAAACCTCTCGTTTGCGACATCTGGAAGGTTTCCATCACCACGCCCTGACCTGCAAAAGCAGCATCGCCATGAACATTAATGGCAAGCACTTGATCACCTAGCACATCGTTTCTTCGATCCATGCGCGCCCGGACCGAGCCTTCTATAACGGGCGCCGCGATCTCCAGGTGACTGGGGTTAAATCCGAGAGCGAGGTGCATTTCGCCACCGGGGGTCATCAGGTTCGAAGAGAACCCTTGATGATATTTAACATCGCCAGAGGAAACCGTGTCCTGGTATCGACCCTCAAACTCATCAAAAAGCTCTGCTGGGTTTTTGCCCATCAAATTAATCAGTACATTCAGCCGGCCTCGGTGGGCCATGCCGATGACCGTTTCTTTGACTCCATGGGTTCCTGCACGGTGGATCAATTCCGCTAGGCAGCAGATAAAGGTCTCGGCGCCCTCCAGCCCAAACCGCTTGGTTCCTGGATATTTTTTCCCTAGATAGAGCTCAAGTCCTTCGGCAGCGAGAATCCGGTCGAGCAATCGCCGGCGGGTGCCGTGCCCATAATAAGGATGGGTTTGGGTAGTCTCCATCTGTTCCTGAACCCAACTTTGTTCGAGTTGGTCAGTGATATGCATGAATTCAGCACCAATCGCCCCGCAGTAGGTGGTTTCCAGCACTTGAATAATTTCACTCAGCGTCGCTTCGCTTTGGCCTATGGCGAGTGAACCCAGTTGAAATCGGGTATCGATATCTGCGAGCGATAATCCATGAAAGCTCAGTTCTAGACTGGGCACCGATTGTTTAGGCGCGAGTCCAAGCGGATCCAGGGTAGCCTTCAGATGACCTCGTCTCCGGTAGGCATTAATCAGCTCGCCAACCGCGAATTGCTTGCGCTCGTGTTGCGCGGACACAGAGGACGCCGGCGCGGGCACCACCCGTGACTGATTCTTAGCGAGCAGGAGGAAGTGGTCGCGAACTGTCGCGTGCGAGAGATCCGAGCCTTGCTCAACTTGCAATTGAGGAAGGCCTTCGAAATAAGACTTCCAAGGCTCTGGGCAGCCTAGAGGATCTTGAAGAAAATCCTCGAAAAGGGATTCAACGTAAGCGCTATTGCCGCCAGAAATATGGCTGGATTGCCATAGTTCGGCCATAGATTTGGGGGTCATAGGCTGCCACTCTCACAGAGCGATCTATTGTAACGCTCCTAGGCAGCAGCCCCAACCGATGAGTTAAAAATTCTTCTCTAAACTGCGCGCTCGAGCAGCATCGTTCGAATATGACCAATCGCACGTGTTGGGTTGAGTCCCTTAGGGCAAACACTCACGCAATTCATGATGCCTCTACACCGAAACACACTGAATGGATCTTCAAGATTGGACAACCGCTCTTCCGTAGCCGTATCTCGACTATCCGCGATGAAACGGTAGGCTTGAAGCAGTCCCGCGGGACCGATGAACTTATCAGGGTTCCACCAAAAACTTGGGCACGAAGTCGAACAACACGCACACAAAATACACTCGTACAGGCCATCAAGCTTTTCGCGATCCTCCGGCGACTGCAGGCGCTCCTTGGTGGGTGGCAGCGTGTCGTTTTGAAGATAAGGCTCAACCCGACGATAGTTTTCGTAGAACTGTTCCATATCCACGATGAGATCGCGAATGACCGGAAGTCCTGGCAGCGGACGAAGCTTTAATTTCCCGCCCTTGGCCACCTCAGACACCGGCGTAATACATGCAAGGCCATTTTTGCCGTTCATGTTCACCCCATCCGACCCACACACGCCCTCTCGACAGGAGCGTCGATAGGTCACCGAAGGGTCTTGTTCCTTGATCAGGGCCATCACATCCAACACCATCAAATCTCGTCCCTCAGGGATATCGACTTGGTAATCCTGCATGTAGGGCCGGTCGTCAGTTTCCGGGTTGAAGCGATAAACACTCACTTGCATCACTCAGTTCCTTCTTGTGTAACACCTTGAGGTGTTGTTCTCTCTTGGTTCAACGTCCTGTCGATCAATTCGTTGACAATACCGGGGAACCCGATGGGACCCTCGGTGCCATCAAAAGCCGTTAGTAATGTCGCGCCTTGGGTTCAAAGCGCTCCATGGTTTTGGGTTCAAAATTCACGTCTCGCTTACCCAAAGATTTGGTCTTTGGATCATAGATTGAATGGGCTAACCAATGCTCATCGTCACGTTCTTGGAAGTCATCTCGAGCGTGAGCGCCCCGGCTCTCCTTTCGACCCTCCGCACTGACAGCGGTTGCCTCAGCGATTTCCAGAAGATTATCAAGCTCAAGGGCCTCTAAACGCGCGGTGTTGAACGCCCTGGACTTGTCTTGCAAGTGGGCTTGTCCGATTCTTTCCCTCAACTCCCCTAACTTTTTGATGCCCTCTTGCATTGGCCCTTCCTTACGGAAAACGCCAAAGTTCAATTGCATACAGGCCTGCAATTCTTTTTTGAGTTCTGTCGGCGATTCACCACCAGAGGACTCATTCCATCGATGCATGCGTGCCGTGGCGGCATCAATATCTGATTCGCTCGATGCGCGGACGCTCATTCCTTGAGTAAGGGCTTCATTGATGTAGAGTCCCGCCGCTCGGCCAAAGACCACCAAATCAAGCAACGAGTTACCGCCCAAGCGATTCGCACCGTGGACCGAAACACAAGCCGCTTCGCCCACAGCAAAAAGACCTGGCACCGCCTCGTCTTCACCCGCTGCATTTCGAGTAATCGCCTGGCCATGAATATTGGTTGGCAACCCGCCCATCATGTAATGGCAAGTAGGCACCACGGGAATCGGTTCTTTCACCGGATCGACATGAGCGAACGTTTTCGACAGCTCGACGATGCCAGGCAGCCTGGAATGCAGAATATCCTCGCCCAAGTGGTCGAGCTTCAACAACACATGATCCCCTTCAGGACCGGCGCCGCGGCCTTCCAAGATCTCGAGCACCATGCTTCTGGCGACCACATCTCGACCTGCTAGATCTTTTGCATTGGGCGCGTAGCGCTCCATGAATCGCTCGCCATCCTTATTAATGAGATATCCGCCTTCTCCACGACAACCCTCGGTTACGAGCGTTCCGGCGCCAGCGATGCCTGTGGGATGGAATTGCCACATCTCCATATCCTGCATGACGTAGCCGGCTCGAAGTGCCATGCCCGTGCCATCCCCAGTGTTCATCAAGGCGTTGGTGGTGGAGGCGTAAATTCGACCAGCGCCCCCAGTGGCGAGCACTGTCGCCTTAGACTTGATGTAGTGAACTTCACCCGTTTCCATACAAATCGCGATGACGCCGGTCACGGCACCATCCGCGTTCTTCACCAAGTCAACGGCAAACCATTCGTTAAAGAACGTTGAACCCGCCTTCAAATTGCCCTGGAACAACGTATGAAGAAGCGCATGACCGGTGCGATCCGCCGCGGCACACGTTCTCGCCGCTTGGCCGCCGTTCCCAAAATCCTTGCTCTGACCGCCGAACGGACGTTGATAAATCCGGCCATTTTCTTTACGCGAGAAAGGCAAGCCCATGTGCTCAAGTTCGAAGACCGCCTCAGGGCCGACACTGCACATGTATTCGATGGCGTCCTGATCTCCAATGTAGTCGGACCCCTTCACGGTGTCGTACATGTGCCAACGCCAATCATCATTGGGATCCTCGCTAGCAATCGCGCACGTGATCCCGCCTTGCGCTGATACCGTGTGCGAGCGGGTTGGAAAAACCTTAGAAACCACCGCTGTCTTGTGCCCAGATTGGGCCAGTTGAAGGGCTGCGCGAAGCCCGGAGCCCCCGCCTCCGATGATGATTGCGTCAAACTCTAATGTTGAAAGATTAGACATACTTAATTACCCCAAAGAATCTGGATGCCCCAAATCAGGTAGCTGAGGATCGCCAATACACACACCAGTTGGTAAATCGACCGGAGCGTATCGCCGATCGGACCCATGGTTCTTGCGCGCAGATAGTCGGTGCCTATGGTCCACATACCAATCCACGCGTGAACGCAGGTCGCAAGTATCACCAGCAGCGTCGCAATTTTCATGAGGGTGCTATCGAACAATCCCGCCCAACGCTCAAACGACCATTCGGGTGTCATCACAATGATGCCAACAAGCAGTACCGTGTAAATCGCGATGATGATCGATGACATACGCTGGAGGTACCAATCGCCTACCCCATTACGAGAAAAACTAGTGACTTGCGTAACCATGGAACCTCCTTGTTACGAGCGGTAAATATTACGAGCGAACAATTTGATTAGATGACCCAGAGCGTCATCAAAGCGATCAATGCGAGTGAGACCAACAACGTCACGATAGCCGCCGTTCGGCCAACAGCCAGGGATTCCGCATCGCTCCCGTCCAACAGGAGATGTTTAATACCGGCCACAAAGTGGTAAATCAGCGCGGCAAGACTGACCCAAAGAATGCTTTTCGCGATACCCGAGGTCAGAAGTGTTTGGACCTCCTCGAACCCTGAGGCCGAACTCAGCGATAGCTCTAAAACGTACAGCGCAAATCCAAAAGCGACGAACAGCGCAACGCCTGCGACTCGGTGTGTAATCGACGCCAAAGCGGTGATCGGCCAGCTGAACTGCAGCAAATCGCCAATCCCGACGTTGATGGGCCTATTCGAATTTTTCAAAACTGATCTCCCTGTCAATCTTTTTTCGTCCGGCATGGTGCCATGCCGTTTTCAAGCTACGTCTTAAACCGTGCACCGCCTTAATTTGCGGTCATTTTTATGTTGCCACCTGGGTGCTCATCGATTAACTGCCGCGAGACCGAGGCGCCTCTGCAATCGAACCCAAGCCCCACCTCGAGACCGGCGGCCGCGCATCCTTCCCGTTCGATTGCAGATCGATCCAAGCCAGGGTTAGGACGCGTGCACAGCCATTTAGGCACCGAAAAAATCTTTCGAAATCTTGGGCTTTGACTGCAATTGTGCCCTTTTTGAACGACGCGCCATGATAGAGTTTTGACCCCCAAAAAACAAACCTATTTGGGGTTGG
>Ga0181570_10004610_pt1 | contig 10058 bp, 5 predicted proteins | sample 101ome_18_FD_148667 | JGI IMG/M metagenome (GOLD analysis project Ga0181570, IMG submission 148667) | Coastal salt marsh microbial communities from the Groves Creek Marsh, Skidaway Island, Georgia - 101406AT metaG (spades assembly) | ecosystem: Environmental > Aquatic > Marine > Intertidal zone...
TCTTGTGGCCTTGTTAGGGATTGCTGTGGCAGGTCGTCAAATTGCCAGCAGTGACCGCAAAGAAGGTTTTACTCCAGCACCCGTTCCGAACCGAGAGACGCAACAGATGCCGTTTTTTGGTAACAATGTGAACACTCCAACCCAGGAATTGACAGCCGTGACGGATCTGTTCACGGGAACTTACAACCCAAATAACCCACAGGGTGGTATTATCAACCCCAAGAAGGAGGTCGTGGCGACCCTTCAGGACACGGCACCGAATGTTCAGTTCCCGTTTGGTCAGCCCGTCTACAATCTGTATGATCGCCAGAATGTCTCCAGTCGCATGAACAATCTGTCGTCTGCAGAGCGTAGGTTCGTCGGTCCGGGTCTGGGCGTCCCGGCTAACGTTCCCGCCTACGGTGGCTATCAGCAGCAATTCCGCGTGATGCCAAACAACGTCGGCGCGTACAAGCTCACCACCCTCCCCGGCAGGTCGGGTCCCGCCAAGGACTTCGTGGGTCGTGGATCGGAGCGTCTCACCGTCACCCAGAATCGTCCTCAGAAGACCTATCAACTTTTGGGCGCAGAGGGCAAGCGTCCATTAGAGAGGGGCCGAGCCCAGGGACAGGGTGGCATGCTCACCGGTCAGCGCGAACGCGAGCAGTATGTGAAGACTCAGCGCCCCACAGTCCGTTCGGAGACTTCGACCCGCATGGACGGTCTCGAGTTCGGTGCGGCTAAGAAGTTCGTTTCTGCTGGAACTCTTCAGGAGGCTCCGACCCGTAACAAAGCGAACTTTGTGGCAAGGATCAACGACGTGGCGGCTCCGGGCATTCACTCATTCGAGGGAGCCTATCAGAACACCCAGAACACCATCCTTCTGCGTCCCGCCGACCGCGGCAACAAGGGCTACACGCCCCCTGGTGGTCGCATGAACGTCCGCGGTTCCGCCACCCAAGCTCAGGGTGCCACCACACACACTCGCGATAGCGCTTCGACCGTTATCAAGGGAGGTGCCGGGAACCAGTATCTCGGTCAGAACTACGATATCACTTGGAAGCAGAATAACAATGCCTACAAGGGAAATGCAGATTTCAGGACAAACAACCTGGGACTCGCCGTTAAGCAGTTGGACAACAATCCGTTCGCTCTTTCACTGGCTCAGCACTAAAAAAGTTCAGGAGTCCACTCGGGCCAAATTTTAACCATGTCTTCCTTCTCAATACGCCTATTTGGTCTTATTTTATATAATTCTTTCATCTGTTGTAGTTCAGGATCTTCAGGTCTCTTAACAAAAGAAGCTTTGTAACGATATCCATCCTCATTTGCACCAAATTTTTCGGTATTTTTTTTAGATTCCAGAGGACTTAAATAATAATAAGTTAGAATACTTCTGTGTACATTTTCTGGACACATTAGGCGTTCCGGTACACCATGCCAAGACAGGTCACTGGTTTGAAATATTAAAGCACTATTAAAAACAACAGGCGAAGATATTTCACATTTCTTACAATCATTTGACCAAAGTTGTGTATCACCTTTCCATTCTGGTTTCCAATTTTCAGAAAGATATAAAATAACGTTGAGTTGGCGTTGCTTGTCTTTTAGATAAATATGACGCTCGTAATCCAAATGAATACCAAGTCGCCCGTGGCGAGGATAAACGTGTATCCCCCCTCCATGTATGTAAGGATCAATTTCGAGATCCATTCCAGTAATATATCTAAACAAACCTGTAATATATTTACTACTTAGAAGGTAAACCAAATCCTTTTGATGAACAGAAAATGTTTCCAAATTGTCGTTTAGATATTTAACTTCAATTGGGTTATTGTATTTGTACCACGCAGGATTCTCCAAAAAATCTGTTGGAAAATCTTCTGTACACTTTTTTATGAAATCCGCATTCAAGAAATTATCAATAATAACATGTTTTACAGGTTTTGAATTATAAAATTTTTCCTTGAGTTCGTCAATCGAATCAATCCATGCACCGAAATATGATTTTATCTTGTGGTCTTGCATATTGTTTATTAAATCAAGTTCATTTGGTAAAAGTTTGATTTCAGGCAACATTTAAAATAATATAACTTTAATTATTTAACTAAACGTCATAGATCCTACATTCTAGAGCATGGGGTTCTTCCTTACAGAACATCTCCATGGCATCCAGTTTGTTCTCTTGTTCACGAACCCGTTGATCGTGAAGACGAGAATATATCTCTTCATGTTCCATCCAGTCGTGGACGTATTTGTGTGGATTTTCGATCATCCGTTTTGTGGGTCTTTTCAGTTCGGTGCGCTTTTTGAACATGTACGGCGGCACGTTCCTGAACAAGCAACTGTAGTAGAGCATATTTAAAAATAAAAGTCATTATATTTTTAAGTATGAGACACGAGACGATCGCCATGGAAGTTTCGCCCCTGGAGTTCGAGGGCATCAGGGTTGTAGACTTCGACGCCCAGGTGGATGACAACGATAAGGTGGTGATCGTCACGATGTCCAGATACTTCATAGGGGACTTGCATGACGAATGTGTCAAGAAGGCTAAGAAGATGTTCAAAGGATACAGGGTTAAAACTAACGTGGGAATGTAATTCAAGATGATTGAGACAACTACGATTGAGGTACCAGTGAACCCCTTCCACTTTGATGGGATGCGAAGTATTGGAATACCCATCAAGGTGGATCACAAGGAACAAATGATCTACGTTGATTTTATGTCAAATCAGGGAACTCAAATTATGGAAAATTTCCTTGAGGAGGTCAGGCACAAGTTTTCAGGATACGAGATCAGGGTAGCCAGGCTTGACCAGTGAGCACCGCCTTAGCATACTTGGTGGCGATCATCGAATGGATCATTGGCCAGTCCATGACGTTACTGGCGGTGACCGACAGACCAAATGGATTGGAGTTTACGTACTTGACAAACTCCTTACCGTTCTTTTGAGATTCGGGTGAAGTATAATACTCCATCTTCTCAAAAGAGCCCTTGAGCCACTGAACATGCTTTTCGTTGTTGGGATCAAATCGGTCCATCGTTATTAATTGAATATGTTTTTATGTCTTTAATTAGTAGTATGAGTTCCATTGATAACTCCTTAGAGGGGGGAGGAAGTGCGTCGGCTTCAGGGAAGAAGGGCGTCATCCAGTTGAGTGATGGAAACTTCAACCTGACTTCGAACAAAGATCTCAAGTCCGATCCAGCAACCGGAACCATCACCACGACGGGTTTGACAACCACCGGGACCATCTTTGCTGCAACTGTTTCGACAACAAGTTTAATTGTAGATACGCTTACCGAAAGTTTAACGGTGGTGGGTGATGCGTCTATTACCGGGAATGCAATCGTGGACGGAACGATAAGCACCACTGGAAATGCTTATTTTTCATCCAATGTAGGCGTGGGGACAACAGATACAGCCGAGTACAAATTCCTTGTAAATGACGGAACCAGTAATCTATTTGGAGTTCCAGTTAGTTCATCAGGTCTCTCCACTGGGAAGGCTATTGTCTATGACGGGAATGGGTGGGTCTATGGGAACGCAGGACCTGCAAACGGAACCCAGATCGGCGAAATTCTCGCATGGGATGGAACCGAATGGTCTGCCAACAGCGCCGTTGTGGTCGAAGGGACGAATGTCGGTATTGGTTCCACACAACCCACGCAGAAACTGGATGTAGCAGGCAACGTGAAGGCCACAGACTTTATAGGTTCTGGTGATGCTTTGTCAGACCTGAATGCCTCCAATGTCACTTCAGGAACTCTTAGTAACTCTAGACTTCCGGGTACCATTTCGGTTTCCAATTTGGAAGCGACGGCTAATCTGGTGGTCGGGGGTCCCGCGGACATTACCGGAACACTTTCCGTAGGAGGGTCGTTAACAGGATCATCTGTAACGGTGACAGGTGATATCCAAGGTCTCAACTTGACATCTACAGGAACTCTGTCTGCGGCTGGTATCACTTCTTCGGATAATGTGACCATCACGGGTGCCGATAAATCTCTCACGGCTTCTAACATCACCACTTCGAACTTGATCGTTAGTAATCGTCTCTCGGGTGGTACCATTTCGGTTTCCAATTTGGAGGCGACTGCAAACCTGGTGGTCGGTGGACCCGCAGACATCACTGGGACTTTGAGTGCCGCGGACTTTATAGGATCAGGTGATGGAATAGATGACCTAAACGCATCCAACGTCACTTCCGGAACTCTTAACAACGCTAGACTTCCGGGTACCATTTCGGTTTCCAATTTGGAGGCGACTGCAAACCTGGTGGTCGGTGGACCCGCAGACATCACTGGGACTTTGAGCGCGTCCAGTATTATAGGTTCGGGTGCTGGTATAAGTACTTTGAATGCCTCGAATATCACCTCAGGAACTCTTAACAACGCTAGACTTCCTGGTACCATTTCGGTTTCCAATTTAGAAGCGACGGCCAACCTGGTGGTAGGTGGACCCGCGAATATCACCGGAAGTGTATCTGCAGGGGCAATTGATGGTTCTTCCTTGACGGTGACTGGTGATGTGCAAGGACTCAACTTGACATCCACAGGGACTCTCTCGGCGGCCGGAATCACTTCATCGGATAATGTGACCATCACGGGTGCAGATAAATCTCTTACTGCTTCCAATATTACCACCTCGAACTTGACAGTATCAAACTTTCACAGCATAACGGGAACCCTATCCGCATCCAATGTCGAGACCTCAAATTTGACTGTCAGTAATCGTCTATCTGGTGGCACGATCTCAGTCTCCAATATCGAAGCAACGGCCAATCTGGTGGTCGGTGGACCCGTGGATATCACCGGAACGCTTTCAGCCGGAGGATCATTAACAGGGCCATCTTTAACAGTCTCAGATCAAATTCAGGGTGCTACGGTATCTTCCACCGGGCATGTGATAGCCACGGGTTCGGTCACGGGGACAACAGTAAACACACCAACTTTGGTCGTAAGTAAGGATGCTCAGATCACTGGAAATCTTACAGTGTCTGGTGGTTTGGTTACGATCACAAGTACCACCACTGGAACCAATCAGATCAATATCACCAACAACGGGACGGGACCAGCCCTCATTGCAAAGCAGACCGGTGCACAGCCCATCGTGAACTTTTTGGACGACAGCGCAAGCGCCCTTTTCATATCGGGTGGCGAATTGACGGGCAAGGACGGGTTTGTGGGTCTCGGAACAGAAGCACCACAGGAACGTTTGGATGTCCGAGGCAACATTGTTTCAAATGGGACAATCTCGTCGACTAACGTCGCGACATCCAACTTGACTGTCAGCAATAGGTTATCCGGAGGCACGATATCGGTCTCCAACATCGAAGCAACAGCCAATCTGGTGGTCGGTGGACCCGTGGATGTCACTGGAACACTCTCTGCGGCTGGCATCACTTCGTCGGCAGATGTGAATGTCACTGGGACCATTTCCTCGTCTTCCACGGTCACAGGAACGGATGTGGTGGTTTCTGGAACCGCGCAAGGTCTCAACTTGACTTCAACCGGAACCCTCTCGGCAGCCGGCATCACTTCGTCGGCAGACACAAATATCACCGGAGCCCTTAATCTCACCCTTTCGGACAATGGAAGTGCCGCAGGTCCCGAGTTCACAATGCACCGCTACTCGGCGAACCCTGATGCAGCAGACTACATTGGACAGATTAAGTTCACGGGTGAGCACAGCGGAGTTGGAGCAGATCAAGTTTATGCCAAGATAACGGGTAAAATCAGTGACGCGACTCAAGGTTCGGAGGACGGACTGATTGAGATTGCCGTGGTGAATGCGGGTTCTAATAAAATCACAACGCGATTTACAAACAACGCTCTCAAACTCATCAATACAACAGGTCTGGAGGTGGACGGAACGATCAGCGCTACAGACAACGTGACCATCTCGGGCGCAGACAAGTCGATCACCGTCAGCAACATCTCCACGTCCAACCTGACAGTCAGCAATCGTCTCTCAGGAGGAACCATCTCGGTCAGCAACATCGAAGCCACTGCCAACCTGGTGGTCGGTGGACCTGTTGATATTACTGGAACACTTTCGGCCGGTGCGATCGATGGTTCATCATTGACGGTAACGGGTGACGTACAGGGTCTCAATCTAACTGCAACTGGAACGCTTTCGGCGGCTGGAATCACTTCGTCGGATAACGTGACCATCACGGGTGCAGATAAATCTCTTACGGCATCAAATATTTCTACATCAAACCTCACTGTGTCTAACTTTCACAGCATCACAGGAACCCTGAGTGCGTCCAACGTCGAGACTTCCAACCTCACTGTCACCAACTTAAATTCGGTCACCAACGACGCCTTCGTAGGGGGAACCTTGAGTGCGTCCAACGTCGAGACTTCCAACCTCACTGTCAATGGAAATACCTACATAAGTTCTAATCTCGGGGTGGGTACCGCGGATACGGCCGAGTACAAGTTCCTGGTAAATGACGGAACAAGTAACCTCTTTGGGGTTCCTTATGACAAAACAGCGCTAACCACAGGAAAGACCATTGTCTATAACGGAAGTGGATGGGTCTACGACAATGCAGGACCCGCAGACGGAACACAGACCGGTGAAATTCTCTCGTGGGACGGTTCCGAATGGTCTGCGAACAGCGCCGTGGTGGTCGAGGGCTCGAACGTCGGCATCGGTTCTACACAGCCCCGTGAAATTTTGGATGTAACAGGGAACGTTCGCATCACCCAGAGTGTTCTGATCAATGAAACTTTCCAAGGAAGGGCTATGCGTCTGAATGACACACCCGCTTCCAACCTTCACTACCAACCCAATTTCACCATCACCGGCTCGCTCACCTCGGCGGGCGACATCAAGACAAACCAGGCCTTCCGTGGTCACAACATGTTTCTGAGCAACGTCCTGACGATTAGCGGCGGGGTGGTCACCAACACTGGCACCGTCAACACGACGATCAATGGAAGCTTGACGGTTCAGGGCGATGCCGTCGTGAACTCAAATATTTCGGCGGTCACCGTCAACACCGGAAGCCTCGTGGCAACGGGCGATGCGTCAATTGCCGGAACCCTCACTGCGTCCAACATCGTCGGGGCCTCTCCCGTGACCATCAGCTCCAATTTGGTAATGGCACCTGGATACACACTGACTGCGGGGGCCATTCAACCTCCTGCGGGAGGAGGAACCTTGACTACCTCCAACATCGTCGGTTCGTCCTTTCTGACCGTGACCGCCAACACCAACGTGGTCGCGGAGTTCACGGCATCCGAGAAACTCATCAAGTACCCGAGGGTCAAGATGACCGCTGCGACTGTCAGTGGATTCGTGGCAAGCGCGAGTAGTTCAATTTCTGGATGGGAACCTTATGAAGCTTTTGGATTGAGGGATTATTCTGTAGGCAGTGGAGATTCCAATGTATGGGCATCTGCGCTTAGCGTGGGTACCGAGCACAAGTATATTTACAACACAGGTTCATACACTGGAACTGTCACAACCACAGCAACCGACGCCAGCGAATATGCTGGAGAATGGCTTCAAATAGAACTTCCAACACCAATCAAACTACAATATTCTCAACTTTTCCCTCGACCGGATTATCCATCTGTAATGCCTAAAAATGGAACCATACTCGGAAGTACGAACTCTACAGATTGGTATTCTATATCGTCATGGGAAAATGCTTCGTATGCAACTGGAGAATACACCAGACACAATGCTTTAACTGAAAACTATTATGACTATTACAGATTGGTTGTAGAAGACATAGTTGGATCTGGAATTAGTGCATTGACCGTTACCGAAATTGCAGACTGGGAGCTGTACGGCTACCCCGAGAACGATCTCGGTGACGGCACGAGCGTCCTATTCAAGACCGTCCCGAACACCCCCAAGACCGACTTCCTGGACGTCTACTACGACGCGAAGGAATACTCTGGAAGTGGAAATATTACGGACGAGAGTGGAAATGGGGTAACTGGAACCATTGGTTCAAGTGTTTCCTACACGAGCACTGAACCGAAGGCGTGGAACTTTGACGGGACTGTCAATGGGACGGTATCGGCATCGCTTACCACGCCTGGAGGAGATTGGCCGCACACACTCGCGGTTTGGTTCAAGGCCGATAGCATTACCACAACTCAGTCCACAAATACAATTGGTTGGTTTGGAACACTTGCCACCAGACAATCTTCTGTTATGAAAATAAGTCCCACATTCATAGGTTTTGATTTTGTCAATGATAGTCAAGATGCAACTTTGAACGTACAAACTGGTATTTGGTACCACGCAGTGTTCGTGTATCCAGGAGGGGGAGTGAACAATGCCAAAATTTATGTAAATGGTTTCGATGCGGGTGCCACGGGAGGTTCAACAAATGCTATATCACTCCCAACATCAACCACGTTGTATCTGGCAAACCAAACAAATGGTTCCAATCCATACTTCAACGGTTCCATCGCAAACTATCGGCTTTACGATCGCTCCCTTTCTGCGGACGAGGTCTGGGAACTCTACGGCAACCAGAAAGCATATTTCAGCGTTTCACCGGACGTGGTGACCTACAAGGCGGGGAGGGTCGGCATCGGAACCAGCGAACCGAGGGCCGTTCTGGATGTCGCCGGAAGCCTAAATTTGACAAATGGAATAACTTACAATAATATTCGTTCAATGTTTATGGCTTATAGTACTAATGCAAATTATTCTACAAATTGGCCTATTATATTAGAAAAAACGGGTTATAACATAGGAAATCATTATGATACAACGACCGGATGGTATACTGTACCGATTACAGGTGTCTACCTTTTTAATATTATTGTTTTCGCAACTGATGGTACGGGTTCGACACAATATGCTTTGAAAATGAAGCCAGGTGGTCAGTCGGTATTCACTAATGATAACTGGCACGCATCTAGAAATAATGCTTCTGGAGATGATTCCTTATTAATTTATGCGGTCGGGGGCTACCCTTTTACTGGTTCACTTGATATATACTGTGAAGAAGGTGATATGGTAGGATGGGGACATCGCTCCACATCTGTGTCTTTGTATTATGCGCATTGTGCTTTTTCCGGAAGACTCATAACGCCAATTTAATTTTAAAATTAATTATTAGAAAACCATGCCCACGTACGACGGCACCTATAAGCTGGCGGTTGAGGATGGACGTGTTTTAATCCGAGACGTGGAGGGAGGTTCCCAGACCACCCACGTCCCGCTTGAAATCTATAGCAACTATGCAGCCCAAGGGACTTTGACGGATTCCAGACAGTTGAGACTTAGAACCCAGCCTTACCTCGAGTCAAATACCGCGAATGCATACGTGACCGACATGGGCATCGAGTCCAAGACAGACAACTACTTCTTTATCACGGCGCCCCAGAAGACCTCCAACGTCGGCGACCAGAACACCTTTGTCATTTCATCGACCTCTAACATAGGCATCGGAACTACCGACCCCACCAAACCCCTTCACGTCGTGGGAGACACTTGGATCACGGGGACACTGACGACCTCCAATATCGTCGGTGCTTCACCCGTCACCATCAGTTCGGATATCGTCATGGCTGCAGGAACGACCTTGACGACCTCCAACATCGTGGCTAACACCGGTGACACCTTTTTGGTCAGCTCGAATCTAAAGGTCGGGACCTCGAACCTGTTTGTGGACACCACGACGTCCAACGTCGGCATCGGGACGGATAATCCTGATCAAAAAATGCATATAAAAGGTGGCAATTTAAAAATAGAAAATTCTGGTTCTAATAACATTGATAATAAGATAATACTAGCTGAAACTGGATATAATGATAATTTTTTTATTGGAACCGATCTTGCCGATGTTGGAGCAGGTGATCAAAGTTTTAAAATAGGGTTTTCTGCTTCTGGTGACTCCGGTGTTGTTAATTCCAATGTTTTAATGACAATATTGGGCAGCGGCAGCGTCGGCATCAATACGGCGACTCCAGCGAGCAGACTTCATGTACACGGAAGAATATCAGCTGCTACGGGTCCTACAGTTTGTGTAAAACCTTCGACTGACTCTGATACTATAGTGGCAAACGGTGGCACTTTCTCTTTCCCTAATATGG
>Ga0181570_10004624_pt1 | contig 10045 bp, 7 predicted proteins | sample 101ome_18_FD_148667 | JGI IMG/M metagenome (GOLD analysis project Ga0181570, IMG submission 148667) | Coastal salt marsh microbial communities from the Groves Creek Marsh, Skidaway Island, Georgia - 101406AT metaG (spades assembly) | ecosystem: Environmental > Aquatic > Marine > Intertidal zone...
GCATTATAGCTTCGCAGGCGTCTTTTTCGGTTAATTCAATTTCTTTTGGAGTTCCTGATCTGATATCTCTACCTTTCATCAAGAAAGTATTGCTTGATGAAGGAATTGCAGTTCCTATTTCTTTTTTAATCTTCTCTGCAGTTGAGTCTCCAATCATTAAATTCATTTTTTTTCTCATGTAAGCAATGATTGATTGGTCAAGTGCATCACCTGCAACTCTTAAAGATCTTGAATAAACTACACCACCTAATGACATAACGGCTATCTCTGTTGTACCACCACCGATATCAACAACCATCGAACCTGTTGCTTCGGATATTGGTAACCCAGCACCTATGGCAGCCGCTATCGGCTCCTCAATTAATTGAACTTTTCTTGCTCCTGCTGCTAAAGCTGAGTCTTGAATGGCTTTTCTTTCTACTGGAGTTGATCCTGTTGGAACACAAATCAAAATTCTTGGATTTGCAAAAGCATTTTTTTTATGAACTTTTTTAATAAAGTGCTTAATCATTTCCTCAGTAACAACGAAGTCTGCAATCACTCCATCTTTTAGTGGTCTAATAGCTGAAATATTACCAGGTGTTCTACCTAGCATTGTTTTTGCTTCATCGCCTACCGCTAAAACAGATTTTCTACCACCATCTTCAATTACAGCAACTACTGATGGTTCATTTAAAACAACGCCTTGGTCTTTTAAAACTACTAATGTGTTAGCAGTTCCTAAGTCGATAGCCATATCTTGTGACCATAATGATGATAAACCTGATAAACCTTTAAACATATTTTTTTTCCTATTGTTGGGCGCTAGTCACTTGATCTGGCGCAGTTTTAGTTCTTTTAATGATTAATTTATTTAATGCATTAAGGTATGCATTTGCAGAAGCTACTAAAGTATCAGTGTCAGCTGCTTGACCTACCGTTGTTTTACCTTTTTCCTCAATTCTAACACTCACTGTTGCTTGTGCGTCCGTTCCTTCTGTAACAGCATGCACATTGTATAACAAAAGTTTAACGTCATGAGGGTAAAGATTTTTTATACATTTAAATATTGCATCAACTGGCCCATCACCTGACTCCGTAGCCGATTTAACTTCACCGTAAACTTCTAAAGTCATCTCTGCTTTTTGAGGTTCACCTGTTCCAGCAAAAACTTTTAAAGATTTCAATTTAATTACATTATCCTCAGTTACTAAATTATCATCTATAATTGCTGCAATATCTTCATCGTAAATATGTTTCTTCTTATCTGCTAAGATTTTAAATTTTCCAAAAGCTGAGTCTATTACATCATCTGTTATTCCTACATAGCCCATGTCTGACAACTTATCTCTAAAAGCATGTCTCCCAGAGTGTTTACCCATGACTAAAGAAGTTTTTTTAACTCCAACACTTTCAGGTGTCATAATTTCATAAGTGTTTCTATTTTTTAACATTCCATCTTGGTGAATACCTGACTCATGTGCAAATGCATTTTTTCCAACAATTGCTTTATTAAACTGAACAGGAAAACCAGTTGCGTTTGAAACAACTTTAGATGCTTTACTTAATAATTTTGTATTTATATTAGTTGTGTAAGGCATTAAATCATGTCTTGTTCTCATAGCCATAACAACTTCTTCAAGTGCAGCGTTACCTGCTCTTTCACCTATTCCATTAATCGTACACTCTATTTGTCTCGCACCAGCCATAACACCAGCTAATGAGTTAGCAACTGCTAAACCTAAATCATTATGACAATGAGTAGAAAGAATTGCTTTATCTATGTTTGGTACTTTATTTAATAATGTCTCAATAATTTTTTTAAATTCTGAAGGAACTGTGTAGCCAACTGTATCTGGAATATTAATTGTTTTTGCACCACATTTAATTGCAAGTTCAACAGTCTTACACATATAATCCATATCAGTCCTTGTTCCGTCTTCACAAGACCACTCTACATCATCAGTGAATTTTCTTGCGTAAGTTACACTGTCTTTTATTGACTCTAAAACTTCTTCTGGTGATTTATTTAATTTGTGCTTCATGTGAAGTGGACTTGTCGAAATAAAAGTATGAATTCTAAAATTTTTTGCATGTTTTAAAGATTCATGACATGCATCAATATCTTTTTTTGTTGCTCGGGCTAATCCTGCAGGAATAGATTTTTTTAATGATTTGCTTATTTCTGTTACAGCTTCAAAATCTCCTGGAGAAGCAATTGGAAAACCTGCTTCTATTACATCAACGCCTAATTCATCAAACACTCTAGAGATTTGTAATTTCTCTTCTAAACTCATTGATGCTCCAGGTGATTGTTCACCGTCACGCATTGTTGTATCGAAAATTATAATTCTATTTTTATCAGTCATGTTTAAAACTTTTGAAAATCAAAAGTTCCACATAATACAATCAAAGATAGAATTTGCAATAATTATGTAACTTATAGAAGTTTTAGTAAATCAGATTGGGTTAATTCTTGTCTTTATCAACCAATTTGTTTTTACCAATCCAAGGCATCATCGCCCGGAGCTCTTTACCTACTTTTTCAATAGGATGTTTAGCCAAATCTGCTCTCATTTTTAAGAAGTTTTTTTGTCCTGATTTATGCTCATCCATCCACTGTTTAGTAAATTTACCAGATTGAATATCTTTTAAAACCTCTTTCATCTTCTCCTTTGTCTTACTATCTACAATTCTCTTACCTGATACATATTCACCATATTCAGCTGTGTTAGAGATTGAGTAGTTCATGTTTGCTATTCCACCTTCGTAAATTAAATCAACAATTAATTTTACTTCGTGTAAAGTTTCAAAGTAAGCCATTTCAGGTGGATAGCCAGCTTCAGTTAATGTTTCGAAACCATTTTTAATTAGTTCAACTAATCCTCCGCAAAGAACCGTTTGTTCGCCAAATAAATCTGTTTCACACTCATCTTTAAAAGTTGTTTCAATAATTCCTGATTTACCTCCACCAATTGCAGAAGCGTATGACAAAGCAAGATCTCTAGCTTTACCCGAACTATCTTTATGAACAGCCATCAAACATGGAACGCCACCACCTTTTTGATATTCACTTCTTACAGTATGTCCTGGACCTTTTGGGGCAACCATGAATACATCTAAATCTTTTCTAGCGTTAATTAAATCAAAATGAATATTTAAACCGTGTGCAAATGCCAAACTTGTTCCCTCTTTCATTCTTTGCTCAATATGATTTTTGTAAATTTCAGATTGCAATTCATCCGGAGTTAACATCATAACTACATCAGCCCAAGCTGCGGCATCTGATAATGACATAACTTTTAAACCTTCGCTTTCAGCTTTCTTTACACTTGAAGAACCTTCTCTTAAAGCTACTACAACTTCTTTAACTCCACTATCTTTCAAATTTAATGCATGAGCATGTCCTTGACTTCCATAACCAAAAATAGCAACTTTTTTATTTTTAATTAGATTTACGTCTGTATCTTTTTCATAAAATGTTTTCATAATTTTCTCCTATTGTGTAAAAACCTCTTTGCCTCTGGTCATAGCAACTGCACCAGTTCTTGAAGTGCTAATTAACCCTAAAGGCTTCAAATTTGCAATCAATTTATCAATGTCTCTTCTTAAAGCAGTCACTTGAATTACAAAAGATTTTGGCGTTTTATCTAGCACTACTGGATTAAATTTTTTGCACATTAATTTAGCTTTTTTTTGCTTTGCAGCTGTTCCAACTAATTTAAAGAGTGCTAACTCCTTAAATATGATATCTGGATCGTTTCTTGAAAAATCTGCAACTTTATGAACTGGTATAAGTTTTCCTAGCTGTAACTTAATTTGCTGAATAACTTCAGGTGTTCCTTTAGTGACAATAGTTATTCTAGAAACATGTTTTTTTTTATCTACCTCTGCAACTGCTAAAGACTCAATATTATATCCTCGACCAGAGAATAAACCGATCACTCTAGCTAAAACTCCAGCTTCGTTATCAACCCAAACAACAATTATATGATGTTCCTCTTTTCCAAATTTAGTTGGTTGGCTGTATGCTGATTTTGGTTTTGGCATTAAACTAAAGTTTTTCCTTCATCTGAAACTTCCTCTTTCTCATCTTCAGGACCGAGAAGCATTTGATTATGAGGTTTTCCAGATGGTATCATTGGGTAACAGTTTTCTACTTTATCTACTACACAATCAAAAATTACAGGTTTATCTACGGAAATCATTTCTTTGATTTTTTCATCTAATTCATCAGGTGTTTTAGCTCTTATACCAACTGCACCGTATGCTTCAGCTAGTTTAACAAAATCAGGTAGAGCTTCAGTGTAACTTTCAGAATAGTTTTTATCGTGTAAAAGTTCTTGCCATTGTCGTACCATTCCCATGTATTCATTATTTAAAATAAAAATTTTTATAGGAAGTCTATATTGTATTGCAGTCGACATCTCTTGAATATTCATTAATATCGAAGCTTCACCAGCTACATCGACAACTAATTTTTTAGGATGAGCTATTTGAACACCTATAGCTGCTGGCAAACCATAACCCATTGTACCAAGTCCTCCAGATGTCATCCATCTATTAGGTTTGTTAAACTTATAGTGTTGAGCAGCCCACATTTGGTGTTGACCAACTTCTGTGGTAATAAAAGTATCTTGATCTTTGGTTAATTCATAAAGTCTTTGAATAGCATGCTGAGGTTTTATAGTTTCTTTACTATTAATGAAGTTAAGAGATTTTTTTTCTCTCCATTTATCTATTTGACTCCACCACTTTGCAGTTTTTTGTTTATTCGAAGAAATAAAGTTTTTATTTTTTTCTTTAAACCTTTTTATCACCGCTTGTAGCAATTGAGCAACATCACTAGTGATCGCAAGATCCACTTGTACATTCTTACCAATAGAAGATGGATCAATATCAACATGGATTTTTTTTGATTTTGGTGAAAACTCATCTATCTTTCCTGTAATTCTATCATCAAATCTTGCACCAATGTTTATCATCAAATCACAATCATGCATTGCATTATTGGCTTCATAAGTTCCATGCATCCCAAGCATTCCTAAAAATTGCGGATCATCGCCTGGGTAGGCTCCTAATCCCTGTAATGTTGAAGTGATTGGAAAGCCCGTTAAAGAAGCTAACTCTCTCAATAATTCACTCGCTTCAGGTCCTGAATTGATTACTCCACCACCTGTATAAAAAATTGGTTTAGATGATTGTTTAATCATCTCAATAAACTTGTCTACATCTTTTAAATTTATTTTATTTGATAGAGCGCCATTTAATTTTTTTACTAATTTATTTTTATTAACTTTGTACACGCCCTTATTAAATTGAATATCTTTTGGAATATCTACTAAGACTGGTCCAGGTCGACCTGTTGTTGCAATTTCAAATGCTTGGTTCATGATATCTGCTAAATCATTAACATCTTTCACTAACCAATTATGTTTTGTGCAAGGTCTTGTTATTCCTGTCGTATCACATTCTTGAAATGCATCAGTTCCAATTAAATGAGTTGGAACTTGTCCTGAAATACAAACTACTGGAATGGAGTCCATGTAAGCATCTGTCAAAGCAGTAACAGCGTTTGTTGCTCCAGGTCCTGATGTAACTAATAAAACTCCAGGCTTGCCACTCGATCTTGCATAACCTTCTGCTGCATGACCCGCACCTTGTTCGTGTCTTGCTAAAATGTGTTTTATTGATTTATGATTTTTTAACTCATCATATATTGGAAGAACAGCACCTCCCGGATAGCCAAAAATATATTCGACTTTTTGGTCCTCAAGTGCTTTAAAAACTATTTCTGCTCCACTCAATAATTTTGGCATTCATACAATCTAGCCTAGAAATACTTATCGTCAAGTTTTAGCTTGCTGCTTTTAAAGATTTTTTTAAAAGAATAGAGAAATCTTTTGAATATAGCTTATTCCAGTTCTTCATATGCCCTCTAGCCCATGTGTTTTGCCTTTTAGCATATTGTCTTGTCTTGATATTTATAAGCTCCTTGCATTGATCAAGAGTTAGATTTCCATCTAAGTATTTTGAAATTTCTTGCACCCCAATCAATTTATGCGCAGAAAAAGTCTTCTTTAGCTTAAATGCATTAAATTTTTTTACCTCAGCAATACAATTTTGCTTAAACATTTGTTCTGTCCTATTGTAAATTTTTGTAAGCAGCTCCTCTCTAGGAATGTCTAGAAAAATCTTTCTGATATCATATTCAAGAAAATCTGATTTAGTGTTTGCTATCCAATCGAATAATGATTTCTTTGTTTTAAGCTTTACTTCATATGCTCTTTGAGATCTTTGAGAGTCAGATGGTAAAATTTTATTTTTAACTTTAGGGTCAAGTTTCAATAACTTTTCATAAAATTTTTTGTATCCTAATTTCTTAAATAAGTTTCTAACTTTTGTTCTTGTTATTGAGTCAATGTCAGGAATTTTGCTTATCCCTTTAGTAATAGTATTAAAATATAAGCCGGTTCCACCTACAATAATTGGTAGTTTTTTACTTTTTAAACAAAGTTTTATTTTTTTCTTAGCTTCTTTTAACCAATCCCCTGCAGAAAAATATTTTTTTACTGATATCGACCCATATAGATGATGTTTTGCTTTTTTTAATTCAGATTTATTTGGACGAGAGGAAAGAATAGTGAATTCTTTATAAATTTGCATACTATCAGCATTAATAATTTCGCCATTTAACTTTTTAGCTAGGTAGATTGCTAGTTTTGATTTTCCAGATGCTGTGGGTCCTGCTAATAAAATTATTTTTTTAGACAAAATTAATTTATTTTAACGCCTAAATAGTTTCTCTGGTTATTTTTATTTATCACAGTAAGGAGTAAGGTTTTTTCACCTTTTTTAAAAATATCTGAAACAATTTTATTTAAATCAGAAGTATCTTTTACAGATTTTTTTTGAACTTCAATTATTACATCATCAACGCTTAATAAATTTATTAAAGGACTTCGGTTTGCAATATCAACTATTACTACTCCAGTTGAATCTTCCTTTAAGTTTCTAGATTTTATATCTTGTTCTGTAAGATCTCTTACAGTTATTTTTAATACATCAATCTCTTTGTCTTTAGGAACAATTTTAGATTTCTTTTCTTTAAACTCTTCAGAAGACTCTAATCTGCCTAAAGTTAATCTTTTAGTAATTAATTTTTTATTTCTCCAAATTTTTAATTGAACGCTTTTACCAACTTTTGTATTAGCAACTACTTTTGGAAGTGTTCTCATTGTATCAATTTTTTTACCGTCAAACTCCAAAATAATATCACCAGCTTTAATTCCAGCTTTATCTGCAGGACTATTTTCACCAACACTTGCAACTAAAGCACCTTCTGGTTTTTTTAATTTTTCTACATCAGCGATTTCTTTTGTAACTTCCTGAATTCTTACTCCCAACCAACCTCTTTTTGTTTCACCGAACTCCATAAGTTGATCAATTACATTTGATGCAGCATTCGCTGGAATTGCAAAACCAATTCCAATTGATCCTGATTGCCCTGGTGCAATTATTGCGGTGTTAATTCCAATTACTTCACCTTTTAAATTAAATAGTGGTCCACCAGAGTTACCTTGGTTAATCGATGCATCAGTTTGAATAAAATCATCATACCTTGTTAAATTAATATCTCTATTTCGTGCAGAAATAATTCCAGCTGTTACTGTTCCACCTAAACCAAATGGATTTCCAATTGCAACCGCCCAATCTCCAACTCTTGCTTTATCTGAGTCTCCAAAACTTACTGGTGTAAATTTATCTTTTGTCTGCATTTTTAAAACAGCAATATCCATGTAAGGATCAGATCCAACTACTTCTGCTTTGTATTCTTTATCTCCAACTCTAACTAAAATGTCTTCAGCGTTTGCAATGACATGATTGTTTGTAACTACAGTTCCATTTTCTTTAATTATAAATCCAGAACCTAAAGAAGATGCCTTTCTCTCTCTTGGTTGCTCAAAATCCTTAAACATTTCACCAAATGGTGATCCTGGAGGAAACTGAAATGGAAAAGGATTAGAGGTTGTTTTTACTGTTTGCGTTGTTGAAATATTTACAACTGAAGGCATTAATTTATCAGCTAAATCTGCAAATGAATCAGGAACTGGTTTAGCTTGTAAAACTGAAAAACTTATTACTATAAATCCGAGGAATATTTTTCTAATAAAGCTCATTTAATTTTTTATATACCAAATTATTAAAAATCCTATAATCAAAAAAACAATTCCTAAAGTTCTAAGTTTACTCTCGGGTGTGTTCTTAATTAATTCTAAAATATTTTTTATTCTTGACGGGAAAATGGCTAAAAAAAGTCCCTCAATAAAAAATAGTAAACCAATTGCTGTAATTAACTCTTTCAACTGTGGACAACTTATCTTTTTACTGCTGGCTTAATTGATTTGCCAAAAAATTTAAAGAAATCACTATCAGGAGATAAGACTAATGAAGTTTCACCACCTATTAATGCTTTTTCATAAGCTTGCATCGCTCTATAAAATGCAAAGAATTGAGGGTCTCTTCCAAAGGCATTAGCGAAGATTTTATTTCTTTCACCATCACCTTCACCCTTCATGATCTCAGATTTTTTATTAGCTTCAGCTAAAATTACTGTCACATCTTTATCGGCTGTTGACCTTATCTTTTGTGCAATCTCGGCACCTTGGGCTCTAAATTCTTTTGCTTCTCTCTCCCTTTCAGTTTGCATTCTCTTATAAATTGCTTCACTGTTTGCAGGAGGTAAGTCTGCTCTCTTAATTCTTACATCAACAATTTGAATTCCAAAATTTTTGGCTTCTTCATTAACTTGCGTTTGAATAATTTGCATTTGTCTAGCTCTATCCGTTGATAATAAAGTAGCAAGTTCCTGCGTACCTAATACACCTCTAATTCTTGAATTTATAATTGTTGAAAGTCTCGATCTTGCAACTCTTTCATTACCAACTGAAATGTAAAATTTTAAAGGATCTACAATTTTAAATCTCGCAAATGCATCGACGATTAAACGTTTTTGATCTGCTGCAATCACTTCTTCCGGATCGTTATCTAAGTTTAAAATTCTTTTATCTAGATAAACTACGTTTTGAATAAATGGTAATTTAAAGTTTAATCCAGCTTTAGTAACGATCTTTTTAGGGTCACCAAATTGGAGCACAATTGCTTGACTTATCTCTTGAACTATAAACAGCGATTGAAATACTACTACAGCTATTAAAACTATTGCAGGGATTATAAGTTTAACGCCTTTCATTAATTATTACTCCCTGATTTTTTTAGTTCCGGTAAAGGTAAATAAGGTACTACTCCTGAACCTGACTCTTTATCTATTATAACTTTGTCAATATCAGCTAAAACTTTTTCCATTGTCTCTAAATACATTCTCTCTTGAGTAACTTGTTTTGCATTTTTGTATTCATTATAAATCGCTAAAAATCTGCTCGCTTCTCCTTCTGCTTTTGCAACTACTTCTTTTTTATAAGCTTCTGCCTGTTGTAAAACCTGTTCAGCTTCCCCTCGTGCTCTTGGTATAACATCGTTAGCGTAAGCTTCTGCCTCGTTCTTAGATCTTTCTCTGTCAGCTCTTGCCGCTTGCACATCCCTAAATGCATCGATCACCTGTTCAGGTGGGTCTGCTTGTTGTGTTTGCACTTGAGTTATCTCTATTCCAGAACCGTATTCATCTAAAATTTTCTGTGTAATGTTTTGAACTTCAACCTCAATACTTGCTCTTCCTTCTGTTAAAATATTTTGAATATTATTTTTAGCAATTACTTCCCTCATTGCAGTTTCAGATGCAGCTTTCACAGTTTCTATTGGACTTTGAATATTAAATAAAAATTTCTGTGCATCTTTTATTACCCAAAAAACTGAATAGTTGATGTCTACAATATTTTCATCTCCTGTAAGCATTAAACTTTCCTCTGGAACATTGCCCACACCTGAAGATCTACCAGTGTCACTTGCGGGTCTAAATCCAACATCTACACGATTAACTTTTGTAACTTTTGGAGTAAGCACTCGTTCAAAAGGAGTTGGAAAGTGATAATGTAATCCAGGTTGAGTT
>Ga0181570_10004628_pt1 | contig 10035 bp, 8 predicted proteins | sample 101ome_18_FD_148667 | JGI IMG/M metagenome (GOLD analysis project Ga0181570, IMG submission 148667) | Coastal salt marsh microbial communities from the Groves Creek Marsh, Skidaway Island, Georgia - 101406AT metaG (spades assembly) | ecosystem: Environmental > Aquatic > Marine > Intertidal zone...
AAATAATTAATTTCAAGTTCAATTGCAAGCTTGCAGAGCTCAAGAGAGTTCATGCCGCAAAATTTAATTTTTGGTAAGCTCAACCTATTTACCTATGTCCTTAAAAGAAAATTGCGTTTGAGTAATACCTGGATATCTTGCTCCTAAGAACATCAATCCAGAGGCTTTCGCTGTAGGGCCAGCAAGATTTCTATCTCTACCTTTAATGATATCGAAAAGAGACATCTTGCTTTGCTTCAGCCCAATTTTAATGAGAGTTCCAGCAATAATTCTTACCATATTATGTAAGAATGCACTCGCAGTAATCTGAAAATACACAAATCCTTGATCAGTTATTACATCAAAAGCTTCAATATTCTTTACAGGAGACTTTACTGAACATTCAGAGCTTCTAAAAGAAGAAAAATCCTGTTCTCCCTTCAGGACTTCGGCTTCTTCAGAGATTAGATCTATATCCAAACTTTCTCCTATCCAAGTAGAGCGATGAGCCTGCAATGGTCTTTGAACAGGATTATTATCGATACAATAAAGATAGCGTCTATTGATGGCTGAGAATCTAGCATGAAAAGTTTCATCAACAACTCTAATATCTTTTAAAGCAATATCATTTGGCAAATTTGAATTGATTCCATTTAGCCAATTTTTATTGTCTCTTTCGGCATCTGATTCAAAATCAATGATCTGAGCAAATGCATGCACTCCCCCATCTGTTCTACCGGAACAATTTATTCTCCTTTTGAGTGGCCCAACCTGATTAATAGCATGTTCAATTTCTGCTTGAATGCTAGGAGCATTTTTTTGATATTGAAAGCCTGAATAGTTTGTTCCATCGTACTCACACACAGCAAGATATTTCATCTAGCTTTTTATTTTATTAAGCAGTGTTTGTGCATCTTCCAGGATTTTAGGATCTTTAGAAATTTTGATAACAGAGGTGATGATCTCCTCAGCATTTTCATATGTTCCCATTTCAATATAGGTTCTTGCTAGATCTAGGTCCTGTTCTTCTTGATTATTTTCAATGCCAAGATCCTCAGGTAATGAACTTATTTTGCTAAGAGGTTGAACGGATTCTTGGATGCCAGTTTCTTTTCTTTTAATAAAAAATAATGCGAGTAAGAATCCAGCCACTAGAGATACCAAAACCAAAAGAATGCTAGACATCACTGATCCTGCATTTTTGGAAGAATCAATCTGGAGATTATTGATCTTGGGTAAGTCTTCATTTAAAACTATTTTTGTAGTATTTGCCTCAATTATAGCTTGAGGTGACATTTCTTCTTTGCTGAGGGTTGGTTTTATAAGGTTTGAATTCTCGGTGATATCTTCCAGCACTTCAAGAGAAGGTTTGACCTGAGATTTTAGCTGCATATCAATATTATCTTGAGGTGAGCTTAGAGTAAGCCTTGGGAAGTTTTGCTCTTCAAGTTTAGAGAAATTTCTAATACTTGCCTTTGCAAATTGCGCATCAAGGTTTTCTACTAGAGGTTTGTTAGGAAATTCGATTGCTACATCAGACATTAGTTTGTTTATATCGCCGTCAATAAACGCAGATGGGTTATTAAGAAAAATTCCCCACATGATCTGATATATATCTGCTTCAAATTGATCACTTACTGCAGATGAAATCGACCACATAGTATCTCCAGAGTTGGTTATATATGAGCTCATGTCCACTGAGGATGATAATTCCCTATCAGGTAAATCTTGTGGCTGCAGATCTTCTATAGTTTCTTTTTGCTCCGTATTTTGAGTGAGAATCCGGTCATTTGCATTGTCTAAGGGCATCCTTTTCTTAGGAGGTGGAATAGTAAAATTTTTAGATAGCATGGCTTGTCTTGCCGTTTTGATTGGGTTGTCAGGCAAGAAGACAAAAATATCTTTATTAAAAGAATTGAGAATATTTAGCCTGTAAGCGAAATAATCTACAGCATAGGAATCGGCTAAATTAATCGAGAGCCTTTGAAAAGAGTTTAGGTCCTCTAAAATAATGCTGGTGATAAACTCATTGGTAAGCGGATTATTAGATTTATATTCAAATAATTTGAAATCTGTGTCTTGAATCCTTTGGCTGCCTTCAATTAACATTTCAATGCTATAGGTGCCTGAATCTTGTTGCGAAATCTTGGGACTTGAAACTCTTATATCTGCTATTAAAGAGGTAGCGAGCATCAGACTAAGTAAGAGAAACCTCATCTTAGACCTTTTCTAATTTAATTAGAGACTCGATAATTTCAACCGCGTTTAAGGCAGCTCCTCTGCCATAAACATTATCTGCAACTATCCACAAAGATACCCAAGATTCTTCGCCGACCTGCTCTGAACGAATTCTTCCAACAAATACATCTTCAGTATCATTGCATTGCTCCAGAGGAGTTGGATACTCGGGTTGATCAGTGGTATCCATAACACTTACCCCTGCAGTTTTCTGTAATAACTCCATAAGAGATTCTCTGCTTGCTGGATTTTCTAATCTCATAAAAACTGCCTCAGAATGCCCATTTCTTACAGGCACTCGAACACAGGTAGCATTTACATGAATATTGTTATCAAGAATTTTATGTGTTTCCCAAACAAGCTTCATTTCCTCTTTAGTAAAGAAATTGTCCAGAAAAATATCACATTGCGGAATAGCATTGAAAGCAATGGGTTTTGGATAAATTTTGTGATCCATATGTTTATTAGAGATTTGCTCATCCAGCTCTTTCATAGCTTCTACGCCTGTTCCTGAGACTGCTTGATAGGTGGCAACATTTATATTCTTTATACCAAAAGAATCATGGATTGGTTTAAGCACCATTAACAATTGTGCAGTAGAGCAATTTGGATTTGCAATGATTGCAGGTTGCTTGAGTTCAGCTAAAACTGCTTCGTTAATAGGAGGAATAACAAGCGGAATATTGTCTTCGTACCTATAGTAAGAAGAAAGATCAATGACATATGTTCCTGCTTGAATAAATTTTTGAGCATAATCCCTGGCAGGATCTGATCCAGCAGCAAATATAGCAATATCAATCCCCTCTCCCTCTGGCTCAAAACTTGCAAGGTCAATAATCTCATGTTGTTTACCTTGAAAAGTAATATTTTGCCCAGCAGATTTGGATCCAAGAGGAATGAGATTTTTAATTGGCAAAGATTTTTTCTCTAGCAAACGTAGTAATTTCTCTCCCACCATGCCGGATGCTCCGACTAATGCGAATGTAAATTTCATCTTACAACCAAGGTTTTGCAGTTAAGTGTTTTGCTTCAAAAGCTTTGATAGCTTCAGCTTCTTTTAAAGTTATATCAACATCATCAAGATCGTGGATAACTCTTTGAATAAGGCTATCCTCAATATCAAAAATTATTTTTTGATCCCCTATCTCAAGTTGTTTATTAGCAAGAGAAATGGATAGCTGAAAGGGGTCGTTACTTACAAAAGAAGAAACCTTATCAAATTCTTCAGGTTTTAATTTAATAGCTAAGACATTATTCTTAAAACAATTATTATAAAAAATATCTCCAAAAGAAGTTGCCAACACGGCTTCAATTCCAAAATCTCTTAGGGCCCAAACAGCATGCTCTCTACTGGAGCCGCAGCCAAAGTTATCTCCAGCTAGTAAAATTTTTGCTTGATTGTATGGTGGTTGATTGAGAATAAAATCCTCTCGTATTCCCCTTTGATCTACAGGAGTATCTAGATCTCCATCTTTAAGATATCTCCAGCCATCGAATAAGTAATCTCCAAATCCATATTTTTTGATAGATTTTAAAAACTCGGTTGGAATGATTTGATCGGTATCAATATTATCAATCAAGAGTTGAGCAGCAATTCCAGAAATTTTATCTTTCATAATGGTATTCGCTTAAGTCTTTAGGAAGGTGTCCATGAATAGCTATCAATCCGGCTACAAAAGGACTTACCAAATGGGTTCTTCCAAGATGGCCTTGTCTACCTTCAAAATTCCTGTTGGAAGTCGAGGCACAACGCTCGTAAGGTGTTAGCTTGTCTTCATTCATACCTAAACACATGGAGCAACCTGGATCTCTCCAAGAAAATCCAGCCTCTATAAAAATTTTATCAAGGCCTTCGATCTCGGCTTGAGCTTGAACTGCTCTGGAGCCTGGGACCACTAATACCTCTTTAATAGTCTTAGCTTTTTGCCTGCCTTTAATAGCTGCAGCAGTAGCCCTCAAATCTTCGATCCTAGAATTTGTGCACGATCCAATAAATACTTTATCAAAAGCAACGCCCAGTAAATTATCTTCGTTTTCCAATCCCATGTATTCAAGAGCTTTTTTTGTTTTAGGTGTTTTAGGTATGTCATCATTGAAATCAATTGTCATCTCAGGGGATGTACCCCATGAGACCTGCGGAAGTAAATCCGTAACATCAATTACTATTTCTCTATCAAATTCAGATCCTTGATCAGAATGTAATTGAGACCACTGATTCAAAGCTTCAATCATATTAGGATCATTTTCATCTATCCGTTCTTTGAGATAAGTTTCTGTAATTAAGTCATAAGCTACCATGCCTACTTTAGCGCCTGCCTCTATCGACATGTTGCAAATAGTCATTCTGCCCTCCATTGAGAGTGACTCGATATACTCTCCAGCAAACTCTATGGCATGACCAGTTCCACCTGCAGTTCCAATTTTGCTAATAATATGAAGAATGACATCCTTTGGTGTTATCCAGTGCTTGGGTGTGCCGATAACATTAATTCTCATGTTGGCTAATTTTCTGACTCTTAAACATTGCGTAGCTAAGACATGTTCAACTTCTGAGGTTCCAATTCCCATAGAAAGGCAAGCAAATGCACCATGAGTTGAGGTGTGCGAATCGCCACAAACAATCGTCATGCCAGGAAGTGTTAGACCTTGCTCAGGCCCTATAACATGCACAATACCTTGTTTTTCAGAATTAATATCGTATTGAGTAACTCCAAACTTTTTACAATTTTTATCTAGCTCAATGAGTTGAATTTTGGAAAGTGAATGATCAGCCTTATCGATATCCATCATTTTCCCTCTTTGAGTTGAGACATTGTGATCGGGGGTAGCAACATTGCTATCAAGTCTCCAAGGATTGAGACCTTTCTTTTCTATTCCTTCAAAAGCCTGGGGTGAGGTCACCTCATGCAAAAAGTGCCTGTCGATGTACAATAAAGTTTCTCCATCCGAGTCAGGATTGACTGCATGCATTTCCCAAAGTTTATCGTAAAGGGTTTTATTCATTGTTATTGAAGGGTAACACTTGCTCAACATCTCCGCATTGAGCTCTGTTCCTGAGAAAATGATCCATTAAGACGAGGTTGGTCATAGCTTCTGCTATGGGTACTGCCCTTATCCCCACGCATGGATCATGTCTGCCAGTTACCGATATTTCAGTATCCTCACCTTTTGTATTAATAGTGTCTGCGGCTTTTCTAATACTTGAAGTTGGTTTGATGGTAAATCCGATAACAATATCATCGCTAGAGGAAATTCCGCCTAGGATTCCCCCGGAATGATTTGTCTTAAAGCCAGTTTTAGACATCTCATCTCTAATTACTGATCCTCTTTTTGAGGTATCCTCAAGATCACCAATAGCCACTGCTTTAACAGCATTAATCGACATTATAGCTTTTGCTAAATCAGCATCTAATTTATCAAATACTGGTTCGCCAAGTCCTGCAGGGCAGCCCCTCACAACAATTTGTAATTTTGCTCCTACTGAATCACCCTCTTTTATAAGCTCTTCAAATAAAGCATCTAATTCATTAACTTTTGAAGGATCAGCAAAATTAAACTTATTTTTTGTATCCCAATCCATAGTATCAGCAGCTATAGGACCAATTTGAGTAACTATACATTGAGTGTGAACACCTTGTGAGTGGAGGTATTTTTTAGCTATTGCTCCTGCAGCAACTCTCATAGCAGTTTCTCTAGCACTTGCCCTTCCACCGCCTCGATAATCTCTTAATCCATACTTGGCCTGATAAGTTATATCTGCATGATTAGGTCTAAATACATCTTTTAAATGTTGGTAATCCTGGGATTGTTGATTGGTATTTCTAATGATTAATCCAATTGGGGTACCGGTTGTCTTGCCTTCAAAGATCCCAGATAAAATCTCTACCTGATCATCCTCTTTTCTTGGTGTGGTTACATCAGATTGACCAGGCTTTCTCTTGTCTAGTTCAGCCTGGATCTCATTAGAATCAATTGCAATTCCTGGAGGGCATCCATCAATAATGCACCCTAAAGCACTACCATGGCTTTCACCAAAAGTAGATACAGTAAAAATTCTGCCAAAAGTATTCCCAGACATGGGGTGAATTATAGTCTAAAAGAAAAAATTTTAAGCTTTTAGAGTAGAAAGTCCGCTATCAATATTAAATGTTTGGCCTGTTATACCGTTATCTTTAGCATGCATAAGCAACTCTATAGTCTTTGCTATGCTTGCAGGATTACCAATTTTTTTAAGGGGATGCCTATCTTCACTAGCTTGTACCTTAGTTTCACTATTTAATAAAAATTCTGCCATTGGAGTATTGGTAAGCGAGGGAGCAACACAATTAACAGCAACTCTTGGAGCAAGCTCAGCTGCCATAGAAATTGCAAAACCATGTAATGCAGCCTTTGCAGCTGCAATCGAGCCATGCATTGGCATTCCAACATTCGTGGCAACGGTTGTGATGAAAACTACTGAGCCTCCATCCTCATTCTTAAGCCTTGGCAACATGCCTTTCAGTGCTTTAAATGCTCCAAAGAAATTTATCTCAAGATCTTCCAGCAAGTCATCAGTTTGTAAACGTTGAATTGATTTAAGATTTATGGTTCCAGGACAATAAAGTAAACCATCCAAAGAATTAGGCAGCCCTTCCAACTCATCAAAAGCACTCAGATTTTCCATAACGAAGTGTCTATCAGGATTGTCAAAACTCCCCCTGCTAGTAGTAAAAACTTCATGGCCATCTTTGCTGAGTAGAGTGAAAACTTCCCTACCAATACCAGAATTAGCGCCAACGATTAAAAATTGTTTTGCCATAGTTATTTAAATATCTTTTACAATTATGTTGTGCTTAATATTAATTCATCAAGTCTAAATTATCTTTTTCTCTGCTTTTTTCTTTTATTAATTAACGTCTCGTGTTCTCAAGAGGAAATCTATCAGTCCAAACAAGACTTATATCAGATAGAAATAAATAGAGATTTTTGGGGTGTGCCCTATATCAAAGGCAATACAAATATTGATGTTGCTTACGGCGTTGGACGTGTTCATGCAGAGGATGCTTATGAAGACCTAGTGCAATTAATGCCTCTGTATAGAGGAGAGCTGGCAATGCAAGATGGAATTTCTGGCATTGCATCCGATTATTTAATTCGTTTGTTAAAAATTTGGAGTTCCCTAGAAGATGAAATAAACAATATTAATCCCTTGATTCTTGAGATGGCAACAGCATATGCAGATGGAGTAAATGACCAAGCTTTTCAAACGAACCCTTTAAAACATAAAAGAATTGGCCCTATTGATGCAAAAGATGTGCTTGCTGGCTCCTTTATTCAACACATGTTTTTTGCAGGACTGCAAAAAGAGCTTGCTTTAATTAATGAAGGTAACGAGCAAGAGCCTACCGGTTCAAACGCTATTGCGGTTAACTTTCCTCTTACCAATAAAGATGAATCTTTTCTGATGATTAATTCTCATCAGCCGCTCACTGGGCCTGTAGGCTGGTATGAGCTCAATGTAGCCTCTAATCAAGGTTGGCTTGCGCATGGAGGAAACTTTCCAGGCTCTTTTCTGATTAATGTTGGTATAAACAAAACTCTTGGCTGGGGTGCTACCGTAAATCGTCCAGATATTGCAGATATTTTCAAGTTAACCATCAATCCCAGGAATCAAGACCAATATTTACTTGATGGAAAATGGGAAAAATTTGAAATTGAGGAAGATTATCTTGAATTCAAATTTGGAATACTGCCAGTAAGAATTGCTCAAAAATTTAAATATTCTAAATTTGGACCTGTCATCCCAGGAGAAGATGGAGCAATGTTCGCAATTAGACACACTTCCATGAATCATTTCAACGAAACATTAGGCTGGATGGGACTGAATCTTTCTAAATCGGTAGCAGAGTTTGAATCAAAAATACAAGAAAGACTAATTCCAAGTTTTAACTTTGTTACCTTAGATTCTGAGCATAATATTGGATACTTTTATAATGGAAGAATTCCTGAACGGCAAGCCCCTGAGAAAGCAAGGTCATTACAAGTTGGAGAGGATTCCCAGCACATCTGGAATCAAACATTGATTATCAAAAATCTTCCGTCCTTCATCAATCCACCCAATGGATGGTTGCAAAGCACCAACCAAGATCCTTTTGAAGTAGCGGGTGATTATTCTCGCAACCAATATTTAAACTTTCCTAAAGTAAACCTTGAAAAAAGAATTACTAACCGCTCTTACAGAGCTGATGAAATGCTAGTAAATAAAAGCATTATGAATTTTGAGGATTTTATTGATCTAAAGTTTGATAATGGCTATTCAAAGAATTCTAGACAATATCAATTTTTAGAATCACTCGAGGGCAAAGATAAATATTCATCAAACCTGATATCTCAATGGAACATGCATACAAATTTTGAAAATACCGAAGGATATTTGGTTTGTCTAATGGCGCAAGAATGGCGCTCAGAGTTTAATGATACTCCCGTGCCATCATTTGCAGTTGCTGCAAACGAGTGCTCTCAATTTGGTGACAAGGGAACTTACCAGGGTAGGCAATGGTCAGAGATCAACAAAATTGAGAGAAATGATCGCAGGCATTCTATCCAAGGAAGCGTAGATACCCTAAGAGCAGTTTACGGATCTTTTAATGAGGAAGTAGGTTCTTTTATTATGAGTGGTGGAGACGGATTATTTTTCCTAATCAAACAAGTGGGAGCAGAAAGAACAATTTATGGCATGCATAACTTTGGATCTTCTCGTAATAAAGAATCAAATCATTATAGCGATCAAACCTATTTGTTCGCTAACGAAGGGTTGAGATTTATACCTTTAGAACTTTAAAAAGTATTGGACTCGACAGCTAACATTTCCTGAAACTCAATCACCGACATAGCTTCAAGATTCTCTTGATCAATGCAGCGTTGATAAATTTCATTAGCCTTTTCTTCTGAATAAATCTTTAGAAGATTATTTTTGAATTTTTTCTCAAGAATAGGAATGCCCTCTTCTCTTCTTCTTTTGTGTCCAATAGGGTATTCAACTTCAATGGCCTCAGTTGAGGTGCCATCTTCAAAGAAAATTTGTAATTTATTTGCAATAGATCTTTTATCAGCTTCAAGATATTCTTTGGTATATCGGGAATCTTCTTTGATAATCATTTTTTCACGAAGCGCATCAATTAGCGGGTCTGAAGCAACATCATCCTCGTAATGTTCAGCAACTAGATCTCCATGAATCAAACCAATGGCAATCATATACTGCAGACAATGATCTCTATCTGCTGGATTATTTAATTCACCAACTTTAGAAATAATCCTGATTGCAGATTCATGAGTAGTAACTTCAATTTGCTTTATTTCATCAAACCTATCTTTGATTTGGCTGTGAAGTTGCACCGCAGCTTCAACTGCGGTCTGCGCATGAAATTCTGCAGGGAAGCTAATTTTGAAAAGAACATTTTCCATTACATAGGATCCAAAAGCCTGAGGAAGAGATAGTTGCTCGCCCTTGAAAAGAACGTCCTCAAATCCCCACTTTGGAGCAGACAATACACTTGGGTAACCCATTTCGCCAAGCAATGTAATCATTCCGAGTCTCACTGCTCTACTGGTTGCATCACCTGCAGCCCAGCTTTTTCTGGAGCCAGCATTTGGAGCATGTCTGTAAGTTCTTAAACTTTGTCCATCAACCCATGCCTGGGTAACTGCATCAAGAATTTGTTCGTATGTGCCTCCTAACAACTTGGTAGCAACAGCGGTTGAGGCAACTTTTACAAGTACCACATGATCTAAACCAACTCTGTTAAAACTATTTTTTAATGCTAACACGCCCTGAATTTC
>Ga0181570_10004645_pt1 | contig 10008 bp, 2 predicted proteins | sample 101ome_18_FD_148667 | JGI IMG/M metagenome (GOLD analysis project Ga0181570, IMG submission 148667) | Coastal salt marsh microbial communities from the Groves Creek Marsh, Skidaway Island, Georgia - 101406AT metaG (spades assembly) | ecosystem: Environmental > Aquatic > Marine > Intertidal zone...
ACGTCACCATCACCTCCGCGTCCGCGGACCAACAACTTTTGTACGATGGCTCGAATTGGATCAATGATTTTAGTATTCAAAATTTCATTAAAATTTATAACAACACCGGGAGTCCCATCACCCGGGGACAGGCAGTCTATATTTATGACAGTCACAACAACAACGTCGCGAACGTCGCGTTGGCGAGGGCAAACTTAAGTGCGACGATGCCCGCCATCGGTCTCGTGTACACGGAGAGCATCGCCGATGGCAACGAAGGGGTCGCCATCGCGTACGGGAAAGTAACGAACGTCCCTACGGGTGGATTCATCGAGGGTGAGACCGTGTACGTGTCCAACACCACACCCGGTGGTATCTCGAATCTCAAACCGTATAACGTCACCACGAACCCCGACCTCATACAAAACGTGGGTATTTGCGTCAAACCACACGCGACGAATGGGGTGGTGTTCGTCACCGGGGTCGGGCGCTCCAACGACATCCCGAACGCCCTCGTCAAGACGACCGCCCCGAATTATGTTTACGTGAACGACGTCAATAACGACATGAAGAAGATTGCCCCCGAAAATTTATTAACCAAAATTCAAACCCTCCAACAAGTGACCGATGTGGGCAACGTCACCACCAACGTCGTGACTTTTTCCAACGCCACCGTCGGTCTCACGACCGTGGGCAACGTCGAGGTCGGTGGATACGTGTTCGGTGACGGTGAATTCCTCACCACCGTTTCGAACATCGCCATCCTCGAAGCAAACCTCGAGACGATACGAACGGAGATGGCGGCAAACGCGCAAGCCGCGAATGCCGTCATGGCGGCGAACACGCAAACCATTTTCGCGGAGATGGCGGCGAACGCCCAATCGGCGAACGCCCTCATGGCCGCCAACACCCAGACCATCTTCCTCGCGATGAGTGAAAACGCCCTCTCGATGAACGTCCTCCTCGAGGCGAACACGCTTGAGATTTTCGAAGCCATGTCGACGAACGCCCAAGCGGCGAACGCCCTCATGGCCGCCAACACCATCACCATCTACCAAGCCATGGAGGCGAACACGCAACAGATGCACAGCGACCTCGCGGACAACGTCGCCACCCTCGCCACGATATTAGACCCGACTTTCACCTCAAACATCACCGTGAGCAACGGTCTCGTGCACAACAAACAAACGGTGGCGACCAAATATTACGCGTACTCGGGGACGATGACGAACTCAAACATCGTCATGAGTTTTACCTCGAACGTGTTTTACAGTAAAATCGTCGCTCAACTCACACACAACTACGACGACGTCTCCACCATGGTTCTCGAGGTAGCAGGGGGGAAACAATACGGGGGTGGAACTTTCAAAGACATCAAGGTTGGCACGAAAAACATATTCGGGTGGGACAACGATTACCCGTGGCACGATGGGAACGTGCACACCACGCCGACGACGGTCACCATATGGCCAGTAGGGGAGGGTCTCGTGGATTACGATTACGACATCTCAGTAGAATTTAAAAGTAGCGCACCGGATGCGGGACTCTCGAACATTGCCGAGGGACAAAGTATAGTTAAATATTTCTCGTACTAAGGTATAATGGCACAGAATATCCAGACATTTGCCGGGGACGTCGTCGTCCCAGGCACGTTGAGGGCAAATCTTGTGACCATCGAGGACCCCATCCTAACACTAGGTTCTAATAATTATGTGGACAAAGCAAGCAACACAGGTTTTATCATCAATCGTTTCGACTCTAACGCGAATGTCGCCTTTTATTTCGACGAAACAAACGAACAATTACGCTTGGCGTACACCGACAGTGTGGGTACGGATAAAAACATCATCGTCGACGAGGAGACGGACTTGGAAATCAACGTCTTCGGATACGTCAGTGCATACGGATTCCGAGGGGATGGAGGGCTCCTCTCAAATCTCGTCACCGATCTGCAGTCCGTGACGGAATACGGCGCATCTTCCGACCAGACCCTCGTGCTCAGCAACGTGACCACCGCGCTCGACGCCACCCAAGGGAACGTCGTCGTCTCCGGTAATGTCACGGCGTCGACTTTTTTCGGGGACGGCGCAAACCTCACCGGTATCGCCGCCACCCTCGAGGAGATTATCATTAACGGTAATGTGACATCGAATGTCATGGAATTACAAAACGCCACCTCCCTCATCACCACCGGGAAGGTGGGCATCATGAACGCCACCCCTCAGCACGATCTCAGCGTCGGGGCCAACTTGTACGTCGAGGACGTGGGTTCGAATGTGCTCACTGTGGAGGGAAATATCAGCGCCCACCAGATCACCCTCGGGACGATCGAAATCATCCCATCCTACGGTTTGGAAAACGTGACAAACGTGTCGAATATCTCCTACCAAACCCTCATCCTCTCGAACGCCCAAACCGCCTTCGTGAGCACCGGCAAGGCGGGCATAGGCATCGAACCCGACGCCGGTGACGTGGGTGTATCGGGTCTTCACGTCGACGGTCACCTCCGCCTCGGTGGCGCCGCCGATAACACGGATGAAGAGTCGATGGACATCAAGGCGGCCGGGGCGCTCAACGTCCTGGCCAACGAGAGCGACACCGACAACACCAACACCGCCCTCCTCCTCCGCGCCGGTGGGGTGAACGAATCGAACATCACAATGTACGGCGACCTCTCAACCGCGGATAAACAGTACATGTCGTTCGCCACGCGAAGCGAGGAACGCATGCGCATCGATCGGTACGGGAACGTGAGCATTGGACACACCGCAGGGAATTACATGTTCGACGTCGCCGGAGACGCCAATGTGCAATCTCTCACCGTGCAAGACCTCACCATCAACACGATCGGTCTCTCGGTGTATTACGACGTAGACAACATTTTGGAAAACGGAAACGTCACGACGAACGTTTTGACCGTGGGCAAAGTCACCGTCACCGACCCCACCCTCGCACAGACCGCGTCGAATCTGGTGACATGGAACGCGACCACGAAGGAATTCGAAGATTCCGGGGGGCTCATCTCCAACAAATTAGCCATCGTGAGCGAACAACCCCCGAGCGCCCTTACGGCGAATTCCACCACCGTGACGGACCATGGGGTCTATAAACTCACGACATCTGGATTGGCCTCCAACTCAAACACGTGGAACGCCTTCAACGGCGACGCTTCCGATGCGTGGACCTCCGTGTCGACGTACACGGGGACCGACAACGCGTACGGTGGATCCGTCCAACTCTCCACCGTGAGTTCCACGGGTTCGGGCGAGTGGCTCGCCGTGGAATTCCCATACAAGACGACCCTGAGACACATGAAACTCACCCCTGCCGCGGTGGCCTCCTACCCGGGCACCGCCAATCTTTACGCCACCAACGACACCACGTCGTGGACCCTCCTCAAGGAGTGGAGCGACGTCGTTCCTGGGTCTGCCTCTGAAGTGCAAACCGTGGTGGTCAACAGCGCGGCAGCCTACAAAAAGTACGCCATCGTCACCACCAAAGTGGCGGGAGACTCCATCACCGCCTCCCTCGCGGAGTGGAAACTGTTTTGCGAGTCCTTCACCGTGGATGGAGGGAAGGTGAAGTTGGCGTCGTCAACGATCACCGGTGGGAACACGGTCGTGGACCAAACGGGTCCGCACGCGCGGGCGTCGCCTTTGCGGAAGTATCCGGAGGTGGCGTTGACGAGTAATGTACACGGTGGGTACGTGGTGAGTGCGTCTTCAAATTATTCCGACTATGCATTCCCAACTCAATTTGTAGATTGGTTATCGTTCAACGGTTTGTTAGGTGGAACTGGCCCAGGTTGGGTATCCGATGATTCTCCAGTTGGTTATGACTCAAGTACGAGGTTAGCAACTGGTAATGGAAACGACAACTTGACCGGAATAGTTGGTGTGAATGGGGTGAGAAATGGTGCATGGTTAAAACTCAAACTTCCACATAAGATTAAACTCAAGGAAGTTCACTTGTATGACAGATATTTAAGTCCTAACGAGCGGGTCTACGAAGCTTATATTTACGGTAGTAACGATGATTCCACATGGTACACTTTGGGTCAACAGAGCACTGGTACTAATCTTACTACGTACACAGATAGGACACCGTGTGTAGTTACTATTTCCGATCAAACGACAGCTTACAAATATTTCATCGTTCAGCCGACGCAATTATCATCTCAACATGCTGTTACTTATGCTTCGTATGGTCAAGTCGAACTCTACGGCTATGAAGAAACTTCGGACCCAGACACCTCCGTGGACACCACCATCACGTCTCAGTTCAACCTTCCGGATACGACGGGTGTGAAGTTGTACATCGATGGCGATAAGGGGTCGACCCCGACGGACTACTCCGGGGAGGGGCACACCCTCACCGATGAGAGCGAGAGTTTCTCCGGGAACGCCTGGTCGTTCTCGTCCCTCGCGACCTCGAACGTAACGATGTCTACCGGGGACTTGGCGATGGAGGGGGTGCACCCACACTCCGTGTCCCTTTGGTTTAACTGTGCCAATGTGACCTCGAATGCGACCTTGTTCCACGTGGGGACCGCCGCGGGTGAGGGCGACGCCAAGACGTCCATCTCATTGACCGAAACGGGACACCTGGGTTGGATCGATGGTGGTGATAACCAGTTCCTCTCCTCGAACACATGGCACAATCTCGTGTACACCACACAAGGGGCGGGAGGCGTTCGCACGTGCTACCTCGACGGTCGAAAGTTGGGGGACGCCCAAGTGCAAGACACGTTCGGGGAGTACCCACCGTTTGCGATGACCACGTATTCGGAGTATGGGTACACGGTGAGTGCGAGTGGTGTACCCAACGGTACTTATGCACCTTATCACGCCTTTAATAATACTGTCGCAGAAGGGAACGGTAGTTGGCATAGTGGGTTCACGTATGAGACGTCAGGTTCTCGAGAAAGTACAACTTCAACATTATCAAGTTGGACTGGCGGCGGAGGAGGTCATAATGGTGAGTGGCTTAAAATTGAAGTACCATTTAAACTCGTTTTGAATAGTATAACTTTCAGACAGAGAACTGCAGCCCCTGGGCAACATCCTAGGCTTTTTAGTATAGTGGGTTCAAATGATGATTCAAACTGGTATCTTGTACACGAAGAAGTGAGCAGGACATTCGCAACTGCAAATGCCCCAGATCCAGATTCCCATACTATGACAGGACCGTATGCGGGTACAGCTTGGAAATATTTTGCCGTTGTGATTAGAACTGGTGCAACCGATAATACGTACAATCACGTGGCGATAGGTGATTGGCAACTCTACGGCCACAAAGAGAACGACACCACCCGCTTCCCCATCTCGTCGACAGTGCTGAAATATCCGCACATCGCGATGACTGGACCGGCACAGCGGGGGTATGTGGTGAGTGCGAGTAGTCAGTATCACGACAACAATTACCCACCTTACAACGCTTTCAACAATGTATTCACTGGTAGTGACCCCACGCACACGTGGAACTCAAAGGCAAGCGCGTACAACACGTCCAGCGGAGAATATAACGGTTCGGATAACTTTTCGACGACCATTTCCGGGACCGCGTATGCGGGTGAATGGATCCAAATCGAGTTGCCACGCAAGGTCGTGGCATCTGCGCTCAAACTTGGTTCGTATGGATCGAACTCCGGTCGATCACCGAGAGACGGTACTTTTGCCGGGAGTAACGATGGTTCAACGTGGGATTTACTGAAAACATACAGTGGCGAAACGTCGTGGACACAGGGAACTCTCAAATCGTTCGCGCCGAGCAATAACACGACGACCGCGTACAAGTATTTCCGATTCGTGATCACGCACGTCCAGGTATCTAACGACGGACTCACTGCTTTACAAGCATTTGAAGTTCACGGCACCGAACCAGAGGACGTGATCGCCCGCGTCGGCGAGGGCTTGGACGGCAAGGTCGCGAACTTCCGGGTCTACGACAAGTACCTGCACGAGGAGCAAGCCCTCGAACTGTGGGATGCCCAAAAGGATCAGTTCGGTGTGGCGACGTCGTCGGTCGTCGTGCACAGGGGACGGCTGGGTGTGGGCACGACGGAACCGGAGGGAAGGTTCGCGGTCCTCGATGAGCCCGGGGACATGGAGGAATTCCCACCGAGGGCGATGACGGCCGCGGAGACCCATATGGAAGGACATGGGGTTTTTAAGGCAAGTGCGAGTTCCGTGATGGATACTAACTCGTGGTTTCCATGGATGGCATTTGATAAAAATGGTGCTTACGGATGGCATAGTCGCTATACGGGTCAATCTGGTGGTGGCGTTGACGGTACAGGTACGACCTGGTATAGTTCAGATGGTACATATGGCGGTCCAAACTCACTCGGCGGATATCGTGGTGAATGGATTCACTTGGAAATGCCATACAAAGTGAAACTAAACAAGTTATTGTTTTTGCCGAGGTATAGTGTTCCGAAACGTTCACCACAGGATGGTGTATTGCTAGGAAGTAACGACGGTTTATCTTGGACAGTTGTACATTCTTGGTCGGGTGTGACGTCTTATGTAGCATATGAATACACAGAATTCGATATTTCAACATCATCCTATTTCAGCCACTACGCACTAGTGAGTTCAAAATTGATTACAGATGGTAACACTGATAGTCTTCAGATTATGGAACTCCGCTACTTCGGCACCCGCCAAGGTCAATCCACCCTCCACGACGGGGAACTCAAACTCACCAAAAACCTCACGGTGCCTCGCATCGGGCCACCGCTCGACGCGGACGACACGCCCCAACGGGACAAGCTCGTGGTGGAATACAACACCTCGACGAACCCCACGGAGAACGGGGTGGTGCGGGATACGAGTGGACGGGGCTTGGATGGTCTCACGTACAACGGGGCGTCATACGACGCCACGGAGAAGGCTTTGGTGTTTGATGGGTCAAATGACTACGTGAAAATTGACAACATCGGCAATCCGGCCGGTGGTTGGGCGCATAGTTTCTCGGCGTGGTTCAAATTAGATAATACCCCTTCCGGTGAACATCTCTTCCAAATTGGTAATGGTCTCGTGTCTGGATCTTTTTCACCAGGTAATTCTTATTCTGGTCTTTATTTTTCGTCTACACAGACTGGTTGGTATTTTTACTCAAACGATCATGCCTTTGATTTCATACCCGCCGCCGGAACCTGGTATCATATAGTGGGTATATACCCAGGTGGTTCCGCTGCTAATCGCACGTTATATGTGAATGGAGTTAAACAGTCTGTTAAATCTGGAACAACACCCGGAACTTTAACGTGGGATGTCGAAGCAAATTCAGACCTGGCAATAGGTGCCGATTGGAGCCGACATGATACGGGGTACGGAACACCCATTGAAGGTCAAAGTCATTGGATGGAAGGCTCCATCTCCAACTTCAAACTCTACGACGTCGCCCTCGCGGCCACGGAAGTCAAGCGACTCTACGATATGGGTCGGTGCGACGAGGGACACCACGTCGTGAATTTCAGCAAGACGCGGGTTGGCATCGGTTTGGGGGATGGGGAGGCTCCGAGCGCGGCTCTAGAGGTGCGGAACGGTGCAAATATTGGTGGGGATGTGAATGTAGGTAATAACACAGGTGTCGTCACTTTACAGGCGCATCCATTCACCACGGTCGATTTAGGCCCATCTACTTCAAGTACTCTCACACAGTTCGATACAGCTGACTACAAAGGTATTTGGCTCGCAACATTGACAAGGCCAGATGATAGGCACGGCGATGTCGGATTAACTACGTCTGCAATTATTCACAAGACAAACGGAATTCATATAACTACATTACATTCCAGTGCTTACATTCTTATCACCAACGACGGTAATTCGATTAAAATAGGGAGTGGTTCGTCCGTCAGTAAGAACAATCTACCTGGAACATACCCGTTTGAACTTAGAATGGTCCGTTTAATGTATTAAAAATGTATACATATTATAAATGTACGAAGACGTCATCAGGGTTGGACAACTAAGATACATGTTGCGTTCGAAACGAAATGACATGCTTTCGAATACTGACTGGACACAGGGCAACGATGCACCCTTATCCGAAGAAGAAAAAAACACGTGGAAATCTTATCGCCAAACCCTCAGAGACCTTCCTACATTGGCATCACCCGATCTCAGTGTGTGGGTCACCGATGAGTGTGGACCGTTGCAGGTGGGTGATAGACTCATGCTCTCTTCCAACGTCGAAGGTTATTTCACAAAAGGTGAGCCCGCGGTGCTCAAAGTGAGGACAGCGTGTGATTTTTCTAATACCTACTACTCCAACATCGTCTCCGTGACCCAGTCTAACGTGGTCGTGACGAGTGAGACCGAAGAGCCCGGATATGTCGAGAACTGTTATTGGACCTCCAGTAGCATTTCACACTACGAGGGGAATGCCGTGTCCCACTATTCAAATGTCGTCATCTACGACGGTGTCAGTGTGTACACGAACGTACAAGTTGGCGAATACTCCAACTTGGCCACGGACATCCAAGAAGGATACACAGCCGTCGTGGTCAGCAATGTGTCCCCGGTCGAAATTGAAGGGTACACACCGGTCCTCGTGTACTCCAACGTGAGTTCGGACTCGTACGACGCCAATGTGCACACTGAGCACACCAAAGTCATCACACACTACTCGAACATCTCCGTGGTCGAGGAGGTCACGTATTCCAACATAACAGATGCTGAATACGCCAACTTGAGCACGGAGTACGTCGTGACCCCCGGGTACACGGAATTTGTCAATGAGGCCTCAAACACGACGATTCGCGTGGAGCAGTACGCGGCTTTGACCCCTGAGGAGAGGGCGGCGTACGTCGTGCAGACCATCGCACCGGTGACGTCCAACTTACAATCCCACTATACCCAACAAACGAGGACCGTGCCCCACGTGATTCGTGAACTCGAGGGTGGCATCAAGGCTCGGTACGTGTCGTGTGATTATGTTTAATTTTTCTTCGGTAACAATAGAAAGTGATGGTGTATACCGTCGATTTTTTGGGTGACGCCCAACTCAAATGTAGGAACATCTCCCTCGACGGGGTGCGCATTCGGGCACAGGAGTACGTCGGATTACAGGCCGTCACGGATGTGAATAATGAGACATCGAACACGATCGCGATATCCAACGTCACGCAATCTACGAGTCAGACGACGGGTGCGTTCACGGTGTCCGGTGGCGTGGGCATAGCGAAGGACCTACATGCATCGAAGATCGTGGCAAACACGCCGTCGTCCGATTCGAATGGGAGCCAGTTAAACGTTGGGAATCTTCAGGGTTCGTATCTGGCGCTCGGGGCCCACACCGAGTATTCATGGATGCAATCGCGGAACTCCAAACCCTTATCTCTCAACGCACTGGGGAACAACGTCGGTATCGGGACGACGACTCCTGAAGATAATTTACACATCCACGCAAACGAGGCTGGTGGCACACAACTAAAAATAGAAAATACGTACACCACGGGTGATTCGAGAGCCGGATTATTTTTACAAACACGGAATTCAGACAACTTTGCGTTGCAATTCACACCTACTAATGATTCTATTATTTTAGATAATAAGGGGCAGGGTGGATATTCATTCTATCAAAAAGACAGTGGCGGTACAACAAACAATGTCATGCAAATCCTCCCAAACGGCAACGTCGGCATCGGGACGGCGAATCCGGGGTATAACTTGGACAATTATTACAATAGTGCACGGATCGCGGGAACGACCCAATATTACGTGAGCGGAACGAGCACGAACACGACTACGTACATTTACATCGGACGTTTTACTACGTACGGTACGGTGACTGTGAATTTTACCGCCTCTGGCAGTTCATCATTTTCAGCGAATTACGCAACGTTCACACGTCAGTTTAACGATAAACCAACCGTCGCATATTTATTGAACGGTGACCAATACACGACCCACCACTTTTATTATCAATCGGTCGATTTTTATAGTTATGACGTGTGGCACAGACAAGATAATCTCACCAATTTGGCTATGCGCTTCCACGTCAGTGGACCTAGTATTA
>Ga0181570_10004646_pt1 | contig 10008 bp, 11 predicted proteins | sample 101ome_18_FD_148667 | JGI IMG/M metagenome (GOLD analysis project Ga0181570, IMG submission 148667) | Coastal salt marsh microbial communities from the Groves Creek Marsh, Skidaway Island, Georgia - 101406AT metaG (spades assembly) | ecosystem: Environmental > Aquatic > Marine > Intertidal zone...
GTCTCTTACGCATTAATTAAAATATTTACTGGAAAGTTTTCAAGCACTTCTCCAGCAATATGGGTAATTGCAATTCTAAGTGTTATAAGTTTTGCTGTAAGTTAAATAAAATTTAACAGGGCTAGTTAAACTAGCCCTGTTGATTAATTTCTCTTCTCTAATTCTTCAATTGATAATTCTTCATAATGTTCAGTTGGCTGAACAATCCACGGATCTGAATCTAATCTTACTGGACAGAAATCTGGTTCGAATGTTGAAGATTTCTTCTTCCAAAGACAAGCTGTCTTTACCTCTTTAATAAAATTTTTTGTTTGAGGATAATTTTTAAGCCATTCAATACTTTTGTTTAAAGTTAAGCCAGTGTCTGAAAGATCGTCAATAAGTAGAACTTTGCTAAAATCCTCGTTATTTGCTAAAGAACTTATCTCTCTAGCAAACATAAGCTCTCCTTGTTTATCTTCCATTCTTTCGCCTGAATAACTTTGAATTACAATATAAGCTATAGGTAATTTTAAAATTCTTGATAAAATATCAAGAATAGGTGCAGCGCCTCTCATTATTCCTATAAGAACTGTAGGTTTGTAATCTTTATGAATTTGTATTGCTAGTTTCTCAACTATTTTTGTATATTCATCGAAAGTGATTATAAGTTTATCGGCCATGAAGCTTAGTATCATAAGTAAAAAAATTTAAAAAGGAGAAATGATGAAAGTTTACTGGATAGCTTTATATAAAAAGATAGATAGCCAAGAAAATATTCAAAATTATGGAGCTAAAGTTACAGATGTTATTAAAAGTTATGGAGGCATACCTATAGTTAGAGGTGGAAAATATAATACCCTAGAAGGTGAAACATACCCAAGGACTGTTATTTGGGAGTTTCCGAGTTATGAAAAAGCTATAGCGTGTCATGACTCTAAAGAATATCAGGATGGTTGGGCACTTGCTAAAGACACCACTGAAAGAAATTTACAAATAGTAGAAGGATTTAATATTGAATAGGCTCAGGATCTATACTTCTCCATAAATACCAAGTTGCCACTGAACAATAAGGAGTAAATCTTTTTTGCAATAAACTTACATAACTTTCTGGGGGAAGATATTTTTTTTTATAATTTTTTGAAATAGCTCTTAATAACCCTATATCCTGAATAGGCCATATATTGGGACGATTGTAAGTAAATAATAATATCATTTCTGCAGACCATCTTCCAATTTGTCTAAGCTGAGATAAATAAATAATTGCTTCCTCATCTGACATATTTGGAATGATCTTTGGATTAAAAGTTTTATTTAACACTTGTTCTGCCAAACTTTTTATACCCTTCACTTTTTGTCTGCTTAATCCACAGCTCTTTAATTGAGAACTAGATAATTTACTCACCATATTTGCATTAATTTTATTTTTACATTTTTTTTTAAACTTTAAAAAAACTGAGTTTGCGGCAGCAACACTAATTTGTTGACCAATAATACTTTTACAAAGGGAGAAGAAAACATCTCGCCTTGATGTTAGAACAGTTTCAGATGGTGACTTATATTTCTTAATCAAAGAAGACATTGTTTTATCTTTTTTTGATAAGTATTTTTTAGCCTTATTCCAGTATGAAGGTTTTTTACTCATGACGTGACACAGAAAGCTTTTTTTTTAAATACATCTCTCTCCTAAATATAATAATTGATGAAAAAATAACCAATAAAGCACCTAATAAAGTTTTAGAAGTTGGTATTTCATTCCAAATAAAATATCCAAATATTATCGCAAATACTAATCCAAGATATTTTAAAGGAGAAACCAAACTCACTTCTGAATATTTATAAGATTGTGACAGCCATAAATTTGCAAGACCACCTAATATACCAACCATTGATAGCAAAAATAAATCGAGTAGACTTGGCAAGAGCCATCCTTGATAAAAAGATAAAAAACTTAGAAGCATTATCGAAAATGAAAAGAAAAAACTAATCAACCAAGCAGGCTCAGTTGATGATAATTTCCTTATAGCAATAGCAACATAAGATAAACCTAAACAAAAAATTATTGGATAAATATAATATAAATTTAAAGAGCTAAAACCTGGTTGAGTTATAAAAATTATACCAATAAATCCAACTAAGACAGCTAACCATCTATAAATACCAACTTTTTCATTTAATAAAAAAATTGAAAATATTGTTATAAATATTGGTGCCGCAAAAGAAATACTTACAACTGTTGCTAAAGGTAAATTTCTTAATGCTACGAATATAGAAACCAAAGCAATTAGTCCTGCCAAACATCTTTTAAAGTGAAGAAATGGTCTAGTTGTTTTATAAAAATCTAAATATCTGTCTTTAGGAATAAGAAATAAAATAGGAATTATTCCACAAAATCCCCTAAAAAATAATACTTGTCCAACAGGATAATCGTCAGACCATTTAACGATCACATCCATTAGTGAAAAAGCACATACGGATATGAACATATAAAAAAAGCCTAATTGATTTTTTGATAACATGTGATTAACTTAGATTAATTAAGGTATTTATCAATGGAAATAGCAATTTTAGGTTTAGGATGTTTTTGGGGACCAGAAATAAAGTTCAGCAAACTTGATGGTATTGTAAAAACAGAAGTAGGATATTGTGGAGGTAACTCTGACAAAACAAATTATAAAGAGGTTTGCTCTGGAACAACTAATCATGCAGAAGTGGTTAAGTTAAATTTTGATCCAAATATAATAACTTATGAAAATATTCTTGAAAATTTTTTCAAATTTCATGATCCTACTACATTAAATTCTCAAGGCCCTGACTTTGGGACTCAATACAGAAGTGAAATTTTTTATTCAAATGAAGCTCAAAAAGCTATTGCAGAGAAAATGGTGGAAAAAGAAAATATTAAATTATCTGGCAAGGTAGTAACAAAAATTTCATTAGCTAAAAACTATTGTATAGCAGAAGAATATCATCAAAAGTATCTAGAAAAAAGATAGCATGTCATTAGTTAATACAGATTGGCTAGAGAAAAATATCAATAAAGTAAAAATAATTGATTGTTCTTGGCATATGCCTGCTGAGAATAGAAGTGCTAAAGATGAATTTAATAAAGAGCATATTCCAAATGCTATTTTTTTTGATTTAGATAAAAACTCAAAACAAGACACGGACCTACCACATATGCTTCCAAGCTTGGAAGCGTGGAACGAAATAATTTCAAACCTAGGAATTTCAAATAATGATCAAATCATAATTTATGATAACTCGAATGTCATAAGTTCATGCAGAGGTTGGTATAATTTCATTTATTTTGGTCATGATCCAAAATTGGTTAGTGTGCTTGACGGTGGTTTTAAAAAATGGAAAAATGAAAATAAAAAGACCTCTAACATTTCAGTAAATTTAAATAAATCTAATTATAAAGGAAAAGAATTATCAAAACTTGTAAAAAATAAAGTCTTAATTGATCAAAATATTTCTGAAAAAGAATTCACAGTAGTGGATGCTCGAAGTAGAGAAAGATTTGAAGGTAAAGCTCCCGATCCAAGAAAAAATGTAAGAAGTGGATCTATACCAAATTCAATTTGCTTACCTTTTGTAGAAGTAATAAATGAAAATAAGACTTTCAAAAATAAAGAGGATTTAAATAAATTATTTCAAGAAATATCCAAAAATTATGAGGAAAATTTAGTTTTTTCTTGTGGATCTGGTGTTACTGCTTGTGTTTTAGCGCTTGCATATTCTATTGTTAATACTAAATATCTCCCAACCATATATGACGGTTCTTGGTCAGAATATGGTAAAATTTAATTTATGAAAACATCTACTAAAATTACAACTCTAATTATTATTTTCTTTTTAATCATTGCAACTGTGATTATCGGAAGAACAATGATTGGTAATCATTTTAAAAAAAAATTTAGTAAAAGACCACCGCCAGGAATAATTGTAACAACTACTCAGGAAAGAATTTTTGAAAATATTGTAAGCACCTATGGAACAGCCGTACCTATAAAAACACAATCGTTTAAAATAGAAAAATATGAAATTTTAAAACCTATAAACTTCAACCAAAAAGTAAAAAAAGGAGAGGTAATTGCTAATCTTAAAAATAGAAAAATAATTGCTGAATTTGATGGAGTGATAGGAAAAAGGGAATTTTCAGAGGACTTAGAAGTTTCTAAATCCTCAATTTTAATTAATTTAGAAGATACAAGTTCTTTATATTGTGATGTGGATATTCCAGAAATTTTTGTACCTTTTATTAAAGTTGGTCTACCAGTAGATATAAAATTTTCAGGGTATAAAGAAAAGATTTACAAAGGTGTTGTGGACTCTTTTGCAAGCAGGATAAGTGAAGACACTAGATCTCTAGCTACAAGAATTAAAATGGATAATTCTTCTGGAGAAATTTTACCTGGTTCATTTTTAGAAATTTCAATAAAATATGATGTAAGGACAAAATTAAGTGCACCAGATACAAGTACTATAGTAGAAGGTGAAAATGTATTTATTTATAAAGTTGATGAAAAAAACAAGGTCGCCAAAACAAATGTAAAGATTGGAGATAGATACTTAGGTTTTATTGAAATCTTAGAAGGATTAAATGTTGGAGACAAAATTGTTGCTGAAGGAACAAAAAAAGTTAGACCAAATCTAACTATTAGACCAATTGAAAAAGGTGCTAAGAAAAACAATCAAGGGAATTCAGGTTGGGGTAAGAAAAATAATAAAAAAAATACTAATCAAAAGAAAGGTAAATTTGATTGGTTAAAAAATTTAAATCCTTTTAAAAAATCAGAATCAGAGAAAAAATAATTAAATGTATATAACTGAAGTTAGTATTAAAAGACCTGTTGTTGCATGGGTGATGTCTTTAATATTGATAATCTTTGGTATATTTGTCTTTTCAGAATTACCAGTTAGAGAGCTTCCTGATGGTATACAGCCACCAGTAGTACAAGTTCAAACAGATTATAAGTCTGCATCTGCAGAAATAGTAGATGAGGAAATTACTCAAAAAATTGAGGATGTTATAGGTGGTGCAGAAGGTATAAAAAACATAGACTCAAGCTCATTAAATGGAAGGAGCAGAATTAATATACAATTTAATACTGATATTGATCTAGATGATGCAGCAAACGATATCAGAGAAAGAGTTGCAAGAGTAGCGGATAACTTGCCTAGTGAGGCCAATCCACCTCAAATTTTAAAGCGAGCAGCAGGATTTACAACAACTATGTGGGTAGCTCTTTCCTCTCCAACTTGGAGTGATCTTGATCTAGGTGATTATGCTGAAAGATATCTAGTTGATGTTTTTTCAAGTGTACCAAATGTTGGTAGAATTTTAGTAGGAGGATTAAGAGAATTAAGTGTTAGAGTTTGGGTAGATCCAATTAAGTTGGCAGCTAATAATCTTACAATTCAAGAAGTTGAACGCGCTCTAAGAAATGAAAATATAAATCTTCCTGCAGGTACGCTTGAAGCTAATAATAAAGATTTAAATTTAAATATTGATAAATCTTATTCAAATATAAATACTATTAAACAATTACCGCTAAGAAAAAATAAAGAAAAAGTTATAGTTTTATCGGATGTAGCCAATGTTGAGTTTGGACCAGTATCTGAAAAAACTCTATTCAAAGCACAGAGAAAAAATGCAGTAAATTTAAAAACCGTTGGAATTGGAATTTATGCAAAAAGTGGGGCATCTACTGTTGAACTTTCAAAACAAGTAAAAGAAAAAATTAATGAAATTAATAAATCTTTACCTGATGGTTTAAATTTAGAAGTTGCCTTTAACAGAGCCACCTATGTAAGTGCAGCAATAGAGGAAGTTTATAAAAGTATAATTATTGCCTTTATTTTGGTTGTCTTGATTATTTATTTATTTTTAGGAAACTTCAAAGCTGTAATAGTTCCTGCTATTGCTCTTCCAGTAAGTCTTATTGGTTCATTTCTTGGACTTTATATATTTGATCTTTCAATTAATATTTTTGTCTTATTAAGTTTTATCTTAGCTATTGGAATTATAACAGATGATTCTGTTATCATGACTGATGCGATATATACTAGAATTGAAAATGGTGATACACCATTGGTGGCTGCATACAAGGGGTCTAAGCAAATTACATTTGCAATTATTGCAACAACACTAATATTAGTTGCAGTTTTTTTACCTTTAGTTTTTATTAAAGGAATTTCTGGTACACTGTTCAAAGAGACAGCAATCGCATTATCTTTTTCAATAGTTGTATCATCTTTTGTTGCTTTAACCTTGTCCCCAATGTTAGGAAGTAAATTTTTAAACAAAAAAGAAAAGATTAATTTTCTAGTAAAAAAGTTTAACAACGGTTTTAAATCTTTTACTAATTTTTATATCAACTCACTTAAATACTGGTTAAATAAACAAAAAACTATTTCTGTTTTTATTATCTTAATTATCGTAGCCTCTTCTTACTTATTTAGTTTTGCTAAGAAAGAATTATTACCTACTGAGGATAGAGGATCTTATTTGATAATTGGATCTACAGATGAAGGAAGTTCATTTGAATATACTCAAGAAAAAGCTCAAATAATTGAGGGAAGAATCTTAAGGTTGTTGCAAGCAGAAGACAGTCCTTATGAGAGAATTATAATGAGAGTTCCGGGTTTTGGTAGATCAGCAACTTCTTATAACTCATTCATAATAATTGCTTTATTAGATGAGTGGAAAAACCGTAAGAAAGGTAGTCAAACAGTTTTAAGGGAAGCAATTGGACAAGTGGTGTCTGTACCTGAAACATTTGCTTTTCCAATATCACCTCAATCAATTAGAGTTTCTAGCTTCAACAAACCTGTTCAAATGGTAATTTATGGAACAAGTTATGAGGAGTTGGAGGAAATCCAGAATAATGTTCTACGAGAATTGAGAAAAAACAGAAATATGTCTCGTATTGAAAGTGATTATACGAAAAACAAACCTGAAGTTAAATTAATAACAAACAAAAATAGAGCTAATGACTTGGGTGTGTCCACAGAAAATATTGGAAGGACTTTAGAAACACTTTATGGAGGCAAAAGAGTAACAACATTTAATAAAGAAGGAAGAGAATATCCAATTATTCTACAACAATATTTAGCTGATAGACGAGATCAAGATGGGCTATCAAAAATATTTGTTAGATCTGAAACAACTGGTAAACTTGTGTCTGTTGCAAGTCTTGTAGAATTTAAAGAAAAAGGAACAGCAGAAGCTTTACCTAGATATAATAGACAAAGAGCTGTAACGATATCTGCTGCATTATCAGAGGATTACACACTCACAGAAGCAATAAAATATTTAGAAGACGTTATGATTAAAGTTGCTCCACAAAATCAAATCACTTGGAAAGGTAAGTCAGAGGAGTTAAAGGAAACTACAAATGAAATATATCTAATTTTTGCTTTAGCATTAATAACTGCTTATTTAGTAATGGCGGCAACCTTTAATTCATTTATTCATCCGTTCATAATTGTATTAACTGTGCCTCTTGCTGTCTTCGGAGGATTGGTATTTATTTTATTTTTAAACAGCTCAATAAATATCTTTTCTCAAATTGCATTGATCATATTGATCGGTATATCTACCAAAAATAGTATTTTAATTGTTGATTATACAAACCAAATAAGAACAACAGGTGCGAAAATTCAAGATGCTTTAATCCAAGCTTGTCAGCTTAGAATTAGACCGATAATAATGACGTCTTTAAGTACAATGATTGCAATGATACCGCTTGTAATAGGAAATATTGGTCCTGGAGCTGGTGAAGCATCAAGATTAGCTATAGGATCAACTATTTTAGGTGGAATGATCATTTCTACTTTCTTTACTCTTTATGTCACTCCTACTATGTACCTAGCTCTTGCAAAAAATACTAAACGTATTGATGCTGTTGATATAGAATTAAAGAAACAACTAAACTAAAAAATTATATACTTGCTGGTTGTTAGTTTATTTTTACAGTCAGATAATTGTTTTTTATAAATATTAGATTGCTTTTCAACTCTTTTAGCTAAATTAATAACTTTCTTATTTTTTTTGTAATTTTTAAAATCTCCCCAACCTTCATGATAGGCAATGTATTGTTTGAATGCATCATTTTTGGAAACGTTTAAAATTTTTTCAGTTTTGTTTGTGTACCAACCAATAAAATCCACACTATCTTTAAATCTTGTTCTTGTAGCAAACTTATTACCAGTTTCATCTTTATATTGTTTCCATGTGCCTTTGACTGCTTGGGAGTAGCCAAAAGAACTTGAGGGTCTTTTATAAGGGATGACTTTAAATATTTTTTGTCTTGGAGGTTTTGCCAACCAATCAAAACTTGACTCCATTTTGATTATTGCAAGTTGTAAATAAACTGGAGTACCCCACTTTTGCTGAGTTTTTTTAGCATGTTTGTACCATAAATATCTTTCATTAAATATTGAACAACCGTCCGATGTATTTTTAGGAATTGATGAGCATCCAGAAAGGATAAATAAAATTATAAGAAAATATTTTATATTTGAACTCATTAAGTTTTTTTCAAAAAATAACTTATAATAACTACTATAATAACACCTATAAGATTGCCAAATAAATCTGAAAACTCAAAGCTTCTTATTGGAATTATGAAGTGAGCTAATTCAAGCAAAATTGATAATAAAATTAAGTAAATACTCAAAGGAAAAAATTGATTCCATTTCTTAAAAGTAAAAAAACCAATAATAGAAAGTAATAAAAATGCATATAAATGATTTGTAGAAACTATATAGTCTGGAGTAATTTGAGGCTGCAAATTACAATCATCATATAAAAAACAACCTAAAATACTTCCTGGAAATAAATATAAAACAATTAAAAAGAAATTTGATAAATAAAAAATAAATTTATATTTAGAAAAGAAATTTACCATTAATTATAGTTTTATTTATCAAATTGAATATAAAGATAAAGAAATGAGTTACTTAATTTTAGTGAGACATGGACAAAGTGAATGGAATCTTGAGAATAGATTTACTGGTTGGGTAGATGTTGATTTATCTGAGAAAGGAAAATCAGAAGCAAAAAAATCAGCTGAATTGATTAACAATGAAAACCTTATTATTGATCTTTATTTCTCCTCTGTTCAATTAAGAGCTAAAAATACATTAAAGATTATTCAGGAAGAATTGAAAGATAACAAATTACCTGGTGAAGCATGGCAATTAAATGAGAGACATTATGGAGCACTTACTGGACTTAACAAGGATGAAATGAAGATAAAACTGGGTGAAGATAAAGTTCACCAATTTAGAAGATCGTGGGATTTGAGACCTGATCCTTTAAAGAAAGAAAATCCGTACCACCCTTCAAATATAGATATTTATAAAAATATACCTCAAGATAAAATACCTAGTACAGAGTCTCTTAAAGACACCTATGAGAGAGTTATAGATTTTTACAAAGAGAAAATTGAAATCATAAATGATAAAAATATTTTAATATCTGCACATGGAAATTCTATTAGAGCTCTTTGCAAATATTTATTTAACTTAAATAATAATGAAATCTCAAAATTAGAAATACCAACAGGTAATCCTTTAGTAATTGAAATGAATAATGAGAAAAAAATTTTAGGAGCTAAATATTTAGATTCAAATAGAGCTAAAGACCTTTTAGTTTTTTAAAAATTTCTAAATTAGTTAAATGATAAAAGTTTTGTTTACTTTCGTACCCATATAGGTCTCTACTATCAATTAATTCGTTCCATATTCTAGAAATTGAAAATTTTTTAATAGTTTCATTTAAAAAAATTTTTTTACTTAATATTTGACATCCAGTGTAAACATAATTTTTATCTAATTCTTTATCAATTAAATTATTTTCTAAATTAAAGTCACCTTTTAAATTTTTATCAAAACTTAAGTTCTTGCTAACTAATAAAAGAATATTATTTAAATTTTTACTAAAATAAAATTCTTCCATTTCTTCAATTTCAATAAGGTGTTCCTTTGTCCATAAAGTATCAGGATTAAAAATAATAA
>Ga0181570_10004665_pt1 | contig 9983 bp, 3 predicted proteins | sample 101ome_18_FD_148667 | JGI IMG/M metagenome (GOLD analysis project Ga0181570, IMG submission 148667) | Coastal salt marsh microbial communities from the Groves Creek Marsh, Skidaway Island, Georgia - 101406AT metaG (spades assembly) | ecosystem: Environmental > Aquatic > Marine > Intertidal zone >...
CTTTTCAGCTAAATCTGCATAACGTGCTTTTGTTGCTGTACCTTCAAACAATCTTGCAATTAAATCGCCATCACTGTCTCTTACTGCAACTGTATCAGCATTTGCTGTCCTGTCGCCTACTCTATATAATCCCGACTGTTGTTCTTTTAATAAATCACTTTGCGATGCAGTGCCTGTAAATGTTGTTGCATAAACATTATTGAATTTTTTTGTTATAGTTCCTAATGTTTTTGTATCAGTAGTATTAGGATAAAAAGCATTATTAGTCATGATATATACAGTATTATCAGTGCTATCCGTGTAACTCATATAATCACTAGCTAATTTGGTATTAGGCTGATTTCCGTTTTGCACTGTGTATACAATATCATCGTCGTCACCTAATGTAAAACCACCATCACCAAATTTAGTAATTGTACTTAACAATGCCAAGCTTGGTCCTGCTTGTAGAAAATCACTAGGCGAATATGTAGTTGTTCCAGATACAAGTTTGTATGCTGTGCTTGCTGTTCCCCAATACTGGTTAACTTGACTTGTAGAGTCTAACACTGTATAACCATCTGAATTTACTCCAGCAACATTAAATCCTGCTTTAATTACAGGAAAATCAACAATTTGCCAGCCTTCGGCATCTTGTGTATTATTTGGTGTAAATTCTACAGAGCTTTGTATAGCAACAATTTTATCAGAAACATAAGTAGCAATAACAGCTCTACGTGTTGCAGTTGTATCTACAAGTTCAATACTTTTCATTTCTGTATTGCCAGACCCTGCACGTTGTGGACCTATCAATATCCATTCATTATCAACGTTTAATGCTTTAAGCTGATTGGTAGTTGTGTCCCACCATAAGTCGCCTTCTGCTAAACCTGCTGGTGTTGTTGCACTTACTTCTGCACCACCTGTAGCTTTAAAGGAAACACCGTCATATACACGAATTTTTTCAGTTACAGTATCGTACCATATCATACCTGTAATAGGTTTTCCTGGAGCAACTTCTCCTGAAAAGCTTTCTAACAAATGCAAAAAGTTTTCATTTTGTGCTTCACCGTAACCTGTATAATTTTTACCAACCAATTTCAAATCAGTTGTTGAATCTAGTGTACCATCTTCTACTGTTATAAAAGGTACTCCGTTGAATCTGTTAATTGTATATGCCATTTATATTCTACCTTGTTGCAACATTAGTATTTACCTTAAACACTGGATACCAAATCCTCGTCAAATTCCCATTCTTGGGCTGTGTTTACAATAAATTTTTTCAACGATCTTGTAACACTTAAATTTACAGTATCAGTAGCAGCAGAAAAAGCAACATTAGCTAACACAGTTGCGTTTTGTACACCGTTACTGTCTACATTAACAAAAGATTTACTAACACTAGATGTAACATCAGTAGTTACATTGCCGCTGTAAGCTGTGCAATGTACTCTACATTCTACGCCTACTCTTTTAGTTGTAGCAGGTATAAGATCATTAATAATGTCGGCTATTTGACTGTTTGAAATGCCTGTAATATCTAAGCTCAACCATACATTTTGAAATTCTTCAGCTTCATCTACATATATTTTTGTTGCAGCATCCTGGTCATCAACTGGATCAGCAACGTGTTTAATTTTACTAATTGGGTTTGAAGGACTAATACTTACTAAGAAATCGCCATTGATATCAAATCTAAAATCATTTGCAACAGCTATTGTACTGCCGTTTATAGAAACATCATCAACTGTTAAAGAATTCAATGTACCAATTTGTGTCAAACCTGTAGCTGTGGTTACACTGTTTCCTAATGCTGTGCTGGTTAGTATTGTTTGTCCGTTGATTTTGTATGAAAAATTTGCTGGAATATCTATGTTTGTATGAGAAGTCCAACTATCGGTAACATCTCTCCATGTCCACGATTTAAGGTTATCAGTATGTCCACTAGGACCGCCTACAATAACTATACCACTATCATCCAAGGCAGCATCATTTAGTAATGTACTATCGCCTAGATTGTCTATTTCTGTAACAGCTAATTGAACTTGTTTATCTTCAATTTGTAAATTTACAGTTGATAATTCCGTAGTTGTACCGTCTACAATTAAATTACCTTGTACACGTACATCGCCATTAACATCTAAATTGTAACCTGGATTAGGATTAAGAATACCAACTCTAGCATCATTATCTACTAAAGGAACAATTGTAACTGCATCTACTGTTTGAGGCCCACCATCAATGTAAGTGCCTTTTATTTTGATTTTTTTATAAGGGTTTGTGCCTTCTAAAACAACATCGTCATTTATGTCACTGTTGTCAACATAAATTTTAAAATTGCTTAGACTACCAACAGTAAGTCCAGCATCTTCGACTATTGCTAGACTCCAATCAACTGTTTGCGGATTAAGTTCAGCAGTATCTGCAGGATCAGCAGGTGAATATTGTCTTTTTACAAAGCTTTCTGATGAAAATATATCACCATCATTGTCAATCAAGTTAAATGCGTTTAACGCACTGCCTTGCCAATAAAAAGTACCAAGGTTTGTGGTTAAGTTAATACCTTGTTTGATTTGCGTGCTAAATTCTGCATCAACTGTTTCTAAATATTGAATGTTTTCATCAATGTTTGCTGCTGTGAAACTTTCTTTACTGATTAATGCTACCGGTGTACCGCCTACTGATAATCTTGCAACAACTTTATCTCTACCAGACTTGTCTACTAATGTTATAGCATCAATATCTGTTTGGTTTTGTGCAGATGTATAGTTAGGACCTACTAAGAATTTTTGTACACCGTCACTGAAATACATCTGTTTGTTTCTACTGTCTATCCAAATATCACCTTCTAACAATGTAGGTTCAACACTTGTATATGCAGTTGTGTCTGTGCTTCTAAATACCTCGCCGTCAAATACTTTTAATCTGCCATCGCTAGTATCATACCATACTTGTCCTCTAATTGGATTATCTGGCTGACTCGTGCTGGCAAAATTTTCTAATAATTTTACAAAGTTTTCATTAAACGCTTCGCCATAGCCTGTGTAGTTCCTGCCTACAAGAGTTAAGTCAGTGGTAACTGTGTCTATTTTACCGTCAATTAGATCTACTAATAAATCTCCATTAGTAGTGTTAATTTTATAACTCATGATGGATGAACTCCTGTGTAAATAATAAATTCAATTGTTAAGAATGGCGGAATTGTTTGCAACGGATTACCAATCAAGTTTTCCATGCTGCCTGTGTTTTCAATTTGAGATCCCGGATTGCTGCCTACCACTGTACTTGGACCTGCTCCTGTATCAGTTGCTCCTGTAACAGTTGTTGTAGCGTAAAATTGTGTACCTCCATCGCCTTCTAATGAGTGCGAGTGATCTGGCAAGTTGTCCTGATTAATTTGTCTTTCTTGTTCACCGCCATTAGTACCAACGCCTTGGTTTGGTCCATCTGTAACACGGTTAGCAGATGTATATGTACCTGTCAAGTTACCCAGTGGGAATCTACCTCTTAAATCTGGAAGTCTTGGATTGCCTGGTGTAGAACCACCGTAATTTAGATTTAATATAGCTGCTAGTGCCTCATAGTCTGCAACATCACCAATAATTGCATCCTGTAGTTCTTGTCCATGACAGAACAGCCAACCATTAGGTGCAACATCTGTACCAGCATATGGCATAATGCTGCCAATTGGAACAGTTGGTCCTATTACATTATAAGCTTTGTTGTTACCAATATCTTGGTACATTTTACTCATAAAGTCTCTGTGATTGGTTTTAAATAATACACCTGATCTGTTGATTAGGATTTCGTCTTCTTGAAGTATTGGCCCTGCATCAGGCTTGTTGTTGACGAAAGAATCGTTTAGTTCCAAGTCCCAAGTTTTTGCTCCGCCTGTGCCGTCAAAAATTACAGTATCTGTAGATACAACATCGCCGGCTGGATCAAAGCTAAATGTAGTTGGTGTTGTCAATCTATTTGCAGTGTCAGCACTGCCAGTAACATTACCTACAAAGCTACCTGTAAATGTTCCGCCAGTAAAAGAATTAGCATAAACGTTTGCATATTTAAGACTGGGTGTTCCTAGTGTTCTTGCATTTGTTACATCTGGTACGATGATACCTGCTGTAATACTCGGCTCTGCTGCAATATCAAAGCCGCCTGCTGCTACATCAAAGTCACCAGTAAAATTTAATTGACCGCCAATATTAATATCTTTTGCTATACCAGCACCACCTGCTGTGACAATAGATCCGTCTGTGGTGTTGATACTATTAATATTGCTGTTGATTGTTAATTTACCCGAAGCTTTAATATTTCCAACAATATCCATTGCTTCTTGCGGTGCTAAATTGTTAACACCTATACGCCCTTGTGGAGTTACTCTTAATGCAGTAGTATTAATACCATTGTCGTTGACTTTTACATCTATGTTACCATCTGGTGAAAATTGTCTAATAATTGCTGTACTACCACTTACACTTAGTTGCAATAAATCATTTTCACCGATACTAACACCTGAATCAATTTTAACACGTAATTTTTGACTTAAATCATTGGCTTTGTCTTTTCTTACAATTTTGTCAAATTCAATTGTATCAGTTGCAGTGCTGTTTACCAATAGTTCTGCTTTTTCAGCTGTGCCATAATACTTGGCTTTAGCTCCTGTAAATGCAGCTTCAGTTGGTAAATTTACTCCTGCTTTAACTACATAACCTGTAGGAAATCCAAGCAACTTTGCTTTAGGAGTAAATTGCTGACTCGCATACAATGCAACTATTTTGTCATTTACATAATTTGTTAAGACATTATAGTTGGTATTATCTGTACCTTCGATAACTTCTACTCTTGCACCTGTTGCAGCACCTTCACTGTAATCAGGTCCTACAAGTATCCAAGCAGCACCTGAATACAAATACAATTGTTTAGTACTGGTGTTTACCCATAAATCACCAGATGAACTTTCTGCTGCTTCTGGCTCACTTAATGCTTTTTTAATGTTACCGGCAGCAACCCAGTTGGTGCCGTCGTATATTTTTAATTGATCAGATCCTAATGTAGTATCATACCATAGTTGTCCTTCAACAGGATTAGAAGGTGCAGTTGGGTTAGCAAAATTTTCCAACATGTGTAGGAAATTTTCATTTATGTTTAATCCGTAACTTGTTGCACCTAAGCCAGGTAAAGCTAGGCTGGTATCTTCTGTATTAACACTGTTTGCTTCTACAGTAACACTGCCTTTATTGACACTATCGGTGAATTTTACATTATAGTCTGTCATTTATTACCCCTCAGTGATTCCACTTAGACTTTGGATTCTTACTGTATAATCAATTTGAATAAGTCTGTTTAAAGACTTTTGTACAGGGTGGAAAATAACGTGTGTAATTAATCTTCCATCACCTGATTCTGAATAGCTTCTCAATCCTAATTCGTCAAATACATATAGTTGTTCAGTATCATTTGCTGTATCAAACGCATCTTGGCCCTCTGGCTCGCCATAATCCAACAAACATCTAACTAAAATATCAGTATAATTGGTACCGCTTACATGACGAATTTCTGTTTTGTTTCTTGTAGGATCAACATTTGCAACTGCTTTTTCATCTACAACTTTTGCATATGTTTCGTTGTACAAGCTGGCATTTGTACCAGTTGTATTTGGTGTTAGATATGTAATAATACCTGTAGGATCAACACTGGTTCCGCCATTGCCAAGACTGATTTGATATACAAATCCTTCTCCTTGGTTAGCTAAACTTTCAGCTAAAGCAATACTCATGTTTTCATAATGAATAGCATTGCGCTGATTGATCATTACTTCGCCAGTAGAAGGATCTGAAATTTTAATGTGACCTTCAACGTGTATTCCATTTAAATCTTTTATCTGTGTCATGTTCTGTACCTTATACTGTATTTATCGGGGTAGCTTAATACTTGCTCCTCGCAAGAATTTGCCAATTGGTCTTTCGCTGTTTTCAAGTGTTGTACCTTCTTCTGTCCATATTGTTCCTGTTTTCTTTACAACTTTGATTTCTGTATTTGTAGGTGGTATTGCTGCTAAATCAATGATACCGTTGTTTAGTGTAAATTCAGCATTTACTGTTTCATCACCGGCCGGAGAGTCTTGATCTATTGTAGGATTGAATACACTTATAGCATTCTTTCTCAATCTGCGTCCGCCTACAAACACTTCTACTTCATTTATATTATCAACTGTAAAGTCCATGTCAACAATTTGTGTGCTGCCATCAGCACGAGTTGTATGTGTGGTTACAGTGTCGTTGTAATCTATTGTTTCATCAACACCCTGACCTAGTACATATGCTCCAGCACTGTGAACTTCTGCAACACCTGTACCCAGTGTACCGCGGCGTAACTGTTGTAAGAAATTGCCATTAACAACAAAGTATTCAATACGCTCGCCATCTATGAAAATTATACCTGGTATATTTCTAACTGGATCTGGTTCTTGTATTCCTGTTGCATCAACAAGCTCTATTCTTGTATCATAATAGTACAAGTCAGCTGCTAATTCATAACTGTTGCGATCATTGATACGTTTGTAATGAGTTCTACCTGTGATATCTCTAAACACTTTGTAACCAAACTCTTTGCTTACAATGTCTTTGTTTGCAAATTGAAGTACATCAATTCTATCATTTTCGTCTGGTAGTTCTTTTAGTCTTACTGCTTTAAATCTTTCATCGACAATGTAATCTTTGTTCGGAGAAAGCATTCTTCCATTTTGTATTACCCATACATAATTGTTGCCAACAATGTCTCCTTGCAATTTGACAAAACCGTTTAACAAAAGATTTTTCTTAACAATGCTTTCAGGAGAACCTGCAACATATGTTGTTTTGTATACATCTAATGTGTAACGTTTAAAGTTGTTTATATCATGATTACTAAACTGAATAATATCAATATCCAATATAGTATCTTTGGCAATTGTGATATTGTCACTTAAAATAAATTCCAAGTCAGTGATTTGATAATTTGTACTATCAGTGTTTTCTATGCTGACAATAAATTCATCACTTGCTAGATATTCTTCTCTCAACTCACGTTGTAAACTTTGCACAACAAGTGTGTTTTGTGACACTTCTTCAACTTCTAATTTGATAACTGTGCTTGTGTTTACACTGCGAATTTCAATACTATCACCTACTGCAACAATGTCTGTCAAGTCTCTATTAGAATCTTCAAATGTAATTTTTGTATCAACAAAATAATAATCAGCATTTGCAATAATATAGATATCAATTATGCTGCCTGGAAGTGCAATGTCATTTCTTGACAAACGTATTTGCTCATTTACAGGATCCCATGTCCACAATGTTCTATCTAACTGTTGATTATCAACAAACACCATTACATCAATTTTGTCAATGTCTCTGATATTTTCAAATTGCCAACCATCAACACTGTAAGTTCTTCTCTGAGTTGCAGTATGTGATACACTGTAACCCGGACTGTAGATTTCATCGCCCGATATTACAATGATTCTGTGACTCAATGGCAAGTCGTTAAATGGCACCGGAATGTTTCCTGTAAATTTATGATAGTTTGTTTTTGTGCTGTCTGCGTTAAACGATTTATCAACAACCATTTGACTATACGATTGCAATTCACTGTTGTACACAGCATATTGTATTTTTGACCCAGGCGCAATTCTACTGCTTTCGCCTTTTAATAGTCTAATCTGTGCTTTGCCAACACCGTTGTTTTCAACCACATAATCTGTTTGATTTTCCAACATTACACCGTCTTCAAAAACAATCACTGTTTTTGCATCATCAAGTGTTGACAATGTGATAATAGTATTTTCGCCATTTACATATGTAACCACACGTTGATCTATCAAGTCAGCACCGTTTACACCCAATGTAATAATACAAAGATTTTCATTTACACTGCTTGTGCTATCATCAAATTGTAGTGTGTTGTTTTGATAATCTACACTGTATAAAGTGCTGTCTAATATTACACCTTCTAGCAAAACCATCACACTGTCAACATTTGCCGGCTGTGCAGGCAATGGGAATGAGCTTATACCATCATTGTCAGTTGTGTAATTAACAACACCAATTTCGCCAATACCGCTGGTTGATCTGTGATACACGTTCATATCCAGTGTATCAAATATTGCACCAGGTACAAGTTCTTCAGGTCCTGCACTGTTTGTTGGACTGATAAAGTCGTCGCCGTCTACAATAACTTCACCTGCTGTGATACCTAATGCAGATTCAAATGCACTGTTTGCATAAGTGCCGCCTGTTAATGCTGTATCGTATGTTGTAGCCAACGGTGTATAACTACCGTCACTGGTTTCTTTTCTAAATATAAACACATCGCCTGCTGTTGTTTCAATTAAGTCGTTGTCTATATCTAAATAATCAACTACACCATTACCAATAATACTAGGAATAATCGCACTGTCAGGATCACCCGATGTTCTGTAGTAACCTTCTGCAACATATCCAGGCGAAACATATATAAGTGTATCTAATCTAACTTCGTTTAGATACACGTTGTATGCAACACCGTTTTCAAACGGTTGACTTACATAAACCCTAGTGGTGCTGCCATCTAATTCAACAATTTCATCTTGGTAAACATTGATCAATGTATCCCATGGCAATTCGCCAAATCCAGATACACCAAATCCTTGATCGTTGCCAAAGCCAAAGCTATCATATATTGCTCCGCCGTACTCACAACCTTTCATTAATGAAGAAAGATTACCGTTTTCAGCAATGCCCGGCATTTCATCTGTAGGTGCATATGCTTCAAAGATTCTATCACTTGCATTCAACAATGATACAGATTTTTTATAAGATATTTGTATAGTTGATTCATTTGCTGGAGCATCTACAAAATCAACATAACCTAAATATCTTTCATATCCAATGCTAGTATCTAAATCATTTCCTACAGTGTATTTGTTACTCAAAACACTTTTACCATCAACTTTTATTGTAAATGTGTCTGTTAATAAATTCATAGGCCATTTTAACATGAATTTTTCACGTGATCCTGATCCAGTAAATGTTTCAGTTACATCAATTTGCTCTACATAACGCTTGCATGATACTCTGTCAAATTTTACAACCATGTGTGTACCACGCACATTAGCATTACCCAATATTGCTACAGCCTTTGCTTGTTTGTCACTGTCACCTATGATATTAATTGTAGGTGCTTTGTAATACTTTCCGCCTTTGTTTAATATTTCAATTGCTTTGATTGTGCCTCTTGAAACAAACGCTTGTGCAGTTGTACCGTTGCCGTCTACAATTTCTACTTCAGGTGTGTTTTTGTATCCACTACCACCGTCTGCAATATCAATTCTAATAATATCATAACCGTTGTTGTCAACCCAACTTTTGAAAGGATATTCGTTGTACTTTGCAAACAAATTATCAACAGTATTGTTTTGGTATTTTGCAATACTTGTTGTAATTTTATCATCTATATAACTAGGAGGCAAATCAAAGTCTGTAATCAAACTTTGAGTAGGCTCTGTTCTAGTGTATGCACTGATGTATTCTCTAATTTTGGTTTTGTAAGGTTTTACTTCATCGATATAATCTTGGTAATTTTCAAGATTGTCATTCTGATAACTTACTTTTTGTTCCAACTCGCCAACGTTGTGTTTTGCTCTCACAAAGCTGGTTTTAAATGCCCAATCTACATTAGGCTGTTCATTAAATGCATAACGCAGTCCTGCAAAGAACAGCTCATTGTATTCTGCTGTTAGATCTCCAACAAATATGCTGTTTTTGATTGTGTTGATAATATTTCTCAACTCTTGTACAGGTTCTTTATCATAGAAATTCATATCATACACAGAAACGTCATAACCAGATGTTTCTGTACTGTAGCTGTACAGCAATCTGCTCAATTGTATTGTGCCGTCTTGTCTACCTATGGTTTTGTAATTTATAGTATAATCTTCTGTGTCTTGATTGTCAACTTTTTCTAGTAGTAACCAGCCGCCT
>Ga0181570_10004666_pt1 | contig 9977 bp, 3 predicted proteins | sample 101ome_18_FD_148667 | JGI IMG/M metagenome (GOLD analysis project Ga0181570, IMG submission 148667) | Coastal salt marsh microbial communities from the Groves Creek Marsh, Skidaway Island, Georgia - 101406AT metaG (spades assembly) | ecosystem: Environmental > Aquatic > Marine > Intertidal zone >...
ACCAACGCGCAAGCGAATGCGTTTTTGAGAACGTTGGAACTCGAAAGTCTCTCGCTCGCGAAGGATTGTTTCGAGATGAAAGCGAGAGCGAAGGAGATGTTCCGGGAAGGGAAGTTTGAGGAAGCGGCGGAGATGTACGGAGAGGCGCTGAGAGACGAGGAAATGAGGAGGAGCGAAAGGAAAGGAGAGTTCGTTGTCGCGGACGAGAGTAACGGTAGCGGCGGTAGCAGTAGCAGCGGGTGCGATGGTAATACTCTTCGCGCGACGTTGTTTTTAAATCGGGCGGAGTGTTATCGACAGATTGGAAAGATGCGAGAGTGCGAGAAAGACTGCGAGGAAGCTTTGCAATTGCAACCGAAAAACGAGAAAGGGTTGCTGAGAAGAGCGTTGTGTAGGGAGTATTTTGAAAGGTTCGAGGAGGCTTTGGAGGATTTCGAGAGCGCAAAACGGCTGTCGCCTTCAAGTCTTCTCGCGAGCTCTGGAATCGAGAGGTGCAAGAAGATGATAAAGAGCAATCAATAGCGATAGATGATGATAATGCTGCTGCTGATGAAATTACGTGCACGTAGTAATAGTTAGTAAAGTAATAGTAATACCAGTTCAAATACAAATGTTCGTTTCGTCATAATATAAGTATATTTTCTAGATCGGAAGTAGATGCGCGCTAAAGAGAACGTCAAAATTGGTTTTACTTCTTTTTCTCCTCGTCATCCTTCTTCTCTTCCTTCTTCTCTTCCTTCTTCGCGCCACCCGCGACGCTACGCAGTCTCTCCAACGCCGACGGTTTCTTCTCCGGTTTCGGTGGAGCGTCTTCTGCTTTCTTCGAAGCTTCTGGTGGCGCATCTGGTTTCGAGGTCGAGGCGTCAGTCTTCTTCGACGCCTCCTTGGCTTTTTGCTCTTCCTCCAATTTTTGCTGCGCCTTGATCTTCTCAACCAACGAGAGCTTCTTCTTCGTTTTTCCTTCGTCGTCTCCTTCTTTCGCCTCTGATTCAGATCGCTGTTGCTTTAAGCGTTCCATGAGATTCCCAGCGCCTTTTTGTTTCTGTACCGCGCCCTTCAACGCCGCTCGCACTCGAATCTTTCTCTCCGAGTCGTTCTCCGCGACGTTGAAGCCCAAGCGTCGCATCATCCAGTTGTAAAACACAACGATGAGCGAACCGGATTTGCTCTTTTCCGTGGCAAGTGGGACAATTTTAGAAACGATCTTGTTCGGTCCGTCGTCCCCGGTCAAACGAACTCTCATCAAGTTGTCGGCTACTTTAGCGACGACGCCTCTTCGAACCAGCGAAAATAATCCAGACGGTTTCAAGGTACCCAACATGTTGACGCCTTGTGACGCCTTCTGTCGCTGTCTCGCGCGTTCGAGTAAATCGTTTACTCTTTTCATAATGTCAACCGCGTGCACCCTGGTAAACGGTGCCGGCAAATGTTTCTCTATGATCCACTGCGCCTGGACGTCTACGCCGGATTCGTTCAACTCTGTTAGCTCTTTATCCATCGTTTCGGGATTCACGTATTCCGTTCGGTAGCTTTCCAAAGCCGCCTCTTCGACAGGTAACTGCTTCAAATAGTCCCTTTGCTTTTTATCGAGGACATTCTTACTGGCTTCTTTCAGTTGCTCGTTGACGAATTTTGACCGAGCCTCAGCGCGAAGCTCGTCGGGGCTCTTCATGTTCTTTTTAGTACCAATCGTCATCCGTCGGTACAAAGAAGGGCCCTTCTCTAACGCTTTCTTATCCTCTTCTTCCGCTTGATCTAGCATTTCCTGGGTCGTCTTTTTTGAATCTTTGTTGTCGCCAAAGAAAACGCCGGCGATGCCTTTGCTATTTTTCGCAGATTTGATGACAAACGGCGTCACCTCCATGGAGATGTAAATCATGAAGATGGACAAGCCTCCCAAGATGAGAACGGCGTTGAACCAAGACAGAAAATCGTCAAATCTCTGGGATGCTTTCTCGGTTAGAAAAATCAAACCGGAGAATATGTTCACGAAAGAGATGAAGATAGCCGCAGACTCTAATCGGTCGAGACGTTTGGATTCCTGAGGATCCGCGAAGAAGTGAATGGTCATCGCTATGAAAATAGTCATCAAGCAACCCAAAGATTGACCGAGTTGACTCATGGTTGTTCCTTGCGAAAACAACATGGTACTGCTCACGACGCCAAGTTGGCGGAGTAAGACTAAGATTTTGTATCTGTACCACGCCGGACGATAACCTACGTACAAGAAACCGAACGTTTTGACTGTTTCCGGGCGATTCAACTTGTCCCGAATTCGATAAAGAGTGAAGTAAAACGTCAAAATAATACCGAAGGGGTACAAGCACACCAACACTAATGCGATCGGAAAGTACTGCGTCCATGGATTTTTCATGTTACCCCAGTCGTAACACTGGACGCTCGGTTCAGCTTCCAAATAAGAGATTCCATTCGCCGGATTTTTTACGCAATCGAAATATTCGAGGGTCGCTCTAGAAAGGAAGATGTACGAAATATCCATCAAAGTGAGCATGATGCGGATAAACATCTTCCCGGTGGATCTCAAGTGATCGCCAACGGAGAATTCCTCCAGTTCCTCCTTCTTATCTGTGATCAGTTTTTTCGCTCTTTCCTTCATCTTCTGCATTTTCGTTCTTTTGTTGCCTGCATCGTCGACATCGCGCGTGTCGTACTCGAACCACGAGTCAAAACGACCCGCGAGAAGCATTTTGATGAGAAAATGGCCAATTACGAACTTCGTCAAGGTGATGATCACAAACAACACCCCAAAAAAGAGCGGCGAGAGCACGACCACAAAGTATCGCGTGAAGAAATCAAACCTCGGAATGTGGCATTCCGGTTGCAGCAACTGAATATCAAACGTGAAAATCGCAAAATACTTGTACAAGTTTTGAATGATCGGAGGCCAGTTGAAGTCCAAATCCGATAAGACGGCGGTTATTTGCACGAACACGAACAAGAGCGAAATCGCTTTGAATCTTCTCAATAGCTTGACGAGCATCGGCAACAACATGATGAAACCAACCAACATCAAGAGAAGAATTAAATACGATTCCCATTTCGTCTCCGGACAAATGTTACACTCTTGTTTCAAGCGGTAGTAATTCTTGCTGCATTGGGCGCAACCCTTCTCTTCGTATCCTTCTGCGCACTGGATAGTCCACGGGAAGACATCTGCCAAAATTTCCGCGTCAGTCGCGTTCCCAGGGCATGCTTTTTCAGGCGAGCACTCACGAATGGTCAAGCCAGTGCCTAACTCTGCGTCCGGTAAATCGACAAAATATCCAAACTGCGCTTCTGGAATGATTAAACCTCTTCGGTCGCACCTGCTGCCCAATTCCGGGCAAACCGTGCACGTGCTGTCGAAATCTGGGCCAATCGATGCCGTGAGCATATTTCCATACGATCCGACGTCGCACAAACACTCTGTGAGAGCAATTGCACTACCTCCCGTGGACGATCTCGTTGGACACGCTTCACACTCTTTCTTACCTTCCGCAGGTTGATACGAAGTCACTCCGCACGGTTCGCACACCTCCGAGCCAGTTTTCCCGGCGAAAGTACCGGGGAGACACGGCGAACACGAGATCATGTCCATCAACAACGCGTACTCACCAAAACCACACGGCGTGCATTGCGTTTCCGCGGCGTTTTTGGTGTGTCCAGGAGCGCACTTGGTGATAAATGTGACCTCAATTGTTTGATAGTTGTTGTCGCCGCCTTTATAATCTTTTTGCTGCGAAACGGCGAACATGAGAGTCTCCATCGGACCTCTCCAATACTCCTCCGCGCGGTAATAAAGCGTCGCGGTGAATCCGTCCGTTTTGCTCCCACCCATTTGGACGACGTTTATGTCCGAGAGTAGGTCAGTCTTATCCTTACCCATGGTCAGATCGCCAGTTTGTACGCCCTGGATGAGATGTGTCACCGAACCTTTGATGTCGTTTGCGTTTATCAACGTGATAAAAAGTTGGTCCGTATCCTCATCCGCTGCTTTGATCTTGAATTCTTGCCACTGCGCCGCGTATTCCTCAAAAGTGAGCTCTTCTTTCGTCGTGCCGATGACTTCGGCCACGGTCATAGGCGCCGTAAACATAGGATCGCTGGTTTTCAAAACCTCTAAGCCATCCGCGTCTTTGCCGTACACGCCCAACTCGGACCCATCGTCAACCTGCGAAATTTCGACAGTTATGAGCACGGTAGCCGTTTCGTAATTGAAACCTGCGACGATGCCATCTTTGACCCCGATGCGCATCCAAAGTTCTTCCTCAACGCCACCTCGATCCTTCGTCGGTTCGTACGTAAAATACGCGCCGCGCGCTTTACCAGTTGTATCTTTCTTTGCGCACGTTTGCCAAAAGTAGTCCACTTCAAAATCGACATCGTCGGTGAGATCGCAATCGCACGTGAATATGGTCACACCGTTGACGTCTCTCGTCTCGCCGGTATGTTCCTGCGCACACATGTTGCCTTCGCATTTGTCGTCCCAACATTCCCACCTGATTCTCCCGTGTTTGACTGTTTCGTAGCCCTTCACATCAACGGCAGCGTCGTAATAGGAATTTTGTGCCGTGTAGACTCTGAGATCAGCTTCGGTGATGGATGCCTCAGCACCGTCCGCGTCCGTACCAGTAAAAATCGGAACCGTCGTCGTGGCAGCTCGAACTACCGTGAAGTTTGTCTTCGTATCCTCCACGATATACGCCGTCGTACTCGTTGCGCTCGTTGCGAGTTCTTTCACGCCCGTAATGGATGGTAAGAACGTCTTTTCGGCGACGGTGATCTTCACCCGTCTCGAGGCTGAATTGGCGCCTCTCGTTCCGCTGGGCAAGCCCGTAGGCGGATCCAAACCGCCGTGTCCGCCCGCTTCAATATCATTGATCGCGTACTCAAACGTATCGGACAAACCGCTGTTATTTCCGTACGGAATGTACACGAACGCGCCGGCATCTTCGGCGCACAATTGAGCGCCTTTACCATTGTTTGCTGTGTAATCGCACGATAACCTCACTTCTCCGTACGTCGGCGCTTTAGTGATGACGTATTGCAAGTAATCCTCGTCGGCATCCAATTCCCCCGACTCGTACGAAGTAGCACAAGTGACAAAACCATCGGCTGCTACAGTAGCAGCCGATGCGTCTTTGCAGTTCAAATTGCCTCTCAAAATATACGTGTTGTAGTCCCCGGGAGACCCGGTTACCTGTGAGTACGTCGTTGCCGTTTGGAGCGTTTCAAACGTGTACCCTGCCCAAGCGCTATCCGATCCAGCACCCAATTTGTTTGGTCTCACTTGTTGCCCAAAGGTCAAATCTTCAACATCAGCGGGCCAACTCGCCTGATCGTTTCTCGGCTCGATGTAAAGTCTCCCCGTCACAATCTCAGTATCGGGGGTCGATTCAAGCTCGCCGTTGGCATCGTACACTTTCTTTGTCACACTAAAAGAAAACAACGACAAATCCGTTTTACTCCCAGAAAACGCGTGCGTATCCGGCGTAAAGGTGAAAATTCCATCAGTGGACACAAAGGCTTGCTTCTCCCCCCCCACTAACAACGTCCTGTCCGGCGGGCAAATGAGCGTGTACTCGAGGTCGCTCCCTTCCCACGCGTTGTTCGAAGGCTTCAACTGCGTCGTCAACACCGTATCTTCGACCGAGCAAAAATAATTGTTCAATTCGCCCAATCCCAAACCTTGGAAAAAAGTATCCGGATCGCCGTTGCAAAAGTAAAACTCGCACGTGGCCGATTTCAACACGCCGCCTATGCACGTGGTCTTTCCCGATACCGTATACCCGGCGTCGCACGTGGGTTGACACGTCAACCCTGGAGTCAGACTGTTCGTGCACGTTCCGACGGACCCGTGCAGCGGTGGTACGCTCGCATCGCACGGCGTCGCTTCCGCGACGGTAGCTTCCGTTTCCGTGGTCGATCCCGTACCACCGGTGGTTTGCGCTTCGACGTAAAAAAATGCGTTTTTAGACTCCTTTGAAACCGTTGATGATCCGCCTCCGTGCTTCGGCCCAAAATTCGTCCCAACAAAACCACCGAACGAATGCATCGTCGCCACCAACGTCGCGCTCAAAATCAAAACCCTCGCGGTCGTCGTCCACCACGGTTGCTTCGAAGAGCGACGAGTGCTGGTGGTCGTTGTTCTTCCTCCTTTTCTTCGCATTTTGTTCGTCGTCATTTCGCTTCTCCTCTTCTTTATTTAAACTTAAGCGCTGCGAGTGCAATTCTTTTCTTTTAACCTCTTCTCTTTTGCCGTTTGTGTGTCAGCGCTCTTCCGTTTCAAAATGAAGCGGAAGAAAAAATGCGTTGTTAAAGAAGAGTTCAAAAAAGAGCTTTTGTTGTTGTTCTTCTTCTTCTTCTGCGCGCGGAGAACGCTCCGTCTCTCTCTCTCTCTCTGCGCGCACAACAACAGCGGACACCAAAAACCTTTCTCGAGAGCGACGAGAAAGGTTTTGCGTTTTGCGCGTGTATAAATAAATATGTGTCGCGAGTGATCGCGATTTTTAATTTGCTTGACCTTAAAAGCTGGCGATATTTATATGCTTAGGGTTTGGACAAAATACTATTGTTTAGGGTTTTAAAGATTTTTTTCGCGGCGCACGAACGAAAAAAACGACCCTGGTGTTTTGTTTTGCTTCTTTCTACGCGACGCGAGCGTTGTGAATCTACCACATCGTCATCTTGTTTCTTTATTCTTGTTCTTATTAGTATTCATATTATTCATGTTATTATTCGGAGATACCCATGTAGCCCAAGATGGCTAACGTGCGCCTCTTCGCTTCTAACTTCGCCGTGACTAAACCGGTGAGTCGATCGAACTCTTCGCGGTTATCGGTTTCCGTGGCCAACGCTAAATCCCGCTCGAACGCCGCGTCTTGCAACTCGCAATTCTGTAAAAACTTTTGCAGCTCTAACACGACGTCGTCGACGCTGGCGCCGGTTCTTTCGATGATTTCTCGACAGACTTCTTTCCCGTTGAACACTTCATCTGGATTTAACGTCATCATTTCGTCTAACGCTCGCTTCGACGGCGAATCCGCTTCCATCTGCAGCAGCGTTTGCGTCAGCAATTGTATGATATTTTCTAAAGTTTTCAAAACGTTCTCGTCTTCGCCTTGCTTTTTACACGCCGTGAGGACTAAATACGCCTGGCCCAACACGCCATCGGTTATTTTGCCAATCATCGCCAATCGCTTGCACTCTGGAACGATTTTATCCCACGTCCCTAAACTCACCAACTCGTTGAACGTCTGCGCGTCCATCGCGGTCGGTTCCGCCGCGGTCGGACCTATTTTACTACTCCTGCCGTTACTATCGTCGCCGCCGCTCATCGGAGAAGAAGAAGAAGAAGAAGAAGAAGAAGAAGAAGCCGACGCGACGACCGAGACGTCTCTTCCTCTCCTCTCCGTTTGGATAATAAAACGAGACGACGACGACGAAGAGGAAGAAGTCGAAGAGGCGCTTCTTCGTCGAAGATGAATCGCATCGCTCCTGAGCTTCTTAAAAGTACTTCTTCTTCTCGTCGATGACGACGTCGTCGTCGACGACGACGACGTCACAAAAGTCGCCGCGGTTGCGCTCATGATGTGTGTGTGTGTGTGTGTGTATCGCCCGGCAAGTCACCAAAAAGTCCAGAGTTTAGATATAAAAAATGAGGTTTTTTTCTGGAAAAGAGGCACAAAAAATATCTAAAAAGCGACATCAGACAACGCGCTTTTTATCTTTCTTTTGTTCATGCCGTCCGCGACGAGACGTTCGCGGTGTCTCAACACCACCAACAAGTTCCCTCCTTTTCGGCGCGCGTTGCGGGAGACGCGCGCGCGAGACGAATCGAGGAAAAGAGAGGTCCTTTTTCATCTCTCGCAAAGCTTTGGCAAAGTCGGGAAAAGAAAAGGGATAAAGAAGAAACAGTTGGAAAAAGAAAACGCCGCGAAGAAGGAAAAAAAAGCGCCTTTGACGAGTGCCGCCGCTCGCCAGAAGAAGAGAGGACGAAGAAAAAACGACGAGAGCGATGCGTCGGCTTTTTACTTCCCGCGGACGAGCGTTTTCGGACCGCCGAAGAGGATTCTCGAGCGCGGGTTTGATCTGCGCAAAGTCGAAAACGTCGATGTGTTTTTTTGTCCAAAACGACGAGAGGAAGAGGAGGAGGAAGCTTTCTTTGGTGAGATGGAAAAAGTAACAACGAAATCGACGGAAGAAGAAGAAGAAGAAGAAGAGAGCCCGCAATCTGACGTGTTCATCGCGTACGAGAAGCAACTGACGAAATCTCAGCAACACCAGGAGCGATTAAAACGGCAAGCGGAAGCGAGCGCGAACGCATATCGACCGGGATTGCGCAATCGAGGCGAGGACATGCTGCCGATCACCGCGGCGAAGGCGAAAGAGATGACTTTTCGCGAGGCGGAGTGGTTGAAATTTTACCCGGTTCCGGTGACGAGATTTACCGGGAAACGGTCGAAAGATGGTCACAGGAGGCCGGCGGTGATTCTAGAGTCCATCATCAGCAAAGATTATAAGCGGATTAAAACAGAATCGAGGTTTAAACGGTTGACGAGGTTGGTCGAAGGGATCAACATAGCGCGATGGGGATTCGAAGGCATCGAGGACGAGGAGGAAGTCAGGATTACGAAAGAATATTACGATTTATCGCAATATTACGAGACGAAGAAAGCGCAGAGAGAGAAAAAGAAGAGAGCGAAAGAGTTGGCGAGAAAAAAGAGAAAAGAGGAGAGGAGGCGCAATTTCGTGCCGAAAACGATCGTCGCCAGACGGTTGGCGCCGGTGGTGGACTTTCGCAGACCAAAAGCGAGAACGCATCCGATACGCTTTTTGAAAAAGGAGAAAGAAAAAGAAGAAGAAGAAGAAGAAGATGAAGAAAAAGAAGAAGAAGAAGAAACAAATAAACGAGAAGACGTTATATTAATAGACGTCGTCGACGACAACAACGCGCAAATTCCACCGTCATCTTCGTACTCGTTCGCGGATGTCCTCGACACCATTCACGATTGGGTCGGCTCGAATTTGTCCAACCTTCGCGAGACGTGTCAAAACATAAACGCGAGGAAACAGGAATACATCATGTATCAAATCGACGCGATAAGTACCATGAGTATGCCTAAAGCTATAAGCGAACAAAAAAACATTTACAGAGACTTTTTGAGTTCGCTTGACGCGTCTGCGGTACCCGCGCACGGGACTATAAAAATGTATCAAAACTTGTTCGCAGACGCGAAACGTCGAGCACAAAATCTCGTTTCGGAGACAAAGATACGAGACGAGTGGTTTCTTACCAACACAAAAAATTCGCGTCGTCGTCGAGTACAAGAACAAAAAGATGTAACACTTAGTCCTGCATATAACGGCGGGGACGACGACGACGACGAGGAAAGGTGCATCGTTCGCGCGCTCGTTAAGGAAGCTATCGATCGCGTCGTCGAGTCGAGCGAAGCTCTCGTCCATCGCATCACGCCATTTCCGCGAAATGAACTCGCCGCGAACGCCACAGATTTGGTTTGGGACGCGGAGACTTTTGAAAGTTACGTTAAGAAAACTTCACTTACATCAGCATTTCCTGATAAAAAATCATCCGCGGTTATCGCCATTGTTCAACCGAAAATCACGTGGTTGGCAAAATCCAAGCGAAGCGGTCCGAGAACGCCGGGCGAACGAGGTTGGTTCCGATGTGGCAACTACTTTGAAAACGACTCTCAAGAGATTCAGCAAAGATGGCGACACCCGAATCCAGAAATCGAATCGCGACCGCGCGAGCCATACGATGATTACTTCTCTTCTGACGATAGCACTAGCAGCAGCGAATCGGAATCAGACGATATCTTCTTTCGCGAGGTGCCACCGAGGCGAGCGCCACCTCCACCTCTCACGCAGCAGCAGGCGAAGAAGAAAAATGTCATCCCAAAAATCTGGAAAGGCCGGCAACTCGCCATTCAAAAGTTTGGTCACGATGAAAAACG
>Ga0181570_10004675_pt1 | contig 9965 bp, 5 predicted proteins | sample 101ome_18_FD_148667 | JGI IMG/M metagenome (GOLD analysis project Ga0181570, IMG submission 148667) | Coastal salt marsh microbial communities from the Groves Creek Marsh, Skidaway Island, Georgia - 101406AT metaG (spades assembly) | ecosystem: Environmental > Aquatic > Marine > Intertidal zone >...
GAAACACAGAGATGTCCGGAAGAGGCAAAGGAAAGACGGGAAAGAAGGCGACGAGCCGATCCGCCAAGGCGGGACTTCAGTTCCCGGTCGGCCGTGTCGCGCGCTACTTGAAGGCGGGTAAGTACGCCACCCGCGTCGGCGCCGGCGCGCCGGTGTACCTCGCCGCGGTGCTCGAGTACCTCGCGGCTGAAGTGCTCGAACTCGCGGGTAACGCGTCCAGAGACAACAAGAAGTCCCGCATCGTCCCGCGCCACATCCAATTGGCCATCCGCAACGATGAGGAACTCTCCAAGCTTTTGGGCACCGTTACCATCGCCGCCGGTGGTGTTCTCCCGAACATTCACTCTGTCCTCTTGCCGAAGAAGTCCAAGGGTAAGTCTGGCAGCGCTTCCCAAGAGTACTAAGCGGTTCGTCGTTAGCGACGCTTGATTAAGAGCTCGGACCAAACCACAAAAAAAATTCATACATGGTGTTCATTTAACACCACCAACGAAAGGATTCTTTGAAAAAGACTCGAGTTTAAACAAAAAAACGCCCCTCCGCGCGCGCGCTCGAAGAAAGAGTTGAAAGAGTCGTCGTCTCGGTGGTGTTGTTTCAAAAAAAATTAATCGTCTTCTATGTACTTACTCATCAATTTAACGTGCTGCTACTCGTGTGTCGAACCACCTCACGCGGTGCGTCCTCTGTCTCTGTAAGATTCTCTGTCTCTCGAGAGCTTGTCGAGCGGAAACGCGGTGCGCACCATGTACTCGACGCCTTTCCGGCCCTTTTGGTGTGGACGAGCGATGCCGAGGAACTCGAGCTCGGCCACGGCGCGGGTGAAACGCGCTTGGAGTTCCCAGAGCGTTTCGCGAGGGAGACCAAAGGTAGCCTTGCCGCGTTGTTGTTTGAGGTGCTCCTCGGCGGCTTCCGCCTCGCGGCTGGCGGACGCGGCTCTCGTCGTCTTGGAGGACGCTTGGCCGCCGTTAGCCTGCGATTTGTGCGACGAGGCGTGGAGGGTACAGAATTTCTTGAACCAGTCGTGAATGTTCGCCTGTTCGCCGAACATGGCTAGTAACCTGTACGCCGCAGCGGTGTCGGGGAGAGACCGAGGGATACGAAGCGCCGCTCTGACATCGCCGCCCGCGTCGCGTTGGCAGCACGAACAGCCGAGAACGCAGGATGGATCGGTGAGCGTGTTCTCGAGGGTTAGTCGAGGAGAGGCTTGTAACCCGTATCGAACGCAGTCGACGTCGGTGATGACAAAGATACCGCTCGCCGGAAGAGACTCGGGAGGTCGACTCGCGTACTTGCGCGCCACGGCGCGGAAAATGTCGCAAAACGCATCCGCGGCTTCAGACCTCGCAGGCTTTGAAGGACGGCTCTTCTTCTTGACAACCAACGCCCCGGTGTTTGCACTGAGCGGTGTCGTCGTCGACGCGGGCGCTACTGCCGGAAGCGCGCCAGGCGCGCTTCTACCGCGAACTGGAGACTTGGGAAGCACCAAGCCGTCGTCGTCCTTTGCCTCGGTTCTCTGCGTCGTCATCTCGCGAAGCGGCGCGGGCGTTCGCACGAACCCGCCCCTCATCTTGCGCGAATTCATCAACAACTCGAGCGCTTGGTTTTCATCGTTCGCTTGGGCGGCGGCGTTTTCGTCACCTTGACCTCGGGCGTCAACTTGGACTCGGTCGCCCGCGACTTCATCGTCATCCGTCTCATCCACGGCGAGCGGCGTCGCCTCATCCGGAACCTCGTTATCCTTAAACATCCCATCCTCGATTGACGTGAGCAAAAACCGAAGTTCCGATCCCTCCGCCGTGCGCATCACGTCGTCGTCGTCTAAAAACGTAATCATCTTCTTGGCCAACTCGCCGAGCTCCTCGGTCGTAAACTCGTTGCGCAGCCGAGCGCACGTCAAATCCAACAGTCTCGTCCCGGGACTCTTACGCGGCGCGCGCCGTGCTGATCCTTCTTCTTCTTCTTCTTCCGAAGCAAAATAGTCGCTTCGCGACGCGTCGAGCAAGAGATCAGCCATCGTGGTGACGCTCTTCTTCATCTTTGTCTCAGTCGCCTCGCACACGACTTGAACGCACTTGAGCGACTGCGTCCATCGTTTACGAAGGCGATACACATCCTTGAGCGCCGCGGCGAGCGCGCGACGCGTCGCGGCGTCGTCGTCGTTCGCGTCCAATATGTCCGTGAGATACTTTCGCCGCGCGTACACGACGGAATCGGCGTCGAGATCGCGAACAAAGTGATCGATGGCGTCTCCGTATTCGTCGTCGCTCTCCTCTCCATCCGGATGCGCCGTCGTCGGATCGGTACCCAAGAGCATGCACGCCGCGCTGAGCGGTTTCGTCATAAAGTGCGTGAGCGTCAGCAAATGTAGCGCGCGTCTAACGGCTGCGAGGGAAAAGTCGTGCTCTTTGAACCGGGTGTGAAGCGTGTTGAGCACGTCGCTTCCAAACGCCGGCGCGCGCTCGGGGCTCAGGAGCACCTCCTCTTGCACCGCCTCCATCATCTTCCCGGGAGCCCAGAGCTGGAACGCCCGAGCGTTGAGCATCGCCGCCGTCGCCGCGGGAAGCATACCTTGCAGCGTGCTCACGCTCGTCGCCAAACCGAGGAGAACAATGACGGGAACGGATGAGACAAACTCGGAGACGCTTCGTAAAAACGAATCGAGCACGCGGGCGTCGAATCCCTCCGTGTCCTCGACGACGATGACCACCGGACAGCTTCGTCCCTGAATCACCGGGTAACTCTCGAAATCGTCGTGCACACCACCAACACCACGGATACCGTTAAATTTCCCCTTTAACTTGCCCGAAGAACCCTCCTTACCGCCGCGTCGACGAAGTTTTCTCCCGCCCGCGGGCGACGCCGGAGCGGAATCGTCGCCGCCTCGTTCGCGTCCGCGCTTCTTCCCCGCCGGAATGGCGTTTTCCTCATCCTCTCCATCCTGTCCCGTCGACGTCGTCGTCGTCTCCGCCCCGTCCCCGATTCGCTCGACGCGCTCGACCAAAGTCTCCTCGTACCACCGACGAAGCGCTCGCATGCTCTTCGCGCCCCAATGCGCTCCGGTTCGATCCAACTGTCTCGCGACGACGCCAAACGCCACGCCCACACCTCCCGCACCCACCCCAGCGCGCGCTTTGAGATCCCTCGAACGCAAAAGCGCGCAGTGTGCGTCTCCTCCTCGTCGCAACGTGTTCGTCAGCGCCGCAAACGTCTCTTCGTGATCGTCGCTATTCACGCCGCCCGCGAGCACGACGCCCACCGGAACGCGCGCGTCGGCTCGGCCGGCGGCGGTCGTCATCGCGGTGGTGGCATCACCGTCCCCACGCCCGCCCCCACGCCCGGACGAGAATCCGTGGATGCCCGAACCATCACTCCCGGGGACGACGACAGAGCCTCCGAACCGGCGCTCGTGCGTCTCCCGAACGAACCCAATCAACCGTTCGAACGCCCCGGCGTTCGCCCGCTCCAACACGCGCGCCACGTGCCCATCCAAAGTCCTCCAACACTCCGCGTACGCCCGCCCCCTGAGCGCCCTCGACGGTTCGGATTCGTTCCTCGCGATCGGGTCGAACATCGGCGCGTCGTCGTCGCGCTCGTCCATCGCATCGACGCGTCGATCGTCTCGATCGTACGGCGTGACGAAGACGCCAGTTTTAAAGCTATCCGTCGCCCGAAACGTTGTCGGTTCCGACGTCGACGCGCCGCCGTGTCGCTGCGGGACGACGCGCGCGCGCGGTTCCGACGTCGACGCGACGCCCGCCGCGGCGGAAGTCGTCGAACGTCTCTGCATGGTTGGTTCTGACGGCGACGCGTGACGACGACGCGCGATGGGTGGATTTAGATTTGACTTTTTTGAAAAAAGAAATCCATTCGATTCGTCAGTGCGCGACGCGCGATCCGGACGACGCGGGATCGAACGAACCCGAAGGCCTCGAGCGCGAAGACGACGATCAGGTGGACGAGATGCCGCCGAAGAAGAGCGGCGCCGGCGGCGCCGGGGGTGGTAAAAAATCGGCGAAACAAGTGCTCAAGGAGCAACGCGAAGCGCTGAAAGCCCAACTCGCGAACATTGAAACCTCGCTCGCGGCGACGGCGAAACACCGCCTGGATTCGCTCTTTGACGCCGCGATCGGCCTCGAGTTGTGGCTGCAGGCGAATTCCAAGGCGTTTCCCGCGGATGCGGTGAAGCAAAAGGTGGAGAGATTGAGAGAGATCGCGACGTTGTGCGTGGAGAATAAACTGGACGCCGACGAGGCGTATTGGGAACTCGCGGGGTTGTACGGGATCGTGCACCGGGAATCGTCGAGGAAAGAGTTGAAATTGGAGCGACCGACTTTTATTTTCCCCCAGCATGAGCTTCCGTGTTTACCGCCGAACGATGCGTTGAGCGTGGAGGAAATAGAAGAGGCGTTGGGGTTCCCGATGAGCGAGTTGGACGAACGCATCGCAGAGCTGGAGCAGTTGGAAGAGGCGCAGAAACGCGCGGAGGCGGCTGCGGCGGAGGCAGAGGCGGAGGCGGAATAGGGTAGATGTGGCGATATGACGCGACGCGACGCGACGCGATATGTAATGATGCTATGTGAGTGTTTTAGTAGTTTATCAAATGTTACACATCGTTCGTCAGACAGACGAACAAACAAACAAACAAACGCGCTAAGATAACGTACGAGCGATCCAATCGTCACGTCTCTTGCCCGCTTAGGACGAGGGACAGCTTGAGCTCGCGGAAGAGAAACTTTGTCTTGATTTGCAAACTCGCAAACTCCGCGGCGGCGATGACGTCGTCCCACTTTTCTCCAGAGACAGCGATGCACAACTTCAAGTCTCCTTTTGTAAGAGTACCGGTGCGAATGGCGATGGCGATGCGACTCAGCGGCCACTTTGTGCGCATGACGAGCGTGATGGCTTCGACGCCTTTGCGAATGCAATACGGGGAGAGCTCGCATTTCTCTCGGAGGTACACTGGACCAGCGCGCTGCGCGATGGATGTGAGCATGGTGGACTCGGCGGCGCCCGTGAACATGACGGCTGCTTGACACTGCGCAATCGAGATCGGGTGTTCACCGACGTCTATGAAATCTTGAGTCTTTGAACTGACCGACGCGCGCGCGATCGCCGTCGCCGTCGGTAGCGTCTCTTTACCGCCAGCCTTCTTCGTCGTCTTCTTTGTCTTTGCCGTCTTTGGCGTCGTTTGTTCAACGTTCGTCGTCGTCGCCGCGTTTGAATCCGACGGCTGCGACGCCGCGCCCGGGTCCACGGCGGTAATCGTCTCCAATTCCTTTGACATTCGTTCACGCATCTTCTCCAGCCTCACGTCAATCTCTTCGCGCTCGGCACGCGAATACCGAGAATTCTGCGCCGATCGGCTCATACCCGACCGCGCGGCAAAGCTCTCGTCTACGTTTTCCGCGCCTCCTCCGTCATCCTGATCATCCGGCGTCGGCATCGGCGCCGCCGCCGCCGCCTCCTCTGGGTCTTCCTCTTCTTCGGGCTCCGCCTCTTTGGGTTCCGACGTCTTGATGCCCTTCTTCTCCTCTCGCCGTTTCTTCGCCAACGCTCTCGCCTGCGACGCCAGGTGCTCTGGGGTTTCCCCGCGAAGCGCCAACTGATACTTTTGCAACGGCGTGAGTTTCCCTTCGTCTTGAACCTTCGTCCACTTACACCTCCACGTCGCGTGCCAATGATTTTTTATCGCATTCTCCGGTCGGCCCTCCAAGAGCTTGGCCAACGCCGCCCACTTTGTTCCTAAAATTTTGTGACCTTCAATCAACACCCGCTCCTCTTCCGGGGTCCACAGCCCAGTTTTAATCCCCGGTCTCAAGTGGTTGAGGTACCTATCTCGACATTGTTTCCCGCGTCTGCCTTGCATGTGCGTCGCGATGTAACTCCAGCGTTTGGCGCCGTGTTGCGAAATTAAACGCATCAAGAGGGAGTCCTCGTCGCGAGACCACTGTTGGGTGATGGATGAACCATTTTTACCGCGGTTCCCGGCGCCATCCGTCGTTTCGTCGTCGTCATCGTCGTCATCCTCGTCGTCGTCGTCTAAATCTTCTTCTTCTCCGTCGTCGTCGTCTTCTTTCTTTCGAGGAACGTCGTCTGACGAAACGCGAGCCGACGCCGCGTGCGTCGTCGTCGCGTTCGTCGCGTTCGGCGACTCGACGACGCCCCTCTTCGCCTTGGGCGGTTCCGTCGGGTACTTCCGGGGCCGACCCCGCGGCCGTTTCGATTTCGCTTGTGGTTTCGTTTTCACACCACCACCACCGAGATCGTGATCCGGCGACGCTTTCTCTGCAGCCTGTCGAAATGTTAAAGAAGAACCATTCGCGCCCTCGCCCGTCAGTCTCTCCGCCTTCCAAAGTCGCGAACGCGCGACCAATCAACCAATCGTTGACCGACCCCCTTCGCATCGCGCGAACCGAGTCTCGATCTATTTAAAAACGCACCTCAACCAACCAAAACAACGACGACGCGTCATCCATCTTCCCTGCTTTCCTCTTTCTCTTCGCCCCATCGCTCTTTTTCCGTCCGGCGCCGGCGTCGCCTCGCCCGCTCGGAGCGGCGTCCGAGTCGTCGCGATTCGTCGTCGTCGTCGTCGTCGTCGTCGTCGTCGTCCTTCCTTCCTGCGCGCGGGTCCCATCGATCCCCATCGTCTCCATCGTCCGTTCGCGCGTCGCCGTCGCCATCGCCTCCGTCGCTTCGCCCGAGCCGACGGGACGAACGGAACGAAGAAACCAGATCGATCCTCCTCGAGTTAACGCCTTTTCTTCACCCGAGCGAGGCGCGCGGGGGACGAGACGAGACGAGACCGAGACCGAGTTCGAGACCGGGATCGCCACCGACGGAACGAACGCGTCGAGTCGAGTCGATCCGTGTTCGACGCGCGGGGTGTGACGGCGCGCGAGGTGTGACGACGCGTCAATGTCTCGCGCGCGCGACGTCATTTTGGGGTTACGTTGGCCACGTCGTCGTAAACGCTTTTTTTATAAATCCATCTAAATGTATGATTACTGATTACATGAGGTTATAATATACTATAGTATGGTGATTGGTGTATCTAGGGTTTTGGGTGGATGCCAGCATCGATGGACGAACAGAGTCAATCGTCAGTCTTTGAAAGCGGCGGCTTGCGCGATGACTGCTTCGAGACGGTCCCACTCGTCGTAGTATAAATTTTGCTTGTCCAGCTTTTCGTCTTTTTTGCGCTGTAATTCCGTGGCGGCGGCGACGTCGGCGCCGGCGTTTAAAAGTTGGGCGTCGAGCGCCGCGATGTCGGCGTCGATCACGGCGAGCGCGCGCTCGATTTTGTCAATGATTTTAGGGGCGTTTGAAGCCTCTTTTTCGATCGCCCGGCGCGCTTTTCGGGCGGCTTCTTCTTCGCGTTTGATGGTTTCTTCGAGGTTGTCGCGCGATGGCGACGAGGCCCTTCCGGTGGGGGGGGTGAACTCACCCACCGAGAGCGGGGCGCCAGAGACGTGGATTTCCGAAGTCAACGCTCCGTTTTCCACCTTGGCGACAATGGTGGGATTTAACGCGGCGGCAAACGCGGCGTTGTGCGTGATGGCGACGACGGCGCCCTGCCAACCGCGAAGACCGGAGCAGAGAGCCTCGATGGCGGTGCCGTCGAGGTGATTAGACGCCTCGTCCAACAAGAGGACGTTGACGGGCCGAAGCACAAACGCCGCCAGGGCGACGCGCGCTTTTTCACCCCCACTCAAGCTTCCGATGGTTCTGTCCACCGCGGCGGAGCCGGTGATGCCGAGCGCGCCGAGAACACCTCGAGCGGTCTCGTTGGTGACCGATTTGTCGATTTTGCGGGCGACATCGAGGACGTGCTCGAGCGGCGACGCTTCGGTGGGTAATTCTTGCGCCAAATCTTGAGAAAAGTAACCCACGACGGCACCCTCGCCGCGTTCGACGGCGCCACCCATCGGATCCAAGACACCGCCGATCGTTTTCAAAAACGTACTCTTCCCAGCGCCGTTCGGACCGAGGATGAGAAGACGATCGCCGCGGCGAACCGTGAGATTGACGCCGCGGACGAGCGTCGAATCCGTCGTCGCGTAGCCGACGGATAAATCCTTCGCCATGAGAATCTCTCTCGCCCCGGCGGGGGGCGTCGGGAGCTTGAGAATCACCTTTTTCGCGTCTCCCGGGCCATCGCCGAGCTCGCCCTCGCCCACGAGGTCTTCGTACTCTTCTAATTTCGCGTTGACTTTATCGAGCGCCTTTTGCTTTGACTTGGCCTGGCTCGCCTTGGTCGCCTTGGCGCCAAATTTCGTGATGAAAGTGTCCAACTTGGCCGCCTTGACGGATTCACGCTCGAGAGCCGCCACGGCTACCGCTCGACGCGCCTCTCTCTCGCGTATGAACCGCTGATAATCACCCTTATAATTGTGCAGCTTGCGCGACCGCACCTCCACCACTCGATTGACGACGTTGAGCAAATCCTCATCGTGCGACACCAAAATCACCGTTCCCGGGTAATCCTTGAGCCACTTGACGAGCCACTTTTTACTCGTCGCGTCCAAGTGATTGCTTGGCTCGTCCAAGAGCAACAAACCACCGTTCACGCCGCGTTCTTGCGAATCCCCGGCGGGGCTGAGCAACAACCGCGCCAACGCCACGCGCATCTGCCATCCCCCACTGAGCGTATCGCACGGCGCCTTGAACATCGCATCGCTAAACCCCAACCCTTTCAACACCCCGGCGACGCGTTTCTTCGCCGTCGCCCCACCGACGGCTTCGTACCGCTCCGTAGCCGTCGCCAACCGCTCCGCCGAACCATCCGCGCCCCGCTCCATATCCGCCATCGCAGCCTCCATCTCCGCCTCCGCCTCTCGCACGTGCGTCATCCTCGACATCGCCTCCTCCTCCACCGTCAACGCGCTCCCGCTCACCGCCGTCTGTTCCAAAACCCCCACGCTCGTCGTCCTCGCGATCTCCGCCCGTCCGCTCGACGCGCCCCTGGCGCCGCTCAGGCACTTCACCAGCGTCGATTTCCCGCACCCGTTCGCCCCGACGAGCCCGCATATCTCGTTCGGTTCGACGCGAATGTCCTTCTTATCCCCGCTTCCGACGATGAGGTCGTTATCCGCCGTCGTCACGCGCAGATCGGCGCTCAGGAGAACGACGGCGCCGCCAGTGTCTCCACGAGGGACGCGCGCGACGTCATCATCCGCGGCGCGCGGCGTCGTCGATTTCGTCGCCGCGAGCGACGATGGGCGCGGGAGTGGGCGCGTGCGGGCGTGGGCGACCGCGCGCGGGCGCGAAGGCGGCGTCGTGGGCGCGAACGCGCGGGCGCGAGACGCGTACATTCGGCGTGATGATGTGACGCGCGGATAACGAAAAGACGCCGCGAGCGCGCTTTTTCGCGACCGAGTCGTCCCCTGACGCCGCGCGCGAAACGAGGAGGAGCGATGCGTCGGGTACAGTGGTGGTGGTGATTACACGCGGGGCGCGTCGTTCGGATCCCCGCCGGCGTCTCGCGCGCGAAGATCTGTGCTGGAAAGTTTGACGGCGCCGGAAGACGAATCGGCGCCGACGACATCCACGACGACAAACGCGAGAGGATCGAAACCAGCCGTGGCGCGAACATCGTTGAGCGCCTCGGCGCCGGATACCGTTTCTCGACTGATGACGAGCCCGTGCATGTCGCGAATCGTCGCGGCGAGGGGTGGGGACGCGTCGAGCGGGCCGACGCGGACGTCGACGGAGCGCTCGGGCGGAAGACATTGGCGCAGAAACGCCCTCGCGGATTCCGCGCGCGTCTCGTACGGCTCCACCAGATGGCTGTGTTTCTTGTGAGCTAAGAGTTCAGAGGACGTGACGCCGACGTAGAGCGTCCCACCGGGGGCGACGGTGCGCGCGGCGGCGGCGAGGAGTAATCTGTGACCGGCGTGTAACCGATCAAACGTACCGCCGACGCTCACGCGAACCATCTCTCCGTCTCGTTCGAAATCGTACGACGA
>Ga0181570_10004715_pt1 | contig 9910 bp, 8 predicted proteins | sample 101ome_18_FD_148667 | JGI IMG/M metagenome (GOLD analysis project Ga0181570, IMG submission 148667) | Coastal salt marsh microbial communities from the Groves Creek Marsh, Skidaway Island, Georgia - 101406AT metaG (spades assembly) | ecosystem: Environmental > Aquatic > Marine > Intertidal zone >...
CAACATGACTTTTATGTCCGGTTTCCCGATGCGCTTCGAAAGCGACCGAGGCGTCATCAACTCCTCCGCATCTTTCTCCACATCCGCGCTCATCAAACTGCCTTTTTTCGGCGTCATCGGCAGCGTCATTGCATCCTCTTCTTCGTTTTTACTCTTCTTCTTCTTCTCGTTGGATGACGATGACGAGGCACTCGTCGTGCTGATCCGCAACGCTCGCAGCGCTTCCACTTGCGGCGAAGAAGAACTCTTCTCTTGCTCCACCACGGTGGTGGTATTCACGTTGAACCCTTGCACGACCGCCGACGGCTCGCTCGTCGCCGGCGAACGCATGCGCATTTGCGTGTACTCTTCCGTCATGGTCATCCTCCTATTAAACAAATTCCTTTTTCTTCCCCGCGTGTGCCCGAGGAGAAAAATTTATCCTCTGCGCAACTACTTATTAAACGCGCGCGCGCTAAAAAACACCCCCTCGCGAATATTCTCTCGCGCTCGATTCGTTCCTTTCGCGCGCACAAATGCGTCTCCCGCGCGATTCTCTGGAACGAAGCCGTGGTTTTTCTCTCTCTCCACCACGACGACGACGCGCCGCTCTCTCTCTCTCCTCTCGCGCTAAAAAATTCTCCGTCTTTTCGAGGAGCGAGAGTGAGGACGACGACGCGCAAAAAGGGGTGCCGTCTTCCTAACGAACTTTTGGTATTTAGGGTTTTCATATTTTCGAGACAAAAAAAGAGCTTTGCTTTCTTTTCCCGAGAAGAACCAAAGTCTCTATTATAAAGACGAACACGCGTGTAACATTAAAAAAAGAGAAGAGAGCGATGAGTTTCTGTCGCGCGACGCCGAGCACCGCTCCGACGTTGTTCGCGAGTCGTCGTAGCAGCGGCAGCGCGCGTCGTTTCGCGAGGAGAGAGATGAGGAATTCTTGGAACGCAAATTTCGTCTTCGCGTGCCGCCACCATAAAAAGCAGCAGCGACTCGAAAATAAAAGAAAACGAACGCCGCGAAGAGGAAGAAGAGGCGTCGTCGTTGAAGCGAAGAGAGAGGAAGACTTCGTGAAGGAGAACGTGGACAACGCGGCGAAGGTTTTGGATTCCATCATAAAAGAAACCGTGGAGCAGATATTCGTGGACGAAGTTTCCGAGGAAGTGTTCGACGAGGTGGACGAATTGAGCAGCAACGAAAAAAAATCGACCGCCTCGTCTTCGTTCGAGAGAGAAAAGAAACGCAGGAAAGAGATGGAAAAAGAACAAATGCGCGTGAGGATATTAAAGTCAGTGGTAAAATCGAAGTTTAACGAGCTCGATGGTACGTTTTTATCCGTTTTAGGGGCGTATATTAAGCAAGCGGAGATGAAAGACGACATGCCGTTGCTCTCGCTTTTGCAAGCGATTAAGGAGGAGACTTTACAAGCGGTCACGGTGGAGATGCAACCAGAAATGCAGGTGGTACAATTAGTCGCGCGGTTGATGCGAGCGGAAGATAGGGCGGAGGTTTTGAAGATTGCGCACAAAGGTGGAGGACGCGCGAAGTGCTTGAGAGTATACGACGGGGTTGTTGAAGATCCCACCGAAGAAGAAAAGGACGAAACATCGAGAGAAGACTACGTGCCGAAAGCAGACATCGACGACGTCGAAAGAGCGGCGGCGCAGTTATGCGACGAGATGGAATTAAGAGAGGTAGTGCCATCGTGGGATTTGTTGTACCAAATAATTCTGGCGAGAGAATCCGCGAGACAAATGTCTCCAAAATCGGATAGTTTGGGCGTGTATTCCGAAATTGTCATTTCGGGAGCATTCGCGCCTTCGGAGTTGCCGAAAGCCGAGGCCGCGTTGATTCGGAAACTCGTGCAAACCGACGATGCGAATAAACGACGTGAGATGCTGTTCGAAGCCATGGAATCTGCACGGATTGAAAACGAAAAAGCATCCGAAGAAGCGAGGAAACAACACGAGGAAGGAAAAATTAAACTCACGAAAACCACTCGCGGGTTCAACCAAAGAGAAGAACTCACAGACGAGGAGTTGATGCTAAAAGATTTGAGGCCAGGACGGTTGATTGATTGTTTGATCAATCTGCGATGTTCGCTTTTGGACGACGAGAGAGTAAAAGAGAGAGGCGAACAGGCGGTCGTTGCGGAGAGGATGGCTGTTATGTATTTTGAAGTGTGCGATCTCGTGCTGAAAAACGCCAACGGAGGTGTTCTTCCAACGAATAAGAATAGCAGCAAAAACAATAGCAGTACCTCAGGAGGAGGAGAAGGAGGAGGAGCCGCGGGTGCGAGATAGAAATGCGAGTGTAATTATTTAATATGAGCGATGCAATGTCAAAATATATATATACAACAATTTCTTTTTTTTTACTTCCTTGTTTCGTCGTCGTCGTCGTCATCGTCATTGCGCATTCGAAGCGCATCGGCGAAACTTTCCTCGGCGATTTTACCCAATTCAGATTCCTCTAAAGAAGATCCACCTAAGCTGCTAGTGTTGTGTGAGCGTCTGAATCCTTGGATGAGTCGATGATTGGCTTCATTATTCTCCAATCTATCTTTTGATGTTGGCGACGACGGTTCGTTTGCGCTATTATTATTGCTATTGCTCGCGCTATTCACCGCCAATCCAACTTTTTCTAATACATTCGCCACGTCGAGCGCAGACGGCGCTTCTTCTATTTCTTCGCTTTCAAACGATGAGTTACTATTCGATCCCGCGCGTCTGCTCGGTTTACTTCCAAGGGAGGATAAAGCGCTATTTTGCTGTGACAAACTCGCACCGCCGCCTTCCTCGAGCTTCTGAAACTCGGAAAGTAACCGAACCGATTTCACTCTCTTGGGAGATATGCCGTGTAAGTTATCCGCCATCGGTTTTTGCTCGTCTTCCGCGACTAGATTTTGTAAATGCGTGAGAACCTCCAACGACAGCGACCGTTCTACGGTACCTTTCTTTGTTTGACCTTCGGCTAACTTTTTCGACGCAGGACTCGGTTCCGGCGTTCGACTCTTTCGCGGCGGTTCGTCACCGAAACAGACGCACACGACGGAGATGTTATCTGCGCTATGCCGTCGCAAAGCCTCATCAGCTAGTTCTTTTGCGGCTACGTTTGGATCGTTATTCACGAGCAAGGACTTTCGCGCAAAGTCTACTGCATTCTGTGATGAAAACACGTCCCATAACCCGTCGCACGCTAAAATCAAAAACTCGTCGTTCTCGACGTCTATTTCCCACGTATCGATTTCTGGCTCCGCCGTTAACGGCCCGGGTTTACCCGTCTCTTCATTTCTCTTTAAACCTTCAAAATGCCAATCGCCAAAGGCTCGACTGACGCCTAATAAACCGTTGACGTACCCATCTTCGATGAACCCACCCGCTTTTTTAATCCTCTCTTCCTCGTCCTTGGAGGAAGGTTTTTGGTCTCGAGTCAAATCGTACGCTTTCCCACTTCTACTCACCACGCACCTGGAATCTCCGGCGTTCGCGACTACTAGCTTTCCCTCGAACACGCACGCGGTACACGCGGTCGATCCACTCGTCTCCATGTCCTCCTCGTTTTCATCCTCTTCGAAAAATCCATCTTTACTCTTTGGCGTCTTGTGCCTCGTCGCTTCGTAAAAATCCAAATCCGTTCGCACGTACGCCTCGATCAAAGCTTTATCCACGTCTCCCCTCTGGAAGTTTGGATCGTTCAAAACGTTCTCCACCAAGTGTTCTTTCAAATACAAAGCGGCTCCAGTTCCTCCGTGGCCATCAAAAACGCCGTAAAAAGACACCAACTCTTCCGAATTCGCCACCGTCCTGTTTTCAATCACCACCGTCGCGTCTTCCATAAACTCTCGCACGCCCAGTTCCGCGTGTTCTCCCGAACGCAACGTCGGCGTCGAAGGGCGACTGGACGAAGACTTCGCGCTCTGCGTGCCAGGCGTGGACGATCTCGGATGATGATTTATCTGCGTTTGTACCGGCGAAGACGAACCGGTGTTCACGTTCCTCATCTCGCTCGCGTATTTCAACTGCGAATTGGTAAACGAAGCCAAAGACGGCGAGAGCAATTCGTCGTTTTCAATTCCCTCTAATTGTTGTTGTTGTTGTTGTCGTCGTCTCTCCTCCTCCTCCTCGTTGTCTTCGAACGCATTTTCACCGTCGTCGCCCTCGCTTTCTCTCGGCGGTCGAGGCGGTCGAGGCATGACGAGGACGCGGAAAGATGAAGAAGAAAGAAGAAAGAAGAAGACCTCTCTCTCTCTTTTTCCCCAAGAGAGAGAGAATTTTACGCGGGTAAAAATGTTCACGCGCTCTCTCTGTTTTTAATTAAACCTCTTCGTCGAAGTGTCGTCCGCGCTCGGAAAGAGAGAAAGAAAAAACGAAACGTGCTCTCTCCCTCTCTCTCCGCGTGTGTGTGTGTGTGTGTTTGTGTGTTTAAACGCGCTTGCGTCTCTTTCACGCTCCAATTCTGATGAGAAAAATTATTTGTGAAGACGAAAAAAAGCAAATTTTTGGACGAGAGAGACAAGACAGAAAAAGCGCACACGAAGAGTATCAAACATAACGCGAGTATTATTGATGTCATCGTTAAAAAACGCCTCTCTCTCGCTACTACTACTACGAGGAATACTTCTCCTTGATCCCGTTCACGACTTTCACGTACTCCTCTCTCGCCGTCCCTTTCCCGCTCCCTTCTCTCGATTTCCACGCGTCCCATTTCGCTTTCCCTTTCAAATCAAACATCCCGGGCCTGTCCGTGTCGCAGTCTCCGACCGTGGCTTGTTTGTACCACCCGTACAGCTCGAGCTGCTCGTCGTTCGTGCACTGCTTGTATTTTTTGACCTCCTCCGCGGCGGCGAGGAATTCTTCTTCCGTGACTGGCATGTTGTTTAGATGTGTTTATCTTCGCGTGCGTGCGTTATCCTCTCTTTCGTTTTGAGGCGATTTTGGGGAAAACACGAAGAGAAAATATCGTCATTTTATTTGAATCTTTCTCTCGTGTTACTACATATTAGCATCACCACTCGCGAGAGCTGATCGATATACCAAAACATCATGAGCGTCCTCTCTTCGCCGGAGTACCCGGACTACCCTCTGTACCCGTCGAACCCACCACCGATGGCGCCGCCGTCGCCGATATCGCCGCCGTTTGCGCCTCATTACCCGCACCCACCGCACCCGCCTTTTCAACCGATGCGCCCTCCGGAACCGGTGTCGTCGCCTCCGCCTCCGGCGCCGATAGGGACGCCGGCGCCGGATTTAGACGTGAACGCCGCGTTCGCGTACGTCGTGTTTACGGTTGCGACGGTTTTTATTATTTTGTACAGCGTGTATCTCGCGCTGATACGAGAAGAAGAAGAAGAAGAGGAAGAAGAGGATTACGACGAGGAAAGAGTTCGTTACGACGGGAGGCGAAGACGGGCGAACATCGACGAAGACGAGTACGAATACGAATACGACGACGACGACGACGACGACGAAAGCACGAGCACGAGGAGGAGGGGAAGTAGAAGCACAATTTTGGGTAAATTATCGGACGAATTGAAAGAGACGATGTCAGTCGGGAACGAGCGAGTGAAGAAGAGCGCGAAGCAGTTCATGTCGGCGTGGACGAGACGAGGCGAGAGAAGAGAGACGACGAATAATAACAATAACAATGACGACAACATGCCGATGTCGTTCATGGGAGCGCTGTTCGGGAAAAAGAAGAAGAAAAAAAGCGGTGAACGCTCGTTGCTCGATTCTTCTTCTGCGAGCGATGACGACGAGAATGAAAACGCAGAGTCGTTGTTGTCGGTGAACGAGGAAGATTTCTTCGACGAAGACGTCGAAGAGGACGAAGCGATGTGGGCGCCATATTTTCATCGAGAAGGAGAGGAACAAAGAGACACCGAAGATACCGTTCGCATAAATAGCAACAGCAACAACAGCAATAGCAATAGAAACAGCAGCAGTAGAAGTAGGACTAGAGGAAACACAGGTAGTAACTTCCACGGAGGTTTGTAAAAATAAAAAATACAAAACGCGCAAACGACGCGAATCATTTACTACTACTACAACTCTTATTACATATCTTTAATCTCGTCGATTTTAGCGACTTTTCTCATTTCTCGATGTTCTGTTTTTGGACACATCATTTCTTGCCAATTCATAGCCACCATGGTCGCTTTACATCTCTGACACTTCGCCCGAACGACCCCTAACGGATTTTCGTTCGTCGTTAAAACTAAACTCCTCCCGTCTCCCATCGCGAGCACTTTACATCGAACCACATCTCCAGGAACGAACGATTCCTCCATGACAACCTTATCTATTTCCGTTTTCCGCACGTCTTGTTGTCTCACGATGCCACTAAACTCCATCTTTAACGGTTTCCCGTCGCACACGAGGACGTCGAACTGCGCCAGCTTGTCCCTAATTTTCGTGCACTTTGCAAAGACGACGTCGTTCACTTTAGGTAAATGAACGCGCGCGCTTTCATCCGCGATTTCTCTCTCGTTCAAAACTTCCACGACTAACTTTCTCTTCTTTTGATTCTTTTCCTTCTTCCTATTCTCGTAATCGTCGTCCTCCTCCTCCTCCTCCATCTCCTCCTCTTCTTCTTCTTCTTCAATTTCAACTTCTTTGACGCAAATCTCCCCGATTTTGCTCGCTCTTTTGATGTCGTTCTCGTCCTCGTACACGCCAGAGCCGCACTCGATTTCCGCTCCGTTTCTCTCGGCGGTAACGATATCCTCGTCGCGTATTCTGTCGCCCGGGAATACCCGCCGCACCACCATTTTTTTGTTGTTGTTTCCGCGCGCGCGCGCGTTGCGCTATACGATGTATGTGGCGTTTAGCGGCGCGAGAGGAAAAGAGAAAAGAGAGTTTAGGGTTTAGGTCTCGGACTTCTTCGAGTTTTAAAAAGGTGCTCAGAATTTTTTTTAATTTTTTCTACGTGCGAGTCGACAAACGTACTCGCGCAGCGGCAGGCAGACAGAATTTTTTCCGGTCCGTACACGTCTCTTGTCGACATCTTCTCTCGATTAAATTAATTAATCGTCGAGCACACACGTGTTCGCTTTTTACGGAGAGGGTTGAGCAGACCGTTATCCGCACTAATTTGTCTTTTCAAAGAACACACACACACGCGTAGTAGTAATAACAACAACACTCAGAGAAGAGAAACGGAAGAACAATCATAACAACCATGATGACGATAAACTCCATCCAGAAAACGTCCTCGTCGATGATGCTCCTGGCGAAAACGAAGCGAACGACGACGACGCGCGCGTCTTTTTTTTCGAATAATAATGCGCACCACTCCGGGGGTGAAATGCGTCCTTTGGAGATGCACAAAAAAAGCGCGCACGTGTTCACCTCTTTAAAAATGAGAGGATGCGACGAGAAGAAGAGCGGACGCGCGGTGGCGGTTTCGATGTCGAGCTCTTCGTCGTCTTATTCGTTTGAGAAGGACGATACATCCGATGCGAGCGCTTTTGTGACCGAAATGGAACAATCGAGAGTTGTTAAATCTCCCAAGAATAAATCCAAGCTGGCATTGGTGGCCACCACGGCTGCGCTGAGTTTGAGCGCGTTCGCGAAACCGGCGGCGGCGGCGGCCGCGGCGACGATTGCTGTCAACGCGGGGGACACCGCGTGGATCTTGACGTCTTCGGCGTTGGTGTTGTTCATGACTATCCCAGGTTTGGCCGCGTTTTACGCCGGTTTGGTGAAGAGAAAGAACTTGATTACCGTTCTCGGGCAGTGCTTCGCGTTGACGTGCATGATGACCATCATCTGGTTCGTGTGCGGGTATTCGATGTGCTTTTCCACGGCGGGGATCTTTGGTACCGCGGCGATGAAAGAGGGCGCGACGGGCTTGTCTGCGTTTATTGGTGGCTTGGACAAGATGTTTTTATCCGGCGTTGGACCGTTGAGCATGCACGAAACCATCCCAGAAATTTTGTGGGTTCTGTACCAGTGCACTTTCGCCATCATCACGCCGGCGTTGATGGTCGGGTCCATGGTTGAAAGAATGAAGTTTAACGCGGTCATGTGGTACTGCGCCTTGTGGTCGTTTGCGGTGTACTTTCCAGCTTGCCACATGGTTTGGGGCGGTGCCGGCGGCTATTTCGCCGATTTAGGCGTCTTGGACTTTGCCGGAGGCATCGTCGTTCACATCACCGCCGGCATCGGCGCATTGGTTGCGGCTATTAAAGTCGGCAAGAGAAAAGAAATGGAAATGACGGTCGGGAACTTGGTGTTGACGTTTTTGGGTACCGCGATGTTATGGGTCGGATGGTTCGGATTCAACGGTGGTTCCGCGTTATCTGCTGGCGCCAACGCCGCGTTCGCGTGCATGGCGACGCAAATCGCCGCTGCCGCCGCCGCGGTGACGTGGACCTTGTGGGACATCAAAGAGTTTGGTAAAGCGTCCGTCTTGGGCACGTGCACGGCTTCTATCGCGGGTTTGGCGACCATCACGCCGATGGCTGGTTTTATCGGTCCAAAAGGCGCGTTCTTAGGCGGTATTGCTGCCGGTATCATCTGCCGCTTCTTCTCTACCACGGTAAAGGAATACTTTGGCTACGACGACGCCTTGGACGTCTTCGGCGTCCACGGCGTGGGCGGGTTTCTGGGCACCATCATGCTCGGCATCCTCTGCCACCCGTCCTTGGGCGGTTTCAACGACGTCCCCATGCTCAAACAAACTATCGTGCAAGTATATGCGGCGGTGGCGACTGCCGTATACACCGCCGTTGCCTCTTACGCGTGCTTGTTGGTGACTGAAAAAATCACGGACGGTTTGAGAGTACCACCAGAGGCGGAAGCATCCATGCTCGGCTTAGACGAATACTCGCACAAAGAAAGCGCGTACTCGCCGATGAAGTAAGCATCTAAGAAATCGAAAGGAATAACGCAGAAAACCGAAGGAAGGAAACAAACAAACAAACAAACAAACAAACAAACAGAGGAATGAATTTTGTAGAAAGTTTTGTATAAAAAAAGACAACCGTTTATCGATTCATAGTCGTCGACAGAGAGAAAGTTAGAGAAACGCTCCGGGATCCGGTCCCACGCAGCGAGCGAAACAAAGAGAAAGACGCATGTGAGAGCATACATCTATATTTTTATGTTTTTAATACACATCAAAAACGCTAATAATACTACAGTGTTTAATAATATAACATCACTCACAAGTAATCCTCCGGTTTCTCGCCTCTCTTCTCGCACTCTTTCTTAAACCTCGCTTGCACCGCGCCGTAGTTATTCTTATAGATGTAGTCGGCATTACCTTCTTTCGTCGTCGTATCTATCCCCCACTCGAGCATCTTCTCTCGCGCGATCTTCTCGTTTCCATCCAATTTGCTCATGCCGAGCGTCTGCGGGATGCCCCAAACGACCATGACGCAGATAAAACCCAACGCGGCTGGGTTTAAATCAAACCCGAGCAACTCTTGCGTCGCGCAAAGTTTTTGCAAGTTTGGCTTTGCATTCGCGTTTCGTTTTCGAATCGTCGGGGAAGGGACGACGACGACGCTTTTGTCGTTGTTGTTGAACTTCAGAGAGGTTCGTCGTCTGGAAGGAGATGCGCTGCTCGAGGACGCGACGATCGCAGACGGAACGGTTCGCAGAGAGAGAGTTGATGACATGTCAAGCGCGTGTTCTTGCAAGAGTATGTGTGAAGATATTTCGAAGAAGATACGCATAAAAAAATATTAAATACTACGAGTAGTGCTTTAAAACTTCGCGAGCGGAGTTTCTGCTCGTCTAGTGCGCCGCTAGCCTGCTTTTTCGTAAACGCGAGGAACTCTCTTTATCTTCTCGTTCGCATTTGTTGCTGTTGTTGTTGTTCTTGTCGTCGTCGTCGTCGTCGTCGTCGTCGAGCAAAGCGTCCAAGTCAACCACCGAAGGCGGTTGGAATAAAATCTCGTAGGATCCGACGTGTCGAATTTTGT
>Ga0181570_10004717_pt1 | contig 9907 bp, 2 predicted proteins | sample 101ome_18_FD_148667 | JGI IMG/M metagenome (GOLD analysis project Ga0181570, IMG submission 148667) | Coastal salt marsh microbial communities from the Groves Creek Marsh, Skidaway Island, Georgia - 101406AT metaG (spades assembly) | ecosystem: Environmental > Aquatic > Marine > Intertidal zone >...
TGTATTCCTGTACACCAGTTCTAGAAGTCGGAAAGTCCGCTAAAACTCTCTTCGTGCGACTTAATGTAATATTTTCTCTTAATTTGAACGTTTGATTTTCGTCCGTAAAAATTACATCTTGTGGAAGAATATTTTCGCCGGCGCCGAGTTTGGGCTGAAAGACTCGCGCAGCTTCGAGCAAGGAATCGACGGATGCTGTCACTGCCACGCGACCACACTGGCAGTTGATCTCAGAGATATCGCTAGTTGTGACTTGCTCGAAGCTCAAGAACATAGACTGCAAATATTCAGGCTCTTCCTGCTCTCGAGAGACGGTTCGAAGTTCCTCATCGCCTCCTGAAGAAGCTTTTACCTCTTTTGAAGACTTTTCCTCTTGTACTTTTACAATAACTTCATCGCAGAACCCTGCTCGTATCAAATCAATCTTATAACCCTTAAATCTGCAATCTCTCGCGTAAACACCATCGATTCCAACTACCAATTCACTTCGTAATGCATTTCCTGGATTTGACACATTTGCAACCGAAATGCCTCGAATTCCAGCCTCGACAATTTGCGTGACTCTTCCCTTCCCAGCAAACATACCAATTTGAATGTGATCAATTCGCGCCTGGAAACATTGGTGATTCAAAAAATCCTTCTTCGGTGGAGGCGGTGCCTTTGGATACTTAGCTGGAGTCAAATAGCAGTAAGCAAATGGAGTTTGCGTATACGCCATTGTTGATGTTTGTGTGTATCCTTTAAGAATTGTATTCAAAGTTGCCACGTCAGAAGCCGAAATATCAAAAGTGAGGACATCGTTTTCAGGCAACTGAACATTTATATCTAAGCTCGGAGCGTTTGATAATTGTCTTCGCGCATCCAATCGATTCCAGCAAATTGCTTTCAAAGCCACTGGTGCATCCGATCTTTTGATGTGTGGACCAGAGGCACGTAGTAATGGAGATGAGCGGTTCTTCTTTGCTTTAAACGTTGAATCAGCTTTACATGTAAGCGATAATCCGTGTATAAAGACTTCGAACTTGGCCCAATGCGCTCGATTCGCATCAATCGTAAATGATGTGGAGACATCGATTCCTTTGAACGGCTCACTCACATTTTTATCAACAACGCCGACGCATAGAGAAAGCGATGGCGCAAACTCATTTCGAACACTACCTGGTAATACCACGCGAGCACCCATTACATTAGCCATAATCTTAACTTTCTTCGTCACAAAGCCAGGACGCGGTAAAACGAATGGTGGCAAGTTTGGTAGAAAGTGTGGCGGCGATAAAGTCTTGAAAATCGGCAACAAGCAGTTTGCAATATTAATTATGCAATTTTGATTTGCAAGCACTCGAATAGGAGCAACTTTTGCCTCGAGCTCAATATCTATGTCATCCTCATGCTCATGAGGCAGCCACGTTTGACGACGGACCCATAGAAATGGAATGTTACGAATTCTCTTGCGCGCTGATTTTTCCTCCTCCAAGAAAAATGTCGAAAAGTCGCTTGCGGCGTTATCTTTCGCTATCAGATCGCGATTGGCGTGACCAGAAGGAATCGTGGGGTCAGATAACGACAAATTTTCGCACAAAATTTCCAAATCTTTCGTACCTTGCTTGCCTCCTCCCCATCCTTGTTTGCCAACAGGTTTGGCGCGAATATGCAGACGGGAATGAAAATGAGATACCGTAGCCTCTAATATTGGTTGTCGTCGAGTATCAACAGCCAATACCGATTTCTTCGGATCGTCGTAAAGTTTAGCAACTAACGAGTCACCATGAAATGTGAAATTGAGCTTGATCTTATGCGCGAGTTTACTCGGATCCATCAGTTTCACTTTTCGCAGCTTTTCTCTCATATTTTCCCATTCTTCACGGGAAGGTGCAAAGATGGAATCGTCATATCTCGAAGGCCAACCCTTTCCAACTGACGCGGGGCTTCTAAAGAGGAATCGGAAGCTGGTAAATGCCGCAATTGGCTCTCTGGCGACGTGAGTTTCGATTGAGCTGACAGCCATTCGTAAATCAGCAGCCTGTTTTCCATATTCAGGATGCGGCGGTAAAAACGCCTCGAGGCTGAAACCAACGCATGACTTCTTCATTGCATCAGTTTTGTACCTCAGGTACTTCGTTGAAAGCTCATCTCTCAGAGGTTCTTCTATGAATACCGCGTCATGGTCCCTACCAATGCCTTCGATGGTCCAACAGTCCTTAATTGCAACTCTTCGGAGCCCAGCACCCAATGTCACGCTACCTTTTGTGGCATCGCAACTCACCGTCAGTCCAGTAACTTTGACGTTCGCCATAGGTCGCTCCTGGAAGCAATCAACGACGTACTTGATCTTTTCATCTTCAGCCAATTCATCGATAAAATAACTCTTCGACATATCGCTGACGTATAAATCAGTCTCGTGATTGTGATGTCTCAAAGGAGCAGCTAGATGAAAACCAAACAAACCCATAGAGAACGTCACAGAAGCACTCTTTGTTTTGTGCTCGTCAACTTTTAGAACTTGCCGGACTTCTTCATGAAACGGCAACAGCCTCGCTTCCATGTTCAATCTAGCTTTCATAACATCACAGATGTCTTTCGACCCAAATCTGAACACGAAACCATTTGGATGATCGCACATCTTTTCAAAGTTTGACTCGATGGAGCGATCGAGCAAAGCTTCGCCAACGATCAAAGTACGGTCATATTCCGAATATTCTCCATTTACGTCATTTTTGTCGTTCATCTTCCTGATGATCTCGTCTCCGTCGATTGAAACTTCTAATTTTACTTTTATTGATTTTCTTTTTTCGTCGATAGACAGAACGCAAACTTCAACTTTTTCTTGAGTGCGGGTCAGAGGGTTCCCAGCTCCTCGCGTTCCTTGCATTTTTAAGACTCTTGGTTCCAAGTGATGGACGGAGCCCGCTGGTTTATCAACGATAGAAAGTGTCCCCTCTCGAACAAAGACATCACACGACTCCCAATATGGTGGTTCACCAAACAAATCAGCCGGTACGAGTCGTTCACAGTTAAAGACATCAATATCTCGAGTGAAAATATCATCGGAATCTTTGCGCCACGACGGCACGGAAGAAGAAGGCAAACTCGAAGAAAAGGTAATTTTCTTACTGTCGTCAACACTCTCCAAGACTTTATCGGATTGTGAAGATGCAATGTCGTTACGTTGTTTCTTTTGCTCTTTGATTCTTTTTGCTTCATCTGCAATTTTTTTAGCCGATTCCGTGAACTGCGTGGCCACGCGCAAGGCCATATTTATACGTTCTGGAGATACAGATAATTGTATAGATGGCAGATTGACGTCAATTACGACGGGGGAATACTTCAGCGCCTCTCGAGGAGATAACACGTAATGTGACGCGAGAATAGTGCACTGAACACGAGAAAGTAGAGGAGTCTCGACTCTATTACTTTCTCCAGCTTCCTCGAGAAGCTGCCACGACTTGTTACATTTCCATGCGAAATTGTCTGCAAAACCAATTGAACAGTCCAAAAGCTTACCTTCAATCGTTCTCTTTCGCCAACTTTTGCGCGCCTTCGCATCTTGTTCCTGAACATGTGCATTCTGGGCGCTTTTAAGTGTTCGCGCCGTGAGAGGACCAAACCTTGCGATAAGGGTTGTTCCCTTCTTCTTCCTATTTTTTCGCTGGGATGGAACCGCCAGATGGACTTTACCGACAAATATTGCTACTCCAATCTTTGGCAAGCTCAAACCAACGTGAGAAGACGCTCCAGAACCCGCTTCGATAGAACCACGCGGAATTATGTCTAACTCAGGAGTGATTTGCGTGGAAGTCTCGAGACGAGATTGCGTAAAACCAACCTTCATGCGCTTGGTGAAAACGTCGACGATGCGATCAATTGGTCCACGTAGAATTGTGATGAACATAGGCGATAAGACCAGAGCACAGTAGCCAACTTCCTTTTCTACCTCTGTATTTGATTCGAACATCTTAGTAGAAAATGAAGAATCAGCAGTAACCACACTACTACTTTCCGACGATATGGATAGCTCGGTATTTTTGTTCGTCATCTTGCGTTTTTTCGAAGCCGCGAAAGATACCGCTTTAGATACATGACTCCCGCTGAAGCATCTTGGCCGACCATTCGAGATGGTATCTTCCGCGTCGTTCAAATCTGCATTGAACATTTTGGCGAGTTCAATTGGAAGCGAGAAAGTAGCCGTTCCACGATTCGAATGCGAGAGATCATCATCTGTTTCCTCTTCACCAAGCGCCAGTAAATCGCCCTCTGGCGCAGAGAAACGAATAGCATCTACAGTTGACCGAACGTCTATCGCATCTTTCACGAAGGAAGTTCCCATCATTTTCGCTCCTATCAACACATTCTTGATCGAAACGCTAAATAATTCAGATTCTTTAATTAGTACTTCAGCGAGCGACGAAAAAGAAGAAGATGAAGATGGTGCCAAGCTGTCCGAGAAAGCATCGTCGTGATCGTTTCGCTCACTCGAAGAGGCGTCGAGAATTTTCATCGAAATTTCTTCAAAAGCGATGCACGTCGCAAACATCGGAATCTTACTCTTCTTTTCAAAACTCTGCATCTCGCTTTTCTGTTTCTCCGCATATTCCTGCCTCGCTTTCATATCAAAAGTGTCTCCAACTTCGTCCCAATCGATTTGCGACTCATCGTCTGAAGTAGCACCATCGCGATAATCATATTCCGTTGGAGCGTTTCTCGACGATTTTTGCGGTGTTGCAAAGAGATGCTTAACCGGCGTCGCAGCGTTCCTTTTCCGAATTGCTCTGATTTGTCTCCTCAAGTTTTCTTCGTCTTCTTCGGCGCGAATGCGAGCTTCTTCGATTTCACGTTTTTTGATTGCTTCCATTTCAGCTCTCTCATCTTGTTTCTTCCCGATATTTGTGACGAACCGTTTCGCCGCACCGAGAGGTCTAATCCCTACATTCTTAATGACTTTTACTCCCACGAGTAAACCTTTACCAGCAACGCCAGCAACACCCTTTACAATCTTTATAGGTATTGGCCCCCCTCCGCGTCGAGCAGCTTCACGCCGAAACGCGCGTTCGCAACCACCATTCTTCCTCCATTCTAAGTGTGCGAGCTGTCTAAAAAATGCTATCATGCGAGCGTTTGCAATCTCACTCTCCAGTTCATCGAGCTTTCGTATCTTTCCAAACGGTTTCTTCATCGGCCAGTTTGAATTTTGCTTCGAAGACGGTGGTGGCGGCGCAGACTTGTGGAGAATCTCATCTACATAAACCTTAACGTATGCTTTCCTTTGTTCGTGTAGAGTTTTGAGAGCTTTCGAGTTGAGACTAAAGCCTAATCCGAGTCGTTCTCGGCGTTCTCGGTTTTCTTCTATGGTTGCCTCGCACGCGTATTGCCACCAAGACTGAGCATTTCTATTCGTTCTCCTCTCATTGGTTTCTTCGGGCGGTTTCTCTCCTGCTTTTTCTGAACCATCAAATACTGGAACACCCGGTCGTAAGTGTTCAAACCGTCTATTGTGCATGCTCTTTTTCAATATTTGCGTCGCCCAATAGGCCAAACTTGCGGCACCAGCAGAAACATTCACGCTGGTCTTTGGAATATTGAGAGTTAATCCGTGCAACGCAGAAGCCGTCCCGGATTCAATGGCTTCCATACCGGCTCGTTCGTACCTCGCGGTTGCTCCGAATGGTTCGATGACGCGGTTTCGCTTTTTTGACTTTGCACACGCTTCCATAATCTTGCAAAATCTGATCGGGTCTTCGTGTGGTTTCAGATCTCGATTCTTGACTTTGTCGAGAAGATGCACAGAGTTCAAATCGCAATACACCGCCGCATTATTGATTTCTAATTTTTTTCGGAGCGTTTCCTTGAATGCATCGACAATAAAAGCTCTCGAATCACCGAGAACATTAGTCGTTTCTAAAGTGATACTTTCAAGAGAAGCTCCAACGGCAAATTTTGGCATATTTTCGTCGCCTTCTCCTTCGAAGCGGAAGTGTATATTCTTCACCGTGACTACGGCGTTTGCGAGAACAACATCCAAGAGCGCTCCGAAACCAATCGGTTTCTTCTTATTTTTACTCTTTTTCTTAGAACTGTTCCGATCATCATTCTTTCTCTTCCTGATAGATGACATCGCATCGGTATCATTCTCGGGAGTTTGTAACGGAGGTCGATATTCTGGCGTCGCGAACATTTCCTCGCGTCTTTTGGTATCCGGCGAAGAGAACAGTTCTCGTTTCGAAGCCGGTGCCGAATCTTCTCCTCCTCCTCGTTTCGAATCCCTAAACTCTTCGTCATCCTCGCTATCATCGAAAGAAGAAACAGACGAGACGTCGTCTTCGTCTTCATCTTCGTCGTCCTCCTCCTCCTCCTCCTCCGAGTCTTTTTCTTCTTTTGTGATATCGCCCCAAAATTTTTGCCACAACTCCTCCGCGCCCGGCGTCGGATCTCCTCTCAACCAACTCCGTTCCAAACTCTCCGCCATTCTCCGTTTCTTAGCGTTCATCTGTCTCCTCTTCTTCTCTTTCTTTTCTTCCAACGCTCGTTTCATCTTGTTCCATTCGTGTTCGGACATTTCTTTCTTCCCGCCCTCGCTCTCGTCCTCTGAATTCTCATCATCCTCTTCTCGAAATTCGCACAGCACGTGCAACCGATCAAAAACCACCTCTACCGGCTTCCTACCCAACTCTCTCCACGGAATTCTAATCCTCAACTCCCCGACGTATCCAGCTTTCACTTTCAAGTTTGTATTTACCGCGGATATCCCTTTCAACGCGGTCGATTTCACTCGCACGTTTTTCAAAGCAACCTCTCCGTTGAGCAAAGACAGTTTTAAATTTGTCTTGTCCAATCCGTGCAAACGGTCCCCGAGAACGCGGTTCAACGCTTTCGCGATTTGGCCTTCGAGCACCATTTTTTTGAGTGCGCGCGCGCGCGGTGCGTGGTGTTAATAAATACGCGCGTTTATTTCTCCCGCGCGCGCAAGATCCTTGCTTTTAAATATATATATACTCTCTCTCGATTTTGTTCGAGCACGCGAGCGATATTTTTGGTGGGTATCCAACAACAAGAGAGGTCCAGCTCCACTTCACCACTCTTCCACTCCACTCTTATTTCTCTTAAGTGAAAAGTCGGTTAAGTCGTCCAAAACGAGAAGAACGCGAGTGCGAGTGCACGACGCGACGACGGTTCAAAACAAAAAAAAAATTCGAACTTTTCCCGCACACGCCAGACAGACACGCAAGAGAAAAAGGAAAAAAGAATATACGACGTGCTCAAATATGTTACCACCACCAAACCCGATCGGCGTCGGAGGAGGAGGTTTTTTCACTCCACCGAACCATCTCTCGCGGAGGAAAAGGAACGGAAGTGATGAGAATAACAATAAGCGCGGCGATTCGTCCGCGCGGAGAAAAGTCATAAAATCGGATTCGAATTCCTCCAGGCAACCGAACAAACCGACGAATTCGAATTCGAACTCGTCCGCTTCTTCCTCTTCTTCTTCGTCTTCGTCTTCTTCTTCTTCTTCTTCCGAGGCGACGAAAAGTAGCGGAGGATCTTCTTCCGATGGCGGCGCGTCGTGGAGAGAGAAGCTCACCGGTTGGTCCACCGCCGCTTCGTCTTGGTCCGCGAAAACCTTAGAAGGCGGTTCGAATTCGCTCTCCAAGGCGCTAACGGACTTTAACAAGCAGTTTAAACCGCAGATGGAAGTGGCGGTGGATTTTGTCGGCCCGACGTGGGACCGCGCGGTGGAAATCGCGAAGCCAGTGACGGGACCGCTGAGAGAGGCGTGGTTAGGTTTGAGTCCGCAAACGAGAGCGTTCGTGAAACCGGCGGCGACCGGGACGGCGGTGGCGCACGTTATTCTCGGGTTCCCGAGTCGAAGGTACGCGAGAAAGTTGGAGAGGAAAATTACGGAGATGGAAAAGGAACGGGTGCAACTGATGGTGGATGATTTTTCGTTGGAGAAGGAAGTGTTGACGCTGAGCGCGGAGAATAGGCGGTTGGAGAAGCGAGTTTTGCGAAGCGAGATGGCGTTGCACGCGATTCGAAGACGGGTGGCGGAATTTTCGTTGCCGAATAAAGCCAGGGACGCGTATGGGATTGATGCGAATCCAAACGATACGAACGGAGATGGAGTGGACGATTACGGGTTAGCCGCGAAGAATTTAGCGTCCAGTCAAGAGATGGCGTGGAGAAAGACGCAGGCGTTGAAAGATGCCGGGGTGTTGCAAGAAAGAGGTGATCATCAACAACACAACGTTTACGAAAATGGAATATCAAAAGCATCGAATAATTCATCGAGTGGCGAAGGCAACTGGTCAGCAGAGCAAAATTTGTGGGCGTTAGGAGCAACTGTGGCGGCAGAGGAAGCATCGTCGTCGACCGATGGATCTGCAGGTACGTTTTTCCCGCCGAAATATTGAAGATAGTAATAACATGCACCCACACCCACACCCACGCTCCACAGAGAGAGAGAGTTTGCGCAATTTGTAACATTTGGAATATACAGACACACATATATATGGTATATATTGATTTGGACTCAACTATTATCTACCTACGATTGTTGCTAAATATTAAATATTACTTGGGTGGTTAGTTGTTTTCCTATTGTTCTTGTTCTTGAAGAAAAGCGTCGATCTTTTCGAGCAACGCCGTGGCAGCGTCGTCGTCTGGTGAAATGAGTCCTTCGTCGATTCCTCTCTGAACGCGTTTCATGTGTTTCTGAATGACGTTGTCTTTGTTATTGATGCATTTCAGCGCATCAGCTGCTAAAGCGACGTTCAAGATTTCAAACGAAATCTCCGGTTTCAAGCCGTCGTTTTGCGACTTTTTCTGCGACGCTCGAAGCATAAACTCTAAAGTTCTCGCGTTTGATTCGTCCACGAGTTCTTTGCCGTACACCCAATCAAAAGCGTCTAAGGTTTTGCCGACTGCCTTGACATCGTTCGCTACTACTGCATCGTCGCTGATACCTTTGGCATCATTTTCTTCGTTCCCTAAAGCTTTCGCGAGCTCGATTAAAAAAACGGCGCGTTCCAATCTCGTCTCGTACGTTCGTACCCTGAGTCCATTCATTTCAGACACCTGTTCGACGACTTCTCGAAACTTACCGTACCCGATTTGCGGATCCCATTCCTCGCTCTCTCTTTTCATCTTCTTCATCTCTCGAGTCGAATCTACCGCGGATTGAAACTTTGAGTCCGCCTCGCGCACTCTCTCGTTCGCCTCTCCCAAACTAAGCGCCGCGCTCATCGGCGGTTCCGGACGCCGTTCCATTTCCTCTCTCTCTCTTCTCTCTCTCTCTTCTCTTCTTCGTTGCATCTCTCTCGCGTCTTCTCTCAGTTGCACTTTCCTCGCTTGCTTCGACGACGCTTTCCGCTTGGCGACGATCATTCGTTCCGCCGGCGTTTCCGTCGTCGCGCCTCTTCTTCCTCCCCTCGAAGAAGAAGAAGAAGAAGAAGGGGGTTTCCTCTCTAAAGCCACGAACGAGCCGCACCATCGTCTCCTCGACGACAAAGTAGGCGTCGTCGACACCAGCGTCGTCGACGACGCAAATATCATCATCGACATCATCGATCCCTCACACTTACTTTGTCACTCCTTTCGCGACGTACGGTTTCAACTTGAACTCCTTCAACCCTTCCGGAATCACGTACGTCGGACGTTTCCAATCGAGCATCACGAATCTCCCTCTCCCTCCGCCGTTCGCTTTCTTCTCGTGCCAACCGGGGGAGATGGAATTCTTACCCTTGTAATATCCAGACTTTTTCGTCAACTTTGTGGTCAATCGCACGAACGATTCTCGGACTGCTCTGCGACCGAGCGAGGCGACGCTCGAGCGCATTTGTTTGGCTTCTTCTTTTCGCTCTCTTCTTCTTCTTCTCTCTCTTGCGCGCGTTTCTTTTGCGACAACTCGTCTCCGTTT
>Ga0181570_10004718_pt1 | contig 9907 bp, 7 predicted proteins | sample 101ome_18_FD_148667 | JGI IMG/M metagenome (GOLD analysis project Ga0181570, IMG submission 148667) | Coastal salt marsh microbial communities from the Groves Creek Marsh, Skidaway Island, Georgia - 101406AT metaG (spades assembly) | ecosystem: Environmental > Aquatic > Marine > Intertidal zone >...
ATCGCGAAACTCAACGAACATCATCGCACCGCCTTGGTACTCACCTATTACCAGGGCTTATCCAACCGTGAAGTTGCTCAGATCATGGACCTGTCGGTACGTGCACTCGAGTCACTGTTGGTGCGTGCCCGCCAACAAATAAAAAAGATTCTGGAGGAGTCGTCATGAAACGGTCCCCATTTACGCCGCCGCTTTCCCACGCCCGTGCCATAGATATTCTGAATACCTATGGGGCCGCACCCGAACGGTGGCCCGCACAGGAGCGGGATGCCCTCATTGAGCTACTAAAAAGTTCTGAGGAGCTACAGACAGTGCAAAAGACCGCGGGCGATCTCGATGGCCTACTGGACAATTGGCAGCCGGCCACAGCCTTCAGCCATGACATCTTGTTCAGATCTCTGCCCGCACAGGCGCCCAGAGCGCAAAGCTGGTCTGACCAATTGACGTCACTATTTTCAAATCACCCCATAGGGTGGCAACAAGGCTTGCTGGCGGGGGCGCCCCTCATATTGGGATTTATCTGGGGCCTGTCGGGAGATCCCTCTAACCAAGATTGGTCCGAAGCCGAATTCTTGATTTTGAATCCGCCCATGGAGGTGCTCGCAGATGAATAATCGCGCAACAACCAACAAGTGGTTATTCGCATCGGTCGCGATTAACCTGCTATTTGTCGGCGCGCTTCTGGGCGAGTGGGTCAATCAGACGCGGCGCGCACCGCCCCCTATGCATTGGGCTACGGGAGAACTCGACGAAAGCACTCGCTCGAGCATGAGGGCAATGCTGATGCAACAAGCACCTGCGGCTAGGGCTCTGCGCCGCGACATAAAAGTCATCGATCAAAGACTGATGAAGGTGGTTCGCGCTGAGGATATTGATACTGCTGAACTCACCGCGATCCTGTCGGACCGTCAGTCAAAACAGGCCCAATACCAGGCACTACTGCAGGCTTCTATGGAATCGATATTGCCGGCGCTTACGCCGCCACAGCGCGAAGCGGTCCTGCGGCGTATGCTGATCGATGGCCAAGCACGGCACCCTGCTCACCCAAAGCGCGGTGGAGAGCATCGTGATCATCCGAGGCCCGACGCCCGTCCCGCGCCGCCGCGCTAGGCAAATCATCGACATCGAACGCGCCTCGCTCATTTTTCTTGATCCGCTGAAGGGCGCCCGACAGCATGGCGCAAGACTTTAACGGGATCTGTCGGCCTAAAAGCATCAGAAAATTGACCGGTACCGCACCGCCCCCTTTTCCTTAAGTTCTACTTAATATTTGACTGACACCATAGGCCCATTTAATCGGGGGCCAAACTCACTATGCAAAGGATGCGCGGATTTTGGCCAGATATATACCGGTGCTATCGACCACTACTGGTGTTTTCGGCTGCTGTGCTGGTCACGCTGTTATGCTCGCGACTGGGCTTGATCACGATGTATTCAGACCGCGTCGGCGCGACGGGCGGGTTTTGGTTTGTGACGCTACATGGCCTGCGTTTTGATCTAATCGTGCTCTGCATGCTGTTGCTACCCGCGTTAGTTGCGCAGCCGCTTCTGTGCTCGAACCGTTTATGGCAACAATGTCTGCACTTATATCTGCTCGGCGCTTATGTATTGGTGGTGCTGGTCGAGGCGGCAACACCGACTTTCGTTGGTGAGTTTGATTTACGACCTAACATCCTGTTTCTCGAATACTTGCGATATCCCCGAGAGATCCTTTCCATGCTCTGGATTGGCTACAAACTCCCCGTATTTCTCGGCCTGATAGCAAGCTCTGCGCTCATTCTGATGATCGCTCGGCTTCTGCGACAACCCCAGTTACCACGCAGACTCCCTATCAGATCGGGATTGCTTTTTATCACGCTAACATTGGTGCTTTGTGTCGTCGGCATCCGATCGAGCTTTGGCCACCGACCAGCGAATCCGTCGGTCATTGCCTTCTCAAACGACCTCCTCGTCAACGATCTCGTTCTAAGCTCGATTTACAGCGCCGCATACGCCGCATACAGCTCAGCGCGACATGAAGGGAGCGTCCGTGCGTACAAGGCCATGCCTCTGGAGGAAGTTGTTCGTTACGTTAAAGCCGATATGCATCTTCCAGAGAGTCATTTTATCGATCCGGCACTACCCACGCTGCATCAACCTCTCGTGACAGCAGAAGGTTCGAAGCGACCGAACCTAGTGATAGTGCTTGAGGAAAGTCTGGGTGCCGAGTTTGTTGGATCACTGGGAGGACTCGACCTCACACCCAACCTGGATGCTTTTTCCGAAAAAGGCATATGGTTCACCAACCTCTACGCAACGGGCACACGCTCTGTAAGAGGGATAGAGGCAGTGATGACCGGATTTACACCAACACCAGCGCGCAGCGTTGTTAAGCTCCCCAAATCACAAACCTCGTTTTTCACGATCGCCCAGATACTCAAGCGTAATGGCTACAAAACAAGCTTCATATACGGCGGTGAGGCTCATTTCGACAATATGCGGCAGTTTCTGGTGGGCAACGGCATCGAGACCGTCATTGAGGAAAAGGACTTTCCTGACCCTGAATTCAGGGGTTCGTGGGGAGTGAGTGACGAGGACTTGTTTCGACGCGCCCATAGAGAATTCGAGCAAATGAAGGATGGTCCCTTCTTCTCGCTGGTTTTCACCTCTTCGAACCACTCTCCGTTCGAATTCCCCGACGACAAAATCAGCTTGTATTCACAGCCGAAGCAACAGGTGAGTAACGCCGTAAAATATGCTGACCATGCGCTGGGTGAGTTCTTACGGTTGGCAGAGTCTTCAGGCTATTGGGAGAACACCATTTTCTTGGTAGTCGCAGATCACAATTCTCGGGTCTGGGGCAATGATCTGGTTCCCATTGAACGATTCCACATTCCGGCGCTGCTACTGGGAGGTGGAATCACTGCGCGTCACTACGATCGACAAGCGAGTCAGATCGACTTACTTCCAACTCTGCTCGGGCTACTGCACATTCAAACCCCCAACCCGGCAATCGGGGTCGACTTGTTTAGGGCGGATATCGACAACTTCCCGGGCCGAGCGGTCATGCAGTACGATAAGACACAGGCCTACATGCAAGGCGATAAAGTGGTGATCATGAAATTAGATGAGGAACCACAGCTCTATGACCGGAACTCCGACGGCCTGGTGCCCGCCACTGAGCAAGACCCCGAGTTGATTAACCGGGCAACCGCGCTCGCCAGCTGGAGTTCATACGCGTATCAAAACCGGCTTTACCACTTGCCGGAATAGCCCAAAAACCAAACGCGATAACGAGTTTACGCCCCGTCATCGCTAGGCCACCCAGTGCCCGGGCGAGCCTCACACACGCTCGATAATAATCGCCGGCGCCATGCCGCCTGCAGCACACATGGTAATGAGCGCATAGCGCTTCTGCTGGCGCTCGAGCTCATCCAGAGCAGTACCAATCAGGATAGAACCCGTCGCACCGATGGGATGACCCAGGGCCATCGCGCCGCCATTGATATTGACCTTCTCACGGTCGAGGTCGAGTTTGCGAATAAAGCGCTCCGCCACCACGGCAAACGCTTCGTTAATCTCCCAGACATCAATATCGTCTTTGCTCAGACCCGCTTTCATCAAAACCTTCTCGGCGGCGGGCACGGGCGCATTGAGCATGAGCGTGGGGCAATCTCCCATGTTGGCTGTGGCCACTATCCGTGCGCGAGGCGTCATACCGCTTTTTTTCATGTAGGCCTCAGAGGCCAGCAGCAAGGCAGCCGCACCGTCGACCACCCCGGAGGAGTTCCCTGCATGGTGAATGTGATTGAACTCGGTAATTTCGGGGTATTTCTGCTGTATCAACGCGCCGTAGGTCGTGCCCGCCTCATCGACCGGCACATCGCGCACCATGCTGAAGACGGTCTTCAGCTCGGAGAGCCCCGCTTTCGTGGTCTCCGGCCGTGGGAACTCCTCATGATCGAGGGCCAACGTACCGTCTGGGTTCCTGACTACAATCAGAGACTTATCAAAGCGACCCTCGGCGATCGCGCGCGCAGCGCGCGCCTGACTCACCAAAGCGAGGTCGTCTACCGCATCGCGGTCAATGCCCTCCAGCGTCGCGATGGCGTCAGCACACACACCCTGCTGAGACTGCGGATGCATGGCACGCAGGTCGAGGTTGCCCGAATCAATCATGGGCGGTTTGGCGGGGTCGGCGATTTGCCCGTGGTAGCTCATCATTTCGGTCCCACCCGCGATGACAAGATCCTCCATACCCGACATCACCTGCGCAGCCGCCAGGCTGACGGTTGTGATACCCGAGCCGCAGAAGCGATCCAAGGTGACGCCCGAAGAGCGTATGTCGTAACCCGCATTGAGTGCCGCCATGCGACCCAAGTCGCCGCCCTGCTTGCCTGTTTGGGACGACGTTCCCCAGATAATGTCATCCACTTCAGCGGTATTGAGATCGTTGCGCTGTGCAAGCGCCGCCAGCACAGTTGAACCCAGATAAGAGGGATGCAGGTGCGCAAGTGCACCCTTGCCTACCTTGCCAATACCTCTGGGGGTACGGCACGCGTCGACAATATATGCGTTATTCATCAAAACTCTCCTTCATTACCAGCTATTGAAGCCCTGCGAATTCGCACTTGCACTAAGCCACGTCGTCAGTGGCTCGTGAGTCCCCGCTGTGTTGAAAACCGCAGCAAGCTCCATCAGTCTTTTTGCAGACTCGCATAAACGCGGTTAACAAACCCCAAAGACGCGCTCACAGGACCAAACTCGTCCTCAAAATCCGCGGCAGGTGCGGCCGCCTCAACCGCTTCAAGCGACATGCCCTGAGCGATCATATCGGCCACCCTGTCCCGCACTGTTTTCAGCATGTCGACATAGCGCGACAGCGTTGCCGCATCCGCCAGGGGACCATGCCCCGGAATCACCACGGTTTGGTCATCAATTAATGCGAGTACCTGCTCGCAAAAATCGATCATGCCATCAATATCTCCCCCCCCGTCGACATCAACAAACGGATAGCCCGTATTGTTGAACACGTCGCCGAGGTGAACCGCATTGTGCCGCGGAAAGAACACCGCCGTATCGCCATTGGTGTGCGCCTCAGAAAAATGCCGCAGCGCGATGGATTCGCCGTTAAAGTGAATGTGCATGCCACCGTCATAGGTCACCACGGGCAAAGCGTCCGCGGGATAAGGCGGTTGCTGGTATTTGGCCATGACCATATTCACCACCGCCCCATTCGCCATCAAGGACCGGGCGTTGTCGTGGGACACGATCATCGCGCCTTCTGGGCCCAGCGCCAGATTTCCCTCAGCGTGGTCGAAGTGTCCATGGGTGTTAATAACAAAGTTGACGCCGTCGCCACCCAACGTAGCAATAGCCGCTTTAATTTTGTCCATCATCTGCGGAAACTGATCATCTACGATCAGTACACCGTCCTCACCGGTAGAGACTGCAATGTTGCCTCCGAGGCCAAAGAGCACGTGAAGGCCGTCCGCCACCTTCTCCGTGGTGATCTCGGCGCTCTCGAAATCCCAACCGAAACCGGCTAACAACTGCTCTTGATTGAGTGCATCGCCATGCTCATGCGCTGCGGCAGACCAGCCCAACCCCAGCAGTGACATTCCAGCCAATAAGTTCAGCAGTAATTTGGATGTCTTCATCGTGAATGGGTCCCGCTCTGGAAGAAGCAAGGACTTTCCGAGAGAGCCACGCCCTTGTCAATGATTTTGGCGGGAAAGAGAGGGCGGCGTAGGTCGGCACCGCGAGCCCTAAGAGGCACGTCTTACACCCCTTGCAGCGGGTCACGGGTTGCGCGATCCATGGCTTTCAGTCCACGCCATATCAGCAACGCAGCCATGGGCAGAAAGACCGTGCCCACCAGTGCGAGGGATTTGCCGACCGCCTGAGCGTCCTCAAAGATGTAATCGCTCACCAGTGCGACACTGGCAGGGCCCAGCGCCAGCCCAATCAAATTGGTTGTTAACACGTAACAGCCCGCCATGAGCCCCCGCAATTCATTGGGCGACGCGTTCTGTAATCCGGTGGCGAATAATGCCAGCGGAAACGTCACCCAGTAGCTGGCCCCGGCGACCAAAATGAGCGCCAAAGTCGGCGAGGGGGCTAATCCCGCCGCCACCATAAATGGAATCAGTATCAACGTGCTGATCATTGCAGTAATAAGTGGCGCGCGCTCACCGCACCCCCGGCGAGCGAGAAATCGAGACGCCACCGGCCCGCTCAAGACGCCTGCCGACCCGGCTAGCAGCGCAATTGCACCGTACGCGCGGCCAGCTTCGGCTATCTCCAAACCGTGCACTCGAATCAGCAAACTGGGCACCCAGGCCTGCAGCGCATAAAGCACCAAAACAATAAAGGGTGCACCCAATAAATACGCACCAAACAAGCCTCTACGTGGCCATATAAAAGCCCTCGCCTCACGCCAGCTTATGGCGTCTTTGCTCGTTGTCAGCCGCTCGCCTCGCACCGGCTCCGTTAAGAGCGGCAGTAGTAAAGCCATGCACAGGCCGGGCAGTGCCACCAACATAAAAGTCAGTTGCCAGGGTGCGAGAGCACCCACAAGTGGCAGGGAAACTGCACCCACACTGGAGGCCCATGCGATAACCTCTGCCCCTAAAATAAGCGACAACCCAGCGCCCAAATAAGGGCCCATCAAAAAAAGGCTGACTGGCAGTGCCCGCTTTTCTTCGGGAAAGTAATCGGCCAATAAAGACCAGGACGCCGGAGTCACACTGGCTTCACCACCGCCTACGCCCACCCGAGCCAAACTCAGTTGCCAGAAGTTACGCGACAGCCCGCAGCTCACACAGCTCACGGTCCAAACCAGAATCCCAATAACGAGCACGCGTATGCGATTGGCCCGGTCAACAATTCTGCCAATCGGAATACTCAGCAATACGTAAGGCAGCACAAAGGCCAAACCCTGCAAAAAACTCACCTCAGAGTCCGAGAGCGATAAATCGCTGCGAATAGGATCCACCAGCAAATTGATAATCTGTCGATCAATAAATGAAAAAGTGTAAGTGGCGGTGAGCAATAGCAATGCCCACCAGGCCGCGCTCTGACTCACTACTTTTTCAGTGTTTTGCATAAATGCTCTCGCTGTTATTCGCCAAAGCCAGATTTAGATCGCTATCGCCGAGACTGAGCAAAAAAAAGGGGAGGCTATTGCCCTCCCCTGCAGCTCGAGCTCTCGACCCCGCGCGACGTCAATATTGATAAGACACCCTGACCCCATAGGTTCTTGGAGCTCCGCCCCAACGGGCAGAATCCAGGGCGCCAACGTCGGCGGCGTAATCAAAATATTCTTCATCGCTGAGGTTTTTCCCATATACAGACACCCTCACCTTCTCGCTCGGTGACGTATAAGTAAGACTCGCATCCAGCAGCCCAAAAGACTCCTGTTGCAGCCACGGCTTGTTATAGAGGTCCGTCATGTAATCATCACGCCACGAGTAAGCCACTCGCGCAAGCATTGACGCCCCGCCTGCCAGCTCAAAATCATACATACCCGCAACGCTATAACTCAGCTCGGCGACTTTCTGAAAATCCCACGTTCTTGCCAACTGGTTATCCTTGTCGTCAACGACACCATCAGCGTTCGCATCAAAATATTTAATACTCGTAAACTCGGGGTCAACTGTGCCGATCGAGGCGTCCAGTCGAAAATTATCAGTTGCCTGAAACTGTACCTCCGCCTCGAAACCACTGATCTCTGCTTCTCCAGCATTAAAGTTAATCAGGCTAGCACCACAGTCGTCACAAGGATTGTTTACGAACATGATCAAATCTTCATAGTCGGCCATGAAGTAAGCGAGGCTCAAGAAACCTCTTCCATCAAGAAAGCTGGTCTTGATTCCCAATTCAAAGGAGTCAACACTTTCCGGATCGGTTGGCCCTACTGCGTCCAGTGTTGCCGCTCTGGCATTAAATACACCGCTGGCAAAACCTCTTGTCCAGCTGGCATATGCCATGGCGTCGTCACCGAAACGATAAGTGGCTGCAACCTTTGGAGAAAAGTCAGACCAATCTTTGTCGTTTGAGGTGTTGTTTGTGCAGGATGAAAAATCCAGCTCGCACGATCCTAAAATTCCAATATCGATACTTTTCTCTTCCTTGGTCCAACGTCCACCTACCGTAATATCCAGCGCATCGGTCAACGAAATGTTCGCCTCACCGAAGATGCCAAAGGTCTCGTGCTCTGTTTCTGAGTAAGTGGCTGAATTAAGCGCAATGAAAAAATTCCTCCGCTCACCGATTGAGTAGTCTTGATCAAAGCTATTTACACCAACTACAAAATTGAAACGGTCAGAAAAGGTAGACGAGTATCTCACTTCGATACTGGTTTGCTCCTGCTCTTCTTTGTTGTCGTTGAAGTGAAAGATCGTGAAAGGCGTGCCGTCAAAATCAGTGCTTGAGTTGTATTCGACCTCACGGTAGCCAGCAATGGTTGTGACGATACCGTGCCCGAGATCCCATGTTGCATCCAGAACAAATGAACTGGTCTCGAGATCGGTATAGCCGATTAAGTCGTGATTAATCTCGTACTTGTCATCGGGTGGGGTATAGCCCCAAGTGGTTTGCGCGAGAAACTGACTACCCTGACCGCACACAATATCTCGATTATCGACTCCCGGAATCGGTCGGCAGTTGTGGGCCACATTCTGGGAATTCGCGCTACCTGTATTGTTCTCCAGGAACTCAGCAATGAGTGTCGCCTCGAAGTTGTCGGATAGTTCAAAGCGCACCATAGGCCTAATAATGGTGAGATCCATCCCAACCTTGTCGCCAGTATCCGTGTCAGGCATACCGGCAGGATAAATGCTCGTATCGACAGTGCCGCCATTGTTGTCTTCAAAATAGCCATCGCGGTCCATTTTAATGACGGCTACTTTGCCAAAGATGCGGTCAGACAATGGGCCTTCGATACTGGCATTCACCTCAGTAGCGCTGTAGTTACCCACATCTGCTTCAATTCTGAAGCCAAATTCATCGCCAGGTCTCTTGGATTTCACCAAAACCGCTCCGCCGGTCACATTTCTACCCAGCAAGGTTCCTTGGGGTCCGCGGAGGACTTCGACCGCTTCCACGTCGAAAGTGCTGGCAAGGGCACCTGCGTTGTATCCCAAATAAATGCCATCCATGAAGACACCCACTTTGGGGTCATTGGTTCGCGTGGAGCCGTTAACCCCCATCCCTCGAATAAAAAAGTTTGGGTAACTGGCATAGGTGCCAACATTGTTCAATTCGGCATTACTGACCATCTTTCCGATATCGACCAAATCAACGGTAAATGCCTGCTTCAAAGCAGCTTCATTAAAGGTCACGACCGAAGCCGGCAAGTCCTGCGTTGATATGCCGTCGGCCTGCTTGTTGGATATAACAATGACCTCCTCGATCAGGCGTTGCGCCACCACTTGAGTTGAAAGTGCGGCGAGCGGCGCAGCCAACAGAAAAGCTTTAAGGGGATTAATCGATAATGGTGATTTCATTGGCTAGTCCTTTTTTATTTTTGGGATTAATGGGATTTGGGCGGCGAGACGCATTGAGCCGACGCATAAAGCAGCCCTGCCACAGCAAAGACAGACTGTTGACATAGACCATATCCGTAACGAAGGCGAAAAGATATTATTGTTTTAACTATCGACTCGAACAAAAGAGTACTTCACCGAGATCAGCGATTCAAACAATCTCTTTATGGCCGCCAGACAATGACTTCACAAATTGTGAAACAGGGCTATTGCCGTCCGCACGGTGGAAGGTTGGGGGGTTAGTGCGTTAGCCCACAGCCAGTTTTGGTTGACGGTTGGCGCGGTATAGGCCCCAGTGCTTCTCGGGCTCAAGCGGATGGTCAGAACCCTTCCAGTTTTCATCGAAGGCCTCAAAAACGTAAACGAGAATACCCTCGTCG
>Ga0181570_10004736_pt1 | contig 9874 bp, 10 predicted proteins | sample 101ome_18_FD_148667 | JGI IMG/M metagenome (GOLD analysis project Ga0181570, IMG submission 148667) | Coastal salt marsh microbial communities from the Groves Creek Marsh, Skidaway Island, Georgia - 101406AT metaG (spades assembly) | ecosystem: Environmental > Aquatic > Marine > Intertidal zone...
GACACTTTAGCAAAAGACAGCGTACTGTCTTTGATCATCGCGTTGTCTAAGTACGCCACGCCGTCTACGACTTGGAAGGGCGTGTGATCCGTTGTACCATCGTTAACAACAAACGCAGTGGTAGCAAAAGTTGCAGTTGTAGAAGTCATAGCCACCGCAGGGTCAGCTACCGACTGAATTCCGATATTGTTTCCGTCTGAATCCGTATTGTAAGTAACTGTACCACCGAGGTAGATTGTAGAACCTGCGATAGTGTTACCGTAAAAATCCACCGTGTTGAGTAAGCCAGAGTTTATAACGTCTGCGTTTAGAGTCCCGATCTGGGCCTGAGTAATGGTAGCATCTGCGATAAACGCAGTATCAATATACGCTCCTGCGGGCACATTCTGCCCATTTATCGTAGTGGGCGTGGTGTTTACAATAAACGGAAGGTTCGTAATCTGCGTAGTTGTCCACCCGCCGTTGCCACTGTTCGCCGTCGGGTCATAGTATTTTACCACGGATGGCGTTGAAGAAGTATCTACCCACACTTTCCCCTTAAATAAGTTCGTTGTAGGAGCCGTGTTACTAGCCGTCGACGGGGGTGCGATAAAAAACTTATCTGCGCGAACACCGAACTCGGAAGTTGGAGTCGCGTCACGGGCAGTATTTAGAAGACCGAAACCTGCGATATGCCCGCCAACGTCTGTCTTAACAGTAAAGTTAGCCTCAATACCGTCAATACTTTCTGTGTGTTCTTGGATAGTGGCAGTGTTGCCATCTACAGAACTGGTTACTGTTTTAAGTTCGGAGGCAATCGCTCCGTCGCTTTTCCAAGCGTAGGTGTAGTTCGATGGTTTGTTCGAGTCTGCTTGTGCAGCTTGGCAAAGCGTCTGCGTGGTGTTGGCTGTCGATACAGACTTTGTGGTCGTGCCGCCTGAAACGATTGTTAGCTCACAGTACCCAACTTGGTCAGTGATCGCTGTGTTTACGTCAGTAAACGAAGCAAGTCCTATACGAACCCACTCGCCGTCGCCGTTCTGTCCGCCGTCATCATCCCAACGATACGTGGCATCGTTGTCATCCGTATCAGTCCACAAGTCACCTTCGCTTAGTTCGCCGTTGGTGTTGGTAGGAGCGTCATCTTGGTAGTACGACGTTATCTTTCCGTCAGCGGTTTCCTGTGCGTCAGCCGCGTCTTGGATTGCTTGGGCAATAGCTGCATCAGGGATAGCCACCCACTCGTAAACATCGTCGCCGTTACCGTCTTGCCCAGTAACTTGGTAACGGTACATCTTGCGCCCGTCATTGGTATCAAACCATATGTCGCCTAAGCCAAGGTCGGCGTTGTCTGAAATAGTAGGTGCGTCATCTTGGTAGAACGTCAGGATTTTACCGTCAGCAGTTGACTGCGCCGTAGCAGCATTATCAAGCGCAGACTGAATGCCCGCGTCGCGAACGGTTACCCAATCTAATTCCTGCTGTCCGTCCACCGTTACATATTGATAACGATACAGTTTGTTGCCGTCGTTGGTGTCAACCCACAAGTCACCCTCGCCTAATTCTGCGTCGTCCGAAGTAGTAGGCGCATCGTCTTGGAAAAAGGTGATGGTCTTTTTGTCAGCAGTAGACTGCGCGGCTGACGCGTCTTGGATAGCGGTCCCAATCCCTGTGTCTTGAATGTCGATCCATGTGCCGCCGTCTACTTGGTCGTTTACATCAGCCTGCCAACGATAAAGGTTATTCCCGTCGTCGGTATCGACCCAGAGGTCACCTTCGCTCAACGTTCCTTGGGAATTAGACGGCGAAGCGGCTTGATAGTACGTGGTAATTTTGCCATCGGCTGTGCCCTGTGCGCCGCCTGCGGCAGTAATCGCTTGTGCAATCCCGCCATCTTGAGCGTTGACCCACTGAGTTCCGTCGTACCGATAGAGTTTGTTACCGTCGTCAGTATCGTACCACAAGTCACCTGCGACGAGCGCAGAACCGTCGGCTTTTTGTGTTGGCGCACTAGCTTGACTGAACGTCGTGTTGATGTTGGCGAGCAGCGTAGACGCAAGTTGAGAACTGGTTACTGCGTCTGTAAGAACCTCAAGCATGTACTCAGGGTCTTGGCTCGTCTGCCCAAACGTCCCATCGGTTAGGTTGTATGGACCCGCCACACCGTTCTGGTTAACAAAACGAACCCAGTACCACCGCTGCGCACCTGCGCCGATGTTATGGCTAAAGTTATTACCTGCGGTCATCCCGACAAGCTGAGCCTGTCCAAGCGTCGGGTCTTCAGGTGGCGTAGCCGCTGCCTGCGCGTCTGTCCGAGACGCAGCCCAAATCTCTGCGTAAGAGTGTCCGTTGTAGTTCGCGGAATCCCACGAAACAATGATAGTCGCTAGGGCACCTGCGGCAGATACATTCCTCGGGGCGCGAGGCGTGTCAATAACTCCGGGGTTGGGGGCGACAATCCCACCGCCCGTACCTACACCAGCGATCCCTGCTGCAATAAGTTGCCGCGCAGTCACCACGGCATCCGGCCCTGAATCGTCTAACGCTTCGCGAACGCGTTGCACAAACTGCTGTAAGTCACGCGGTAGAGGGCTTGTAACTGAGGGTAGTTTAGCCACCTGCAAGCTCCGTCATTGAATTTGCCACTGCCATGGAAAATACTTCGTAGTTACCCTCGATCTGCACTTCCCAATCGCGTCCAACTTTTGCAGGCAGTCTAAACGGGTCTCTGCTCGTTACCGTCTGCGTATGAACAAGGTTACCGTCTGCGTAAAACTTCATAGTCATATTGTAGTCTTCGGCTTCAAGCTGCGCGCATGCAAATCCCATAACCTGAGGCATTGTAAACTTTTTAGACCGCCACGTGTAGGTTTTTGTGGCCCCGTAGCCCCAAGGTTTTACAGTTTTGTCAGCAAATACTAAGTACAGCTTGTCGCCTTGCAGATCGTGGTAACCGCCTTCGGCGTAAATGTCGTGCAGAATAAACTGCCCGCTGCGTACATCAAAGACAAACCCACCCTGCTGAGTACCGTTGTCGTAGAATGCAATGTACTGGTTGTCGTGTTGGTACGCATGAATAGACGACGGGTTAAAGAATGCTTGCCACTGAGCAAAATCAAACAACTGCTCGGTTACAATCCGCGAACCTTGCGGTGACAATAACATCAACCCATCAGGAGCAGCATACAGTACCCCGCCCATCAAACTGACAATGCTTCGTTTAGACACACAAGCCTGTTCGATGTCAGACTTAACTACAGCCATGCTGTCTGGGTGCGTACCTTGGATGAAATACGGCGTTCCTTTTGTAAGAACTGCTACCGTGGTATCCATGCGACCTAGCCCAACAACAGGGTAATCTATTGTCTGGATATAGTTTTCAGGCCACGCGTGAGGGTGGTAAGGGTCGCAAAAATAGACATCGCGCCCAGAGAAGCCTGCCATCAGTCCGTTTGGCAAGTTAATCAAACCGCGTAAAGACTGCGGCGGTGCGGCCCAAGTAGTTGTGGGAAGCTCTTCTCCGAGACTGTCTGGCTCTACATCGTCCGTAAAGTTTGCGTCAGCCGCGCCAATCTCAGCGACAAACAAATACACACCGTTTACAGCACGATATATTCGTTTGTGCGTAACAACGTATCCACCTTCGGGCACAGACGCAAAACCCGACAACGACACTGTTTGCCCGTCGCGGACGTCGACGATTCCGGAAGCAGCCGACGGAGCCGACTCAAACTCAAAACCGCTTTCTTTGTTAACCCATGTGTAGGCGTACACACGGCTCTCAAGTGTGTCATCTTCGTCCTCGTACCCCTCAGACTGCTGCAAAGAGTACACAGCTTCTGAGGGGTAGTCACCGACTCGCAAACGAAGAGAGGAAGAGGTGCCAGTCGAATCGGTTGATATAACAGCAAACGGCTCTACAGCTCCGTAGACTGTAACGGTAACTCCGTAACCGTTTAACGTGGTAAGCTGGGTTACATAAGCGGGGTCATAAACCGGAATAAAGTTTTCAACATCGTTTACCTTAACAGACAAGTACTGTCCTTCTGCGGCATCTACGTGAGTCTGCGTTAAAAATACTTTAGCTGGTCCTGCCGATTCTGACCCGCTTTCTGATAACTCAGTAACATATGAATCGCTTATCTTTCTTTTGTAAGTAATAACGCCGCTTGCGCCGCCACCGTTAGTGTTTGGCGTAAGGACAACACAGCTGCCGTAAGCTGCAACGCTGACGTTACTCCCGACTTGCCCGCTCAAAAACGTAGCAAACGCTGTAGCAGTAAGTGTGCCCGAAAAAGTGTAAGCGACGTCGTCTACATGAGTACCGCCTTCAGTACTAATAAAAATCTTATCGCCAGAACTGATAGAACCAATCTCAGAATCTTCAATAACCACAAACGGGTCTGTGTCCGCTGTGCCGCTCGCGGTCAAATCGGGAGAGCTGTCGTAAGTAAAAGCTCCGTCAAGGTTAGGGTTGCTTCCCGTCTGAAACTTAACAAACAACTTAGCAGTCTCACCCGTAGCAGCGGTGACAATCTTAACTGTGCCGGATTCTTCACTGGCTACTACGTCTGGAGCCGCACCTGCAAGTGCCGTTACCACCTGCGCAGCTGTTGGGCTGTCGACAGGAATACTGTACGTCGTGTAGTCACTAGCGTCATCAGCAACGGTACTTATCAAAATGCCATACGTTGACGTTAAAGCATCAAGGTGTGCCGCAGTTAAGTACACTTCGGCGGGGTATTGATCGGCGGTAAACGTGTCTGCGGAAGCAGCGGGAGCAGAAACAGGAGCAGGTAGCCCCAGTGGGCGCGTGGTTGTCGGGTACTGTTTGTTGCTGCCAAGAGCGATAGCGTTATAGGTAGCCTTTGGCCCGCCGTCGCCTGTAAAAAAAGTCCACTCAGACACGTCGCCTGCAATTTGACTGCGGCAAACGTCTACATCTGCCGCCCAATGAAACCAGTAGCTGTTATCAGCGGTTGTGTCCTGCCCAAACTTATAGATTGTCTTGGGGACAATGTTTTTTGCTAACGTAATAACGGAGTCTCCGGGTTCCGTCAGAGGTTGAATGCTGCCTTGAAACACAGGACAGTTAAGTGCGGTCTGCGCCTGATTTTCTTGTAAGTACCGAGCTGGTACTATTGGAGCAACGCCCCCAAAACTTTTAATTGACAGCATCGCCATGTCACGCTCCTAGCCACCTGTAAATCTTTTTGGTCTTTTCGATACGATCATCAAGCCCGTGATAACCACCATTTACACGACGTGTAATACTCTTAACGATACTATCGTTGACACCTTTGTCTGCTAATCCAAACAATCCGTTCTTCTCAAAGAAGAATATTGCACTGTCCATAGCTAGTTCATCAGCGATAGGTGATGGGTCATCTACCAAGCTGTCACGACCAATATGTTCAGCGAATGCACGGACGTTGTCCTTGCCAGTCAACTGGATGAAACCTTTTCCCGCAAATTTGAACCCGTCATTAGAACCTGCTGCATTTCCCATGCGCCCGTTATAGACCTTGTTTGCCAGTTTCTGTGGGTTCATTGCATATGGGGCAGCTTCGGCCTCTGAGGCAAAGCGAGAAGGCCACACACGGCACATTGTGGACGCACGGTAGTTCAAGTTCTCTTCGCTGATCATAAAGTTGCCGCTTTCGTGCGCTGCCTGACCTAGTAAGTGCGCCCCACGATTGGCGTTGAGGTTGTAGTGCGCTGCAATGGCGCGGGCTGTATTCGGCCCAAAGGCACCATCTGGTGTTACGCCGCATTTCTTTTGCAGCATCTTTAGCGCGTCACCCTTAGCCATTACTTTTTACCCCCAAAAAACTTAGTTGCAGACCTTACGGCGAAGCTACTAGCTACGATTACACCCAACGTATATTGATACCATTCAGGCATCTGCTCCAAAGCTGCAAAGCCTTCAGCAACCGTGGTACGCCCCCAATCCCCCGTAAAACAGAGGATTAATGGAATTGAGAAGAGTAGAACAAGGTATTCGTCTTTCCACGAGTTCATGGTGCCCTGCGCCATGATCTTTTCCCACTCAGCCTCAGAAGTAGCAGCAGACTTCATTATGGTCGCTTTCGCTTCCGCCTCGACAAGTTTGAGATTTGCCGCAGCCGCCTGCGCGTCAGCTTTACCTTTAAGCCAACCGCCAGCTAATTCAGTTATTGGTCCGATTAGAGCTTGTAGCATCTATTTGCCCCCTGTCATGTTAGAGAAACCAAAGTAGGCGGCGGTCACGCCAGAGACAGCAACGACGTAAACAGCGGCTATGTCCGCAAGTAAGTCAGCAGCTTGTTGTAGGTTTAAGAACGAAGCCAGCACAATCAGCAAAGGGTACGCCAACATACCGCTTAGAGCGAACCATGTCATCCGTAACTGAGCATCGCGCTTATGGTCAGCGTCTTCCATCTGACGCCGACGGTCTTCAAGCATGATCTCTCGCTCGTCCATGTCGATCTGACCGTTGCCGTTTAAGTCATATTCTTCCTTTGTCATGCATAAACTCCAACCTTCTATGTGGGCTATTTCTTAGCCATACACTTTTTAGCCTTCTTGCACTTTGCTGGTGTAGGGCACCCGCGGCAAGGCTTGAATGCTTTTGATTTGGTTGCTGTTTTCTTTTTTGCGTAAGCCATTATTATTTCCTTGCAGTTTTGGCGGCGCGTTTAAAGTTCGCCTTGGTTGGGGCACCTTTTGTGCCGGGTTTGCGCATTTTCTCACCTGATCCGGCGGCAATGCGCTTACGTTTCGCGTGAATGTTTGCATAAAGTCCGGGTTTCTTAGCCATTACCACTTCACCTTGTCTGCCCAGTACGCCGCAGACATCTTGCCCTTCGCGATGTTTTTCGCGTGACGAGCCTTGAACGACGCACGTTTCTTTTTCATCTTGTCGCCTTCACCGGCTTTAGGCTTGCCAGCAGTCTTCGCGCCCTGTTCCCCAAAACGAATGGTCTTCACCTTGCTGCCCTCTTTCGCCACAACGATGTGTGACTTCTTGGGGTGGCTTGGTGTGCGTTTAGGTTTGTTATACCCCGAAACGCCTGCACGGGCGAGCCGTGGGTCTTTCTTTGCAGCCATCGGTCAACCTCTCAGTTTCTTATACATTTATCCACGTTCTTATAGTGTTAGTCAATCTTTATCGCGGTTTTCTATGTACCACTCGCAGACCTTTCGACTGCTAGATTGAATCACTAGAACGTTGTTCTCATCGTACACGACCCATCGCATGCGCCCGATCTGCACTAGCCGCACGACTCATTACCACCGCCCCTGATTTCTGCCGATCAGCCAAATGGCCGCTGCCATGATGGCGACACCTGACGCAGCCGCTAATATTCCAACGGTCCACTCAATAATCTGACGCTTTAGTTCTTCTTTTCTGTACAACTCTTCTTTCCGTTGTTTGCGCATCTTAGCTTCAATCGACAGTACTTCTTCCCATGCGGAGGGGCCGTAATTCCAAGAAATAAAAGCTTTTATCTCTTTGCGCATATTCTCCATCTTCTTTTTCTGCGCAAAAATTTCGAGGGCTGTTTCCTCGTCGGAGCCTTTGAAGGAATACCACGGGGGGTTCTTACTTTTCTCTTCCGCGTAGTTAAAATCGGAAAACGCCTTACCCCATTGGGAAAGTTGACCCGTCATATCTTGGATGTCGCGCCCGACAGATATGCCGTGCTTGATGGCGTTAAACGCGGAAGTCGCTAGACCAACGGCTGAGATCGGATCAATCATGCTAACTGCAACCTCACAGGACAAACATACTCGGGTGACACTCGGTACACCCTGTCGTAGTAACTGTGTGGCTTGGAGCCGCAGTCATAGTAGCAGGCTTTGTAAAAGCCCAGTTGAAAGCTCTGGCCCCAAAGTATGAGGACCAGAGTACAAGTCATTTTCTTTCCACCAATCGGTCTAGCTTTTCGTCCAAGCGATCCAAGCGATCAAGAACTCGATTTATATCGTGGTGTACTTCGGCTTTCGTGATGTACTCTTTTGCCATCTCCTCCCGAGTTCTGTTCAACAAAATTTGAATACGTTGCACCTCGGCATACGCACTACGAAGAATCCAACCTGTGAGTCCCAACGCAGCGGTAAGGACCGCCGACCACAACAAATCAATTTCCATATCACTAAGCGGCGTCCTTCACGGCTTGTGGGGTTGCATCTACAACAGCTTGTGCCGCTGCGCGTTCTTCGTTGTCCACTGTGATAAGTGGGTTCTCAATGGTTTCCTCTGTAGGCTCTGCGTCCATGTCATCAGAGTACACCAAGCGTGTGACTGTAGCCTCAACAGGTTCAATGGCTGTGACTGTGATAACCTCGTGCATCACATCTTCCATTTCACCAGTTTCTTCGTTGAAGACCTGTTCACCTGTGGACTGCATCTCACGCACTTCTGCACGACCATCTGCAATCACATAATGTGCTAGTCTGGCCACTGCTACACGGTAGGCTGCAAGCTGTTGGTTGAACTGCTTTTCGTCTGCCGCTGCTTGTAGGTCTGCGGGAATATCACCGTCGAAACAGGCTGCACCTTCTGCAATGATTGCGTCTAGCACTTCCTGATAGTGGCGGTTTGCAGCCTTTAAAGGAATTGTAAGGTTGTGTGTATCACAAAATATACGATTGTTTTCTAAAACGCTAAACATGATTACAACTCCGCATCAAAAGAAATAAATCCTGTGCCATCATTATCTACAATGAACACTTCATCTCCCGCCGTCCAATCGCTTGGGAACTCAACCCTTATGCCACCTGTTCTTTTTCCTGTGTTATCTCCTGTAACTGGGCCAGTTGTTGTCTTTGTTGCGTAACCGCCTGAAAATGTAACGCCTTGAAGACTACCACCATATCCGACAGTAGGAGTTGTCCTCAGTTCAGTTGGAAAATTAACAGTGCCGTATACAAGGTCTAGGTAACCGCCTCTTGCAAAACATACATTAGACATGTAATCACCACTTTCCTTACCCACTTGATAATAATACCTCTGGCACAACGCTAGTTCTTCCCCGTAAGACCGATGCTCGTAGGGCGTGGCGACTTTGCCTAGTTCTAGTTGGACACCTGTGATTTCCCAATAGTTGCCTGTAGCATCTACAAAATCTACACTGTGTTTTGCCGCATAGTTATCTGTAGTATTGTGTGATGTCGGGCCTTCGACGCCGCCCGTATAATCTGCACCTGCGGACAACATAAATTTAATAGCCAAGCCTTCTGTGTTGTCATTATCTATAGTACCCGTTGTGTCGCCAGAGTAAGTTATGACTTTATGCTCCCAAACTCCTGAGGCATCTATAGTATAGTGTGCGCTATTTTGTCGTGCATTAGCGGCATCCCACAGAGTGGCGGCGTAAGCACCCGTTACATTAGACTTTACCCAGAACGACATAGTTACAGGTAATGCGCCGCTTGTACCTTTAGCCATTTGCTGTAGGTCTTGTCCTTCTATTGGATAATGAATTTGAGCATATTGATTACCCGCCAATGAAGTGTCGGCTGTAGTTACTTCTATCTTAAAAGACCTGTCAAACCCATGTTCTACTGGCCCTGTGCTTTGAGAAACTGTGTAAGCCGCCGTAGTCGCAGACCCTTCTTGATAAGCAAAACGATCAGCTAAAAAAGTGTGGTTGGCTGAAACGCTAGTAAATGATGTTCCCCTTTGCCAAACTTGCATAGCACCATTGATAATCAAATTCCTGCGCCCTGCACCAATCAGGTTAAACTGTTCTTGTGGTGTCTCAGCCCGTAGCATTGCCTCACCAGCTATGCCTGTGGGCTTGTCTAGTTCTGCCAGTTTTTCTCTTACGTTAATGGCTGGCTTAGATACGTTTACCGTCATCTGTAATCTCCTTACTCGTCAGCCACTAGGCCGTTTGATGCACTAATT
>Ga0181570_10004737_pt1 | contig 9874 bp, 6 predicted proteins | sample 101ome_18_FD_148667 | JGI IMG/M metagenome (GOLD analysis project Ga0181570, IMG submission 148667) | Coastal salt marsh microbial communities from the Groves Creek Marsh, Skidaway Island, Georgia - 101406AT metaG (spades assembly) | ecosystem: Environmental > Aquatic > Marine > Intertidal zone >...
GTCTTAAAGTTAAGTCTGGTGAATAGATGAAGTTGTCAGTAATACTTCTGGTTTGATTTAGATTTCCAATAGTGTCTGACTCGACAGATACAATTAGGTTCTTACCATTAGTTGAATTTGTAGACTCAAGAGTTGGTAATTTCTTATATCCAGAACCAGAGGAGAGAATGTGCAGATTTTTGACAGCTCCCGTAGCAGTTTCTGATGTGGTGCTATATTCTAACGTGTCACATTCAGACTGAACATAAGAAAGTTTCTCTGGTTTTTGTGCCAGATTAAGCGTAAAGGTAGTTGTTCCAGTTCCACTTATCTTATATGAGTTCTCATAAGAACTATTGATAAACTTAATCTTAGAATAGTTTGTGACAGAAGTATCCGAAGTGGTTACGATACCAGCGTTTTGTATTGTGTAATATAACACTTCTGGGAAGGAAGTGTTATATTTCAATGTCAGAGAAGCATTAGTTGATACACCTACCGTTCCTACACCAGTTACTGCAAAACTTGTAGTATCTCCGATAGAAACGAATTCATTATGGAAATCTATATCATAGAAAAGTTTTAATTCATATCCTTCCAGTGAAGAATCAGTTAAGTCAAATACTAAATCATTGTTTTTAACAACATCAATTTGTGGATTGATTAGAGATATTAATTGACTTGAACCACCGGTGCTAGCAATACTTACAACGGTTGGTGGAGAAACTAAGGTATCACTCTTGGTATTGCACAAACTAATCTTGTTTGAATTAATTCTATAAACATAGAAATAATTTTTGTCTAATGCTGCATGAGTGGAATCTTCAAAATAAATCTTATCACCAGTCTCTAATCCATGATCTGTCAGAGTCAGAACATTAGTTGTCGTATTAATTCCTGTAGAGTTGAATCCGATTGGATTGATAACAACACTGTTAATGTCTGGTTTGTAAAGGACACGAACTCCTGTTGAAGTGCCAACTCCAACGGAGAGACTTGGATTGACATCTAGTTTTACAATGTCTCCATTGCTAAGTCCATGAGACGTTGATACAGAGACAGTTGCTTTCGATTGCTCAATATCACCTAAAACCTGAACAAAGGTAGATTCAAATAGATACTTATCATTATCAGCACCATTAGTGTGGAAGAATACTTCTGATGTATCGATAGTTGTCTTAATTCCAATCAGATTCTTATTCTTCTTGACAACAAATACTGTGGATGGCATTGCAAATGTTGTCGAACCATCTGATGAAATATTAAAATTGGTTCCGCCACTCGTATATGAGATTTGTTGATTAGTTGAGAATGGATGTTCCTCTAAGAAGATACTCTTAGATGGGATATCTCTAGTTGTGAGAACATCACCAAAAGCAAATGTAACAGATGTAGAGACGCCAGTTACTGTTCCAACACCAAGTGATTCTCTTGGATTAAAATATACTTTATCGTTAACTTTAGATTCAAAATAATCGGAAGATTGTTCGAAAGTGAACGAATCTGGGAAGAATGTTACAGCAACACCAACGGTGTGTGACACTCCAGATAGTCCTCTTTCAACTCTAAGAATATCTTGATTTCTACTGATTCCCAGAATCGACATGGTTTCCGTGCCAATTCCAATACTGCTTCCAATTGAAATGCCATTAGGAACTGGAGAGACATAGATTTCAGTAGTAAAACCTATCGATGCCGCTGCCGTTATTGTGGATAAAGTTGCACCATTACTATATGATGGAACTGTTATTTGATAGTCTTTATTGAATTTGGATAACGTAGTTGTGAATCCAGAGAGAGCAACAAAGTCTAAACTGGTAAAATCATGTTTTGGTAAAATGGTTGCCTTAATTCTATTGTCTTTTTGCCATGTAAAGATGGCATCAGTATGATTAGTAAATGTTGTTTGTAGTTCTACAATCTCCTTTCCTTTAATTGAAGAAATATCTACGTCTAGTCCAGAACCATCCGTTCCATCTTCATTGAAGGATAACTTATCACCAACCTTAAATCCATCACCAGCACTTTCAATATTAATTGATTTGACAAATCCACCAGTTACTGACTCAATTACAAACTGCTGCTTAGTTACATCATCAATTTCGTTAATGAAATCATAATCAGCATCTCCCATAGCAACATTATATGGGAAAGTATTTCTATGTAATATTGATGAATTAAAATCAAATCCTTGATTTAAATTAACATCTTTAACTGTTTTGGAATAATACTCATTTCCTATAAAGTATGGGAATGTTGGTGTGGTATTATCTGCATCATCCAATGTTGCGTGATATGCATAGACACCGTTTGGAAACTCTACAGTCTTTTCAAATCTTCCATTATATTCATCTAAGTCACCACTGTCATTAAATGTATAGTCTTCTATAAAATATCCAGCAGTAAATCCAGAAGGTCTATCTACAACATTTGCAGTGAGGAGTTCATATCCAGATTGTAAAGTTTTGGTAGTAGATGTAGTGTCCTCAGCATCGCTATGTCCGAAAGGTCCATAGATTGGATTTCCATCATATGCCCATCCAATAATTCCTGATACGTTTCCAACCGCTTCTTTGAATGATGTTTTAAGGGTATCAAAATATTGTGATACAGAATATCTTAAGTTGTCATTAGAGTTTAGATAAACTTCACCATCACTAAATCTATCTGCATTATCATTTACTGTCAGATCTCTTACATTTAATTCTAAGACTGAATTTTTACCTGCAGAGATAATCTTAACCTTCGTAGAAGTTGCAGAATAACCAATACCTGCATTAATAACTTTGACTGAAGATATTTTTCCACCACTGATTATTGCTCTAAGTTCAGCACCTCCTCCAGAACCACTGGAGTCTTCAACCACTAAATCTGGTACAGAGTTATACTCTAATCCACCATATGTGACGTTTACAGAATTAATACTGCCATTAAGAACTACTGGTGTTACTTCTGCCTGTTTTCCATTCTTTATAGTAAATGTAGGTTTCTTCTCAAAGTTTATAACTGTTGAACCATATCCTGTTCCAGCTTCATAAAGATATGCATCAATTAAACTTCCTCTGACTACAGGTGTCGTAACAAGATTTTGACGCTCCTGAGTTGTAGAACCAATTCCTGTACTGACATAAGTAATCGATACAGAAATATCTGGATAAGCGAAGAACTGATTTCCTACACCGGTATCTGTAAACTTCAGATAGTTTTGTCTATCAAAGTTTGTGGTAGTTGTTCCACCTACACCAGCATCACATATTCTGAAAGAATTATCGTCTACTTTTAAAACATAATACTGGTTTGATGTGGATACACCTGTTATCGCTGTTGTTTCAAAATTATATGTTATAAGTTCTCCACTATTAAATCCATGATTATCAAAATTAATTGTATCTCTAGCAGAAGAAATGCCTGTTGGTTTTACAATTAATTTTCTATTAGTATATCCAGAACCTCCCTCTATAACTCTTACATAAGAAACTACATTCTTTGATTTTGCTGTAGAAAACTTGTGTGTTCCTTGAGAACCAGTAAACAGTCCTACAACATTTGTCTTTGCAATCTGATCTGAAAGAGTGTTATACAGTGTGACTGTTGTATTGTTGTCAACCTGTACAAAATATGTTGCGTTATTAACTAACTGAGTAGTTGTGGCAACACCCACTACATTGTTTCCTAAAGAGTTATATACAATCTCTTCTCCATTCACAAAATTGTGATTTGTCAGGAAAGTAATCTGATTTGTGGCAATACTAACACCACCACCATCTGTTAAAGATCTTGAATCGAACTGAACGTCTCTCACTCTCTTAGCAAGAACTGGCTCAATTACAGCACCACTTCCATTTCCACCAGTTATATTTGTAGATACAACTCTATCAATATCGTAATCTTGAGAATCTACGTATACGTTGGTTAATTCACCACTTACAACTGGTTGTATCTTTGCCGAACCACTATCAACACTTATAACGGGTGGATTTATTACATCAAATCCTACTCCACCATTAAGAACATTTACCGCAGATAATGGACCGTAATAAATTTTATCTGTTGACTTGTAATTATTAATTTCAACACCATTGATTAACATTCCTGTAGAACCAGGAATTGTCTTTTCACCAGTTCCTCTTTCAATATTTTTCTGAAGAGGGAATTTTCTTAAAAGTTTTTGTGCACCAACTTCCTCATCTTGTTGAGAAGCAAGTATAAAATTATGTGTTCCTACACCGGTAGGAGTATCAAATGATAAGTAGTTGGCACCACCAACAAATGCAGGAGATGCATAAAGTTTAAATTTCTGTATATTAGTCTGAATTCCAACAAAGTAATATCCAGTGTCGATACCTACCAGATTTTCTCCAGTTGGTTTATAATATACCTTGTCTCCATTAATAAATGGTGCTGCCTCTGATAGTGCAATAGTCGAATATTCACCTTGGAATAAATCTTCAAAGTTGTCTGCAGATGATACAGATACGGACTTAAGTGAAGAACCTGTACTGTATCTGTATTCCGTAGTATTGATTCCTGTCTTAGATTCTGCCGGTAATGAGTTTGAAGCAACATATGCATACTCATCATTCTCAGTATAGAGATTTAATACATCAGATAAAATTTCACCATTACCATATTCAAAGGTTACTGAAGATGATGATGCTTTACTTGACTTTCTTCTTAAATCATAATTTGTACTAGCATCTAACGTTGGTAAGTTAGCAACTACTACACTATTTTGTGCAGCATCAATAGATTCAATATAAGGAACACCACTAGCAGCAACTACAGTCTCGGTTCCTCTCTCTAATATCTCTACTTCGTCTCCTACTTTTAAACTTGATCTGTCAATAGGAGATGCAAGTTCTAATGATGAATTATCTGAGATTTGATTTCTAGAACTTGTATTGTATATCCAAGAGTTTGCAAAAATTTCTTTATATGTTGCATTGTTATTTTCAATTTTATCGCCAACGCTTTTGATTCTGACAATATCACCCTCATCTACCTTAAAAGAGGAACTAGTTTGTTTTAAATTTCTAGCAACACCAAAGAATATTAACTCTACCTTCTTAGACGTATCACCATTTTCATAAGAAAAATAAGTATCTTCAGATCTAACATTATCAGTTGGCGATATTGCAGTATCAATTCCAGTGCAACCTAAAAATTGGTTAACCGTTTTTCCAGTGTAAGAAATGGTATTGTCGCCTGAAATGATGGTTCCAGAGTCTGCGAATGAAATCGTAGAGTCAACATCAATAACTGAAGCACCAGCATTAACTGTTTCTAATGCTTTTGTATTTGGAGTAATCTTGAAAGTTCCTTGAACCGCAGATTCGGTGTCATATCCAACAAATAATTCAAGTTGATAATATGTTCTACCCTTTCTTGTAAATATTTCTACAGATGATATAGATGCATTTGTTGCCGTATCTGTGCTCTTCGTAATTGTTTGTCCAACTAATTTAAGAGGATCACCAGAAATTGCCTCTGCTACTACAATTTCCCTTCTAATATAATTTGAAGAGGAAGGTTTAATTAAGTACTCTTCTAGGTTAACAACTCTTGGTGTCTCACCAAACAGTACATTGAACAGGATTCTGATTGAATCATCAGTTCCTTTTGCTTCATAGAAGTTCTTTGCATACTTAATAAAGTTGCCTACATCAATCTCATCAACAAATGTGAGGTTTTCAAATCCAGGTACGAAAGTATATTTTAATTTCTTATAAAATTCTTTTAAGAATAGAGCACTAAGATTCTGTACTGACGCATCTGCACTATGCGAAGCAGCAGTAGACGTGGAGAATACAATATCTTCTTGATTCAGTTCTTGATGATAATCTGTGATTCCACTAAAACCACGAATACAACCAGTGAAACTATTGGTTGTTATTCCAGTATAGGTGATAATCTCATCACCAATTTTGAATAAACCGTATTCGTTTGGGAATCCTCTTGTACTTGATACTTGAATAGTAGAAGAAGATGTCGTAATACCCGCAGATAAAGTTGTTGACTCAACAACCACCTCTGGGCTTAAATTATCTAACTTCAGATACTGATCTAGATTGTCAGTAATGTCAATTGGACCACCTTGATATTCTTGAGAAATATAATATTGCTTCAGAAAGTCTGCCGTTTTTGGACTCTCATCCAAGATAAAACTTGGAAGTTGACTTTCAACGAGCTGTTGTACTTTTACTCTAGACTCAAAACCAGTCTGTATCATATTACTTTCTTGCTAAATTCCCGTTAGAATAACTTGATGTGTAGTATTCGTTGACAAATTTTGTTCCAGATATCTCATCGCCAGAAGCAATCACATCCCTTACCATATTTATTGTGCTTTTAGAAATGTCTAAACTGAGATATAAGTCTTTGAGTCCAACAACGTCGTTTGATTCTGGGAATGCCTGAATCTCAACAATTCCATTTGGACGATCTGTGGATGTTATATTGATGGTTGTTAATATAACCTCACCCTTTAAGTAGTCTACAGTTCCTGATTCTTGTGCAACAACAACAATATTTCCATTCTCATCAAGTTTAACAATAGAAATAGTTCCAGTTGTAGTTCCACTAATCGGTGTGTCTGTAAGGAATACTGTAGAGTCTTCTCCAGTAATCTTAAATCCTGTAGACTTGATATTAAATCCTTCAGAATTAATGTGGAATCTATTGCCAAAACACAACTCATACTGTGCAAACTGATTCAATGCTGCCTTCAAGTCTCTTCTTATAATCACTTTAGTAATATTGGAAGTAATAGCAGTATCAGTACTATCAATTACCTTTTGAAGTTTACTGTATTTGAATCTTCCACCAAACGCATTCAAGTCAATAGAATTAGAATATGCGGTTAAAGAGTTTGTGACTCTTGTTTTCAAGTCATTTGCACTCGATACTTGGTTATAGTCATAGTAAACAGAACTATTCAATTCAACGTAAAGGACTTTGAGATCTACAATTTTCTGATTAATACCAGAAACAGAGTACTGTTTTAATTTGCTCAGGATGAGAGACTTGTTAAAATCAGATACAAATGTACCATTCTTTGGTTTGATGCTAATTTGAACATTTCCAAACTCTGGTGGATCTAACTCTTCACCACCAACAACGGATACAGATTCGGTATCTGGATATATTCTCTTGATAATTGCCTCATAATCACGCCCTGTAACCGCCCTGTACTGTGATGAATACAGTCGAGGGGCATAATACTTGATTGAGTTGACTGTCTCAATCTGAGCGCCATTCTGGGACGCCTGGTTAGTGGTGATGGATACGGTTCCAGGTTGAATTATCTGTCCCGCAGCAGACTCCAGAGTTCCCGAGAAAGAGAAACTAGAGGCACCATTACCTTCTTCACCATCAGTGACGATGTAATTGACTGTAACCGTGTCTCCATCAGAGTCGGTACCGGTTCCTAATTTCTTACCAATAATTCCATCACCAAAGATAATCTCATATTTCTCATCCTGAACCTCCTGGATGAGATAGATTCTAGAAGACGACTTTACTTCAAAGATATTCTCAGAGAGTACATACTCAATACCCAGTCCAGTGTCTCCTGCTTTTTTAATATAAACAGAAATCGTAGATGTATCAATGAAAGAGTTTTGTAAGATAAATCTCTGATCTAATGAGCCATCATAAGTAAATTGTTTTGTCAGGAACGTTCCCTGATAGACATCAATATTACTAAACGTCGCATCACCATCAACTACACTAGTGGTGATGTCTTCTGGTATCGCAAAGGTATATGTAGTGTCATTGGCACTACCTACGCACACTATGCCTGCCTTTAAGGTGACTGTGGGTGTTGATACACTTGGAGATACCGTGAATGATATCTGTGCCTTAGAGGCGTTTCTGGAACGAGGTACATACCCAATATTCCTTGCCAGAGAAACAACGTTTTCTCTCAGTGTCGCAGAATCCAAGAAGGATTCATTGACAATCATATTTGAGTTAAACGCGGTAATATAGGTGTTATATGCCAGCGTGTCAATTAATACCGAAAAGTTAGAACCTTCGAAATCAAAGTCCGTGAATGTAGAGTTAGCACGGAGATAATCTTTAATCGAAGTCTTTATCTGATCAAAGTCTAGGTTAGTATATTTTGTAAAAGGCATTTTATCTCGTTGCCTCTAGGAGGAAGTTAAATTCTTGGGTTGGAAACTCTTGTCCTACAATATCAAATATGACTGTCACATTAAATGTATTGTCATCGGGTATTGGTTGCACTTCAACCACTACATTTTCTACCCTTTTTTCAAAGTTATCAATTGCAATTTCAATTTGTCCCTGAATAATGGAAGCAGTACCAAAATCAACAAATTCAAAGAGACTTCTTCTTACATCAGAACCCAACAAAGAGTTAAAAAACCTCTCTGTTGGGATTGTTTCCACAATATTTCTGACAGATCTACGAATCGCGTTCTCATTCTTTAAAATTTGCAGATCTTTCGTGACGGGATGAGGCTCAAAAGACAAATTAATGTCTTTAAATGCTCTGGATATCCTCTGTATCGCCATTAGGTAAAGAGTTTTATTGGATTATTTATATCCTCACTCTGAAATCTTACCATAGTATGGTTCTGTGCCATAATCCCAGTCATCATAGTCTTCATCATTACGAATTTTCTCATGAATTTCGTTTTGTTTGATGAAATCGTGCTTTTTTGGTGTCAAATCATCATTCGCAATTTCACGAAGCATCTTCTGATGTTGATGATTTGCCAAATTATCTAAAAAATCGTGATTTGCCGTCATTTTTCCTCCGTTTCTTGGTTTTCTTTACGCTCTTTTGACGTTTTCCAGAAATATTCATCCTCTCTACCCATTCCAAGGCGTTCAAAACCACATTCAACGGAGTAATATTGGGTTGAAACCTTAAAATCAGGCATTTTTGGTTCTTCTGGAGTCAAACTATTGTCAAAAATACGCAATCTATTGTTTGGATAGAGTGCATATTGTCCATTTTCAAGTTCAATGAGGTTGTGTGATTTGTGTTCGGCGGGATTTTCACTCGTGCCCAGTCCACGGCATCCGAATCTTGGTGATAGTTGTCAATCGTACAGACATAAGTGCCTTTTTGAATGCCAAAGTCCCGTGTATAACATTCAAAATCCATACTTCCGATGAATTTTTTATCAATACTGACTACACCATAGTCCATACAGTTCCAAAACTGTAGGTTTGGTAAGTCCATGTCTGGTGTCGGTAGTTCGGGTTCCGAAAGGAATGCGGATATTGGAAGTTTATCGTACATGGCAGCGTACTCTGGTAAGTACGTCTCAAAATAAAAAGCACGTCCAGGTATCGACTTAGCCGATATCCAGACGCCTTTTACAAATTCACCATGTCCGCTTTGATGATCCGTCAAATATTCCTTACGAACCCACACTTCCTGTGCTGGTAGGTTAGTGATTAAACAACTCATAATAATGACGTGACTGTTCTATTTAACCCTTACCCTGCCCACGGTATTTTTTTGGAGCCTTATTGCGAGAAGTCGCGGCGCACTTCGTGTGCTTTCCTGCACCCTGACGAGATTTTTTTGGAATACCTTCAATGTATCCACCACCTTTCTTGATCATAATTAAGTCCTAATAATACGTGTTTCTAATTCCTTGGGGTTTGGAGAACCCGTCTGATAGTATTCTATCGACAGGTCTTCCATTCTATTGAAGTACTCCTCCTTTGTCAAGTTAGAGTACAGTCTCTGATTCCTATACCAGATTGTATAAGAGTCAGCCATCTTAGATAACCCTTGTCTTCTCGTGTCCGACTCTGATACGAGGATCGCACCAGATTTCAAAGCCAGCTTCTTTTGCATCGAGACAGAAACTTACATCCTCTCCACACATATCCTGAACCTCACCAGATTCGA
>Ga0181570_10004757_pt1 | contig 9842 bp, 4 predicted proteins | sample 101ome_18_FD_148667 | JGI IMG/M metagenome (GOLD analysis project Ga0181570, IMG submission 148667) | Coastal salt marsh microbial communities from the Groves Creek Marsh, Skidaway Island, Georgia - 101406AT metaG (spades assembly) | ecosystem: Environmental > Aquatic > Marine > Intertidal zone >...
TGGACGTCCGTCGGTCCGTCGGTCCGTCGGCACACCGGCACACCGCGTCGATCGCGTCGCCGGAATTCGTGGAATTCGTGTTCGCGACGCGCGCGCGGGAGGCGTGCACGTGTACGCTTTACGTTCCGTCGGCGCGACGAGAAGACGATCGAACCTCTAACCCACAGCATCTGCGACGGTTGGAGGACGAATATTCTTCCGTCGAGTGCGATCGGGCGACGAAGTGTACGCGACGACGACGGACGCGGGCGACGGACGCGACGGGTTTGCGACGACGATGATGCGACGGACGATGATTGTGGAGGAGACGCTCGCGCGCGGAGGCGACGGGGCGGTCGACGCGGACGGACGGGTTCGGGAACGGGGCGACGACGACGACGATGCGACGGATGGAGCGGACGGAGCGCGGAAGACGCGCGGAGAGCAAGGCGGCGGTGACGACGCGGTGGCGATGCGCGAACCCGGTGGTGGTGGAAGACATCGCGATGGGTGGATGTCTGTGGGGCTCGGGGCGTTCGGCGCGCCGGCGCGAGACGCGGCGAGCGAGGAGGAGACGAGACGACGGACGCTGTGGATCGGAGACTTGGCGTATTGGATGGACGAGCAGTATCTGTACTACGCGTTCGCGTCCGTGTACAAGACGGTGAACCGGGTGAAAATCATCCGGGATCGATCGACGGGGTTGAATGAAGGGTACGGGTTCGTTGAGTTTGCCACGACTGAGGCGGCGGATTTCGCGTTGCAAGCGTTCCAAGGGGTGCCGATGCCGGGGACGGTGCACGCGTTTACTCTCAACTGGGCGACGCCGAAATCGACGGCGTCCATGTCGAGCGAGGGCGAGTCGGACGAGGAGCGCGCGCCGACAACACCGACTGTTGTACAGCCGTTGCGACGCGAACGAGATGGGCAACAGCGACAGCGACACGGGGTGCGACGCGTCGCGGTCAGCGAAGACGGCGAAGAAGCCGCGTTCGACGACGATCGCTCTGAAACGTCGGACGATTCCGTTTCGTTGGGTGACGTCGACGGTGACAAGAACGGTGGTGAAAAGTCTGTGTTCAGCGTTTTCGTCGGCGATTTGGGTCACGACGTCGACGATGAAATGCTGTGCGCGCACTTCAAGAGCAAGTGTTCTACGGCGCACAACGCCCGAATCGTCATCGATCTGAAGACACTCAAGCCGAAGGGGTACGGTTTCGTCGATTTCAAGACGGAAGAGGATTACAAAACGGCGCGCACCGAGTTTGCAAACTCTCGCTGTGGGTCGTCGAACCGATTGATTCGAGTCTCCAACGCCTTGGAGCGCCGATCGGATTCTTCCGTCAACGTCGTCAATCAGTATCACGATTTTGAAGATCTCGACCCGAGAAACACGACGATTTTCGTCGGTAACCTCGATCCGGCGGTGTCTGAAACAATTTTGCGACGAGCGTTCGAGGAATTCGGCACCGTCGCCTACGCCAAGGTTACGCCGAAAAAAGGATGCGGATTCGTGCACTTTTTCGATCGCGCCGAAGCCATCGCGGCTATTGAAAACATGCACGGCGCAATGGTTGGATCCAAGACGATTCGATTGAGCTGGGGGCGGCACAACGCGACCAAGTGTGCCATCAGCTCAATCTTTGCGTCGCAATCGCAGCAATACCAAAGCGGTGGCCCCGTCGGCGGGAGTGTGTACGTCGGCGTCGGGTCCCCGCCGCGAATGTTGCCGGTGATGCCAAACGTCCCCGCGATGATGCCGGGGATGCGATTTCCGATGACGAGCGCGGCGAGCATGTACAGCATGTACGGTGGGATGCATGTCATGCCCCCGCCTCCTCCTCCTTCCCTGAGTCACATTCTCTAATGAGAGAGGCCCAAAAAAATAGAGTTACGAGCGGCGTTGTGTCCGTCACGATCACGACGACGAACGATGGTCGCGCGTAGTGTACACTACACCTAAATAAAATACAAGGAACGCACTTCGACGTCGACACAATGTAAAAGCCCGGTGCGTCGTTACAATGTCGATAGCGAGTCGTTTCCGTTACGTACGATTTTTATTACACCGAAGAGTCGATGAATTAAAATTTATTACAAAAGTCAAGCCTGCGATTAGTTTTACGGCACCTGCAGGGCGACCCACACCGTGGTTGCCAACACGGCAACGACGACGGCACCCAAGAACCCTTGTCCCAAAACGCTCGTCCCCACTTCGTCCTCGTCCACGTACCCTCGATCCGTGTACTTGCCCTTCACGTCCACCGACTCTCCAAAGAATCCCGACTTGGTCCCCCCAACTTTCCTTCGCAACGCCCCGTACTGCTCCGTAGACATTTTATCACCTTTTTTCATCGATTTGGCTGCGCGCAAAAGCCCCCGATCGCTCTCGATGTCCTCTTGAAAATCCAACGCGCGCGTCACCTTCCACAACGCCGCGCTCAAGCCACCCTTTTCCTTGGCTTCGAACTCCGCCTTTCGCATCGCGCGTTGCTTACGAATCCGCGCGTACGCCTCCGCCTTGCTCTCCGCGGCGTTGTACTCGAAATCTCGAGTCTCGCTTTGGCGTTCCCCGGTCGTCTTGCGGGAGCCGAAACCGCCAAAGAGGGATTTTTTCGCCGGTGGCGGCGCCTCCACGACGGGTGGCGCGCGCTTCTTAAAGATTGCGCGCGTCGTCACGCGTCGACGCGACGCGGTTTTACCGCCTGAAACGACCGGGTTGAACGCGGTGAATTCTCGCGCGTGCATGGCGAGCATTTTACGCGTCGGGTCGGGCGCGCGTCGGGTCGAGCGCGCGTCGGGATGTGACGCGATGTGGTGACGTCGACGGTTTGGCGTGTTCGTTATCCACTTATCCAGCGGCGCCGCGTCGATCAGATCAATCCATCGATCGATCGATCGACGCGCAATGTCATTTCAGTCAACTCAATCAATGCGCATTAAAACGGTTTGAAATTGTACAGTAACACCGCGGTGCGTTCGTTTCCGTCACGCGCACGGGCGGCGTTCGAAGGACGCGCGGACGACGCCGTCGGGCGATTTCGATCGAACGGACACGACGTGTTCGCGCGAGTCTCCGTTGATGTACCCGAGCGTCGACGCGTAACTCCCGTCGTGTTCGCCGGCGCTATCATTCTTTTCGACGTGAAACCATATACCTACGGGTAAAAACGTGGCGTCCGGCGGGAGCTTGTCGAGGAAGCTCGCGTCGGCGCCGCGGATGCGGTCCTCGGCGTCTCGCGGGTACTCGGCAAAGTTGGCCACCGCGCTGTTCCCTCCGCACGAGGACGCGAGCACGCCCCCATCGGTGAATACGTCGTCTAACGCTTCGCGCCAGACGCTCACGACGCCCGCACCGTCGGCTCGGTGGGACAACCGAACGCGAATCGGCGGCGAGGTGTTCGCCACCACGCAGTGCGTCACGATTTCCGACCCTCGAGCGTCGAGATAACTCCCGCTATAACACCCGAAACACGCGCCTCCGTCGGCGTTCTCGTCCGTCGCGAGCGCATCGAGGGCGAACTCGTGCTTTTCCGCGCTCTCGATCGTGCTCGCGTCCGCTTCGCACCCCACCACGGGTACGAAGCGCGCGTCCTTTGCGTACAACACCAACCGTCCACCTTCTCCCACTTCTCCTCCGGTTTCATCGCGCGCCGGACGCACCGTCGTCGAGCACTGCGTCTGCCAGTCTTTAATGTCCTGTCCCCACTCTCTGTACGCGTCCGGGACGAGATGCGACGGGAGGGAGAGCGGTTCACCGTCCGGGGCAAAGTCAGCCTTGTGACCTATCCACTCGCCGGCGACGCGCGAGGCAAAGTCGGTTACCGACGCGGACCGGATCGGCGGGCAGACGCGACGCCGGTGGGGCGACGAAGACGACGACGTCTTTGATGACGGTGGTGCGGCGAGTCGACGCGGGAACGCGGTCGCGGTTGACATGGCTGGTCGTCGCGTCGAGTTGTGAGGTCGCGTACGTCTCTGGAATGAATGTTTCTGGTAGTACAAGTCACTGTCGCTATCGTTGCTGTTGTTTAATGTTTGCGTAGACGTCCCCGGCGTCGAGGGCGCGACGAGCGGTGGATGCGCGACGAGCGAGACGGGTCTCTCCCGCGCGTTCGCACCGTTGTTCGAGCTCGCGGCAGAAATCCGAAACCGCTCGAACGTCGGCGGAGTGAAACGTCGAGCTCGACGACGCGCGAGCGCCGAACCGAATCGCCGCTCGGAGCGCGAGGGCGTGGCCGATTCGCCCGACGCGTTTATCCGCGTCGTCGATGAGACGGAGAAAACACGCGCAGAGGATGTGTCGCCGCGGGAGCGACGCGGCGGCTTCGGAAAATACGAGCTCGATGCGTCTCTGCGCGAATGGGCTCTCTGGAAATTCTCGAAGCGCGCCGAGCCAGAGTTCGGCGGCGAAAAGCTCTTCGTACACGTGTTCCCACGGGTCTCTAGCGTTTGGTGGCGCAAGCGCGGCGACGAGCTGAAGCGCCGGCGTCGCGGCTTCAAACGCGGCGACGAATGTCGACGTGACAGTATCGCACGCGTCGTCGCGCGACATACCCCATCCCTCCTCCGCCGTCTTCGCCTTGGTCGTTTTACTCAGCGCATTTTGCGGTGCGGCGAGGAGTAATTTCACGTACGCCCGGGCGAATTGCGCGAGCGCAGCGGCGAGTTTCTCCCCAGGTCTCGAGTCTGGAATCACTTTGTCGACGTGAGAAGACGGTTTGCGTCTGCTCGTCTGCGTTCGGATAAATTTAACGTCTTGCTCCAAAACTTTTTTAACACCGTCGACGACGCCCTGAATCGCTCGCGAGAGCGTCAACGCGTCGACCGCGGGCGTCCCACGGTCGATGAGTGACTTGAGAGACGAACACTCGGCGACGAGTTTTCCCGCGGGCCATTTCGAGGCGGACGATAACGCCGAAGCGATGGCGGATGCGGCGACGCTGGCGTACTCTGCATTTCGATTCATTGTCGTCAACGCGGTGTCCTCGCTCGCCGCCGCGTCACCGCCCCCACCGTTCGCCACCGTCTTACTGGATTCCTTTGCCGCACACAACGCCGCCTTTAACAATCTCCTCCCATCCGTTGCGATTCGCGCGTGGAGTTCAAAGGGCAGATTGCGTCGAACGCGATCAGACGCCGCGAAACTCGCGGCGTCCGCGGCGACGCCACACGCTGCCCGCGTGGCGGCACTCGACGAAGATGACGACGATGTCGATCTTTTCGCCGAGCCGGACAAAGCCGCGACGGCTGCAGCCGCGCGAGCGCCGGCGTCTTCTGCTGCGGTCGCCGCGACAGAGGCGATGACGTCGCGAGTCGCTGACATCGCCGCTCGCTCTACCGCGCGTTCGAAATCCGGCGTCCACGCCTCTTCAATGGTAGAACTCGAATGCGGAACGACGGTTTGCGTCGCCGCCGCGATAAACTTATTTGCCGCCTGCGTCGCCGCTGCGCTCACGGATGCTCTCGCGCTCTCGACGGCGTTAGCCGTAACGGCTGCCGTCGCATCGTCCACCGCGGCGAGCGTCGCCGCGTCCACGGCGAAATCAACCAATCGACGCAAACCGGGAAGGTTTTGTAAAAACGCACGCTGAAGCGCGTGTTTAACGCTCGGTGATGGTGACGCGGACGTTAAGAGCGATCTACCGCTCCCACCAGTGCTCGTAGGTTGCGCGATCGTCGGGGACGTGACGCCAAACGTCGGCGAAGCGCCGCCGCTGCTCGATCCTCCGAAATTGGTTCGAGGCGTCGTGCGCGTCGGTTCGACGCGCTGCGGTTGCGCTTGCATCCGTCGTGGGAGACCGCCGCCCGGGGTGAATTCACCTACGCTATCGCCTCGAACAGGTTGGGTGTGCGCCGTCGCTGCCGCTGCCAATGACGACCCGTCGACGAACGATTTCGCGATGGCGCGTCTTCGCCTGAGCGTTTTAACCGCCGCGTCCAGGCTTGGACACGCGTACTCGACGTACCTCTTATCCACGCCGACTCGACTAAGATCTGGTGCGATTTCCGTCTCCGCTCGCGCGTCTGAAGCCTCGCTGCCGTCGTCGACGTCGCCGCTTGGCGAATCTGGAGCGGCGCTCGCTACGTGCACCGTGTTTGCTGCGACGCTCGCGTTCGCCGAAACTGCGGGGATCCAATCGACGCCCCACACGCTCGCCGCGAGAGGGTCACTTACGCGTTCGATGCATTCCCTGCTCGTCGTCGGAAACGCGTCCGCCGCCGCCACCGGCGGTGGTGGGAGCGTCGCTATGAGCGGAGGCGCATCCGTGTACCAGTTCGACGCCTGCGCCGTCGTCACGGGAGCCGTCGCGGACAAACCAACAGCCAAGATGGATCTCAGACAGGTTCGCGACGCGTTGAATTCACCCCCAGACGCGGCTGCGGATAAGTTCGGCGAAGAACTAATCGCGCGAAGGTACGCCAATGCGTCGGCGTAGTGCGCGCTCTCCAGGGATTCCGCGTCCCACATGATGAAACGCAAAAACGCGAGCACCCAGGGCGCGCTGACGACGAGCTCGCCGCGCCTGGTGGCGCGCCTCAGCGTCGCCGTCAAGTTTATACCTTGCGACGGTGAATGCTCGGAAGAGCTCGGCGATCCCATCGATCCGGAAGTGGCGAAACCAAAGGTTAACAAACCAAGGAAAGATCCCATGGCGCGCGCGGCGAGCATGCGTTCTGTTTGTCCGGCGTGGCGAGAAGATGACAGACCTTGGTCGTTTCCCGCATCCTTCTCCAAACAAGACGCTTTGGAATTCGGATCTAGCGCGTGCAGAGCCGCGACGAGGGACCGCTGCAACGCGACGCAAAACTTGTGAGAATCGGTCGCCTCAATGAATCGCACGTACGGTTGCTGAGCGCTCGGAAACAAACCGATGAATGACGGCCACGCCGAACCGTTCGAGTGGTCACCGCTTCCAAAGCTCGTCGAAGGCACTGAACCGATGGCGCCACCTCGACCGCCGCCACTTCGGCCGCGGCCTCGTCCTCCCGGGCCGCGTCCAGCGCCGCCTCGGCCGCCGCCGTGAGGCGGCGGCACGCCGCCGTTGCCGCCGACGATTCTCTCGTGTAATCGAGACAATCGCGCGGGCGTGATGCTCTTACCCAGTTCCTCGTCAGTCTCGCCGACGGCGCTGCTCTGCGACAGACGCGCGACGAACAAGTCGGCGAGCCATCGCATGTTTGCCGGGTGCGTGTTCGCGATGACAGCGCGAGCTCTGCTCGCGAGGCTCGCGTCTTGCCCACTTCCGACGCTTCTACTCGCAGACGCCCGCAAAAGACTGTAAAACGCGTCTCGCGTGCGTTCTCTGTTGTGTTCCATGAGCTGCTGGTCGGCGAGAGGCAAGACTCGACCGCCTCGTACGCTCAGTCGGCTTCCTAAATCGTCCGCCTCGGCTAACGCGTCCAGCAAATCAAAGCCGTAGAGCTTACCACCGAGCCGACCTTCGATTTGATACGCTCTCTCGCACTCGCTCGAAGCGACGCGAATGACTCCTAATTCCCTAACTAATTTGGCGTGCAAACTCGGCGCGTGCGCCGCTAAAACGCTAGACTCAACCAACGCCTCGAGCGCGCTCTCCCCGAGCGCGCACGCAACGGTGGGAATCCGCGCCAACACCGCGCACGCGTAGGCGTGCGCCTCTCTCCCCGTCCGCACGACCACCGCGGCCTGATGTCTCGAAAGACCATCATCGTCATCGTCGATGACGACTCGTAAACCTCCCGGAACGGCTAACAGACGACACACGCTCGCCAAGTTGGACGCCTGATCCAACGGATATCCAAATCGCAACGCCGCCGCGTGTAAACTCGCCAGCGAGCCCAACGCCGCCGCGAGTTCCACCGGCTCCACGGATTTCGGATCCGTCACGTATAACCTCTCGATCGACGGCGGCGTCGATGCCATCATCGCACCGGCGCCGCTCAGACGTCTACCACTCGCGGACAACGTCCGCGTCGCCGACGACGGCGACGTCGACAAACTCCCCGGCTTTGAGGAAACCGGCGTCGCCGCGCCCGAATTACTCGCGAACCCGCCGCCGCCCAATCCGTCCGTCGAATCTAACGGCCGAGACACCATCGTCGGCGCGATCCGTCGCGGCGGCGCCATTCGCGTCGTCGCTCCGTCGTCCGTTCCGCCGCTCGTCGTTCGCTCCATCGGCGTCGGCGCCACGCGTCTCGGTTTCGTACCGCCACCACCACCACCATCCCCGGACGAACCAGACGCCGAATCCCACGTCATTGCCAAATTCCTCCTCGCCGTCGACTCCAACGTCGGGAACTCCCCTTCGTCCGCGATGGATAATATCCTACTCAATATCCTACTCGTCGTCTTCGCGACTTTATCGTCGTCGTTCGACGCCGATCCATTCGCCGCCGTCGTCGTCGTCGTCGTCGTCCCCTTTACGTTCCGTCCACAGTCCCGTTCCAACGCGTCCAACGCATCGAGGACACCACTCAGCGCCGTTTTCGTCGCCTCGATCACCGCTCGCGCCGTTCGTCGCGCCTTTCGAGCGGCGTCATTCGCGTCGTCGTCATCGCACCGTTGCAACGCTCGAAGCATTTCTGAAACACATTCGCCGTCTCCCGTTCCCGTTCCCGCCCCCGTCGTCGACGCGGCGCACGCGCGAAGGACGCGGGTTCCATCGACGTTCGCGTCGTCGTCGCCCGGCGCGCGCTCGGACGACGCCATCGCGGTGGGTTGTGCGGATGGGTCGATCCACCATTTGGTCGCTGAAGAGCCGAGCGCGCGCGACGCTTTGGAGGACGGCTCGAGCGTTTTATAATCGACGCGCGGATGGATCGCGCCGCGGATGGAATCACGATTACGATGATGATGATACAAATTAAAAACGAAGGGGGTCGCGGAACACGGCGCCGACGGGACAGTGATCGCTCCCGAGAACATCCGGTAACGCGTACGCGTCCGTCACGCAGTCGCGCAGCGACGCCGAAGCCAAGACGTAATCGAGCCGCCAACCTCTGTTTCGCGCCCTCGCGCCGCCGCGGTAGGACCAATACGTGAACGCTTGGGCGTCTGGGCCGTGCACGGCGCGATAGGTGTCGACCATGTCGCACTCGGTGAGAAGGGCGGACATGGCGGCGCGTTCGCGCGGGGTGAAACCGGCGGATTTGGCGTTTTCGGCGTGTCGGCCCCACAAATCGACGTCTTCGTGCGCGACGTTGAGATCGCCGCAATACACCACAGGTTTCGAACCGTCGGGTTTGGATTGGAGATTGTTAATGTACGCGCGCATCGCGCGCTCCCACGAGTCGACGCGGGCGTCTAACCGCTTCAAATCCGCCCCGGAATTCGGAACGTACGCGTTTACGACGTAGCACGAATCGAGTTCGGCGACGAGCGCTCTCCCTTCGACGTCAAACTCCTCGATCCCGAGCTCGACGCGTTCAATCCTCTTAATCTTCGACGCGTAATCATCGCGTATGAATAACGCGACGCCGCTGTACCCTTTCCTCCCCTCGCTCGTCGCGAAGGCTCGAACGCCGTAGTCGGCGAGAAAGTCGCTCGCGTCGCCCAACGCGCGTTCCCCGTCGGCGCCCAGTTTCGTCTCCTGCAGCGCCAACACGCCCGCGCGCGTTCTCGACGCGAGCGCGTCCAACGCCGAGGGATCTTTTTTCATCAGCGCCCGCGCGCCGTTGACGTTCCACGACACGACGGACAGCGGCGCACCGGCCGACGACGACGACTTTGATGTCGACGCGCTCGAGGCTGAAACCGAGGAGCGACGTCGCGTCACCGTCACCGCCGCCGCTCTGCGATCCCACAGACACGACGACGACGCCCGACGCGCGATCGCCCGCATCGCACTCGCCGCCGCCGCGGACGACGACGACGACGACGC
>Ga0181570_10004759_pt1 | contig 9840 bp, 5 predicted proteins | sample 101ome_18_FD_148667 | JGI IMG/M metagenome (GOLD analysis project Ga0181570, IMG submission 148667) | Coastal salt marsh microbial communities from the Groves Creek Marsh, Skidaway Island, Georgia - 101406AT metaG (spades assembly) | ecosystem: Environmental > Aquatic > Marine > Intertidal zone >...
GCGATTTCGTGCCAAGGAGGTTTGACGCTCGAAGACGTGGGTAAAGTTTTAGACGCAAAGTTAGACGCCTTGTACGAAGAGTTGGAGAATCTACCAGCTATGACTGGTTTCGCCGCGTTGCGAATGGAGATTGACGCGGACACTGGAAACGTGGAGTCAATCTCTTGGGGATGCGACACGGTCGCGCCGGCGGTCTCGCTGCACGACCCGGACGAGATCACGGAAACGAGAGACGCCGTTTTAGCAACCATAGCCGGAATGATGAGCGAGTGCGTGTTTCCGTCTTCTAAAACGCGCTCTTCGATTTGCGTGCCGTTCGTTTTCGGTTGATTGTGTGTTTTATAGTCACGACGAGTATCTCGATAAAAATCCATCTATATATATGTGTCATGTAGTTCTTCTTCATTTTCTTCAGAAAAAACGTCTCTCTTTTACTCGTTTTATATATGCATGCGCATCGTCCGTCGTCGTCTTCAACAACAGCAGCAAAAGAAACTTTCGTCGTCGTCGTCGCGTGAACATGAGTAATTTCAGCAGCAAACAGAGAAAGAAGAGACTGACGTCGGCGCTCGTCAGACTCGCTTTGTTCTCGTGCTTCGTTTGGTTCGTTTTGGACGCGTTGGATTTCTCTTCTTCTTCGGTTTCCCCTAATAATAATCACCAGCATCGTCGCGAAGTTTTTCATCGACGCGGCGCGAGCGATGCGAGAGGAAACGGATTTTGCGACGGCAACGAAGAGAAAGAAATGCTGTTGGACAGGTTTCGACGCGCGTGGTTAGATGCAACGACGGATTACGGGAGCGGTGGTGCGACAGCAAAAATCATACAAAACTTTAAAGGTCCGTTAACTTTACACGCGAAACTCGGTCCGAAACTACCGAAAGTACCAAAAGCGAACGGGGAGATGGAAGATCTAGGTTTGATTTCGAAATCCGATTTGAAGAATTTACCAGAACGAGACGCGTTGGATGAGCTACACGAGCGAGGTTTTAAATCGTGCGCGGTCGTAGGGAATGGCGGGAGTTTGTTGTTGTACGAACACGGCGATATCATAGATGCGCACGACGCGGTGTTTCGATTCAACGACGGGACTGGGAAAGAGCCGTATTCTAAATACGCCGGGTCGAAAACGACCGTAAGATTAGTGAATTCGCAACACCGAGGGTACCGAGAATCAGACGAAGAAATCGTTTTGCAGCACCTGACAGCGCCTGCGCATTTGAAATTATACGTCTCCAATCGAGCGAAGAAATTAGTTAATGCAAAAGATTACGCTTTAAGCGGCGCGTTTTATTCCTTCGTGAAGAATCGAATCGATAAGAAATCAACGCCGACAAATGGTATGTATGGTCTGTATTTAGCGCAATCCGTGTGCGAGAAGATTACGATTTTTGGTTTCGCCCGACAGTGGTACAACGCGACGAGGTATCATTACCACAACGATTATGAACCTACGGGGAGTCAAAACGCGAGAGATTCCGCGGAAATGATTCCGTTGGAGAAATTAGTCAGAGACAAACCGACGAAAGTTATGTTTGGAGAACCGTGCGTTGGTGGTGGCGGTAGTACTGGTGGTAGTAATAGTAATAACAATAGATGCCTCTTATGTCCCAAAGGCAGTCGATGCGACGACGCGTCCTGGGTCCCGGTCCCGGAAGTTGGATTCAAAGCTTTGCCGAAAGAAAAAGTGTGCTTATATCCAGCTCGCTCGGTAGAAGGTCCGGCGAGATACGGTACCGTAGACGCGCACGAGCGATGTTACGAGCAACCCAAGGTAGATTGTTTCCTCAGAAGCTAGTAGGTTTGTTTTTACAATGAGAAAACTTATTGTTTTTTTCCTGACGTGAGAGAGACTTTGAAAAAAAAAAGCTTTAATGAAAAAGCGCGCGCAGATAGAACTCCATAACACGCTTTAACATCCACGCCGCGCGCACCACGCGAGATGCCAATAGCAGTAGCAACCAGAGCGTCGCCATCATCGTACGAAGATGAAGACGAGGACGTCACCGAGCGCGCGTTTCGAGAGGTTTGTCTCTCTCTCTCTTTCTTTTTTCTCTTGTATCTAAAAATAGGCGTTTTTCAATACTTCGCTCGCTCGCTCGCGCGCTGCATCTGCTGCAGCTGCGCTTCTGCTTTGCTCTTAGTTTTATCTACTCACGCGAATGAATTCGCATCAAACCTCTTTTGCACACGTGCGTGAACTCGCACAGGTCATGCAAACACTTTCCAGGGACAAATCTCTCGATGCCTTTCGCATCGAATACGAAAAGTTGTATCGAACGCTCAAGAACTCGCACGAGCAGGAGAAAAAGCTAGAGAAAAAGTGCAAGAGTTTATCCGAAGAGTGTCGTCAACTGACCGCGAAAGGAGAACGGTTGCGGATGCATTCGAGAGAAGATGAGACGCAAATAGAAACTTTGAAAGCAGAGCTCGAATCGGCGTGGAGACAAGCGGACGAAGCTTCGGATTTAGAGATGGCGGGAAAAGAACAGATTGCAAAGTTACGCGTGGAAATCGCCGAGTTGACGAGACGGTGCGAAATGGCTGAGAATGGTGAAGAAGAAGATGACAGAGAAAGTTTCGGTCGCGAGCGAAATCGCACTCGTCGTCGTCATCGCCTCCACGATGACGACGACGACGACGACGGGCGCGGCGACGATGACGATGATGGTGATGACATCGACGACGTTGCCGCCAACAACTATTTTGGCGGTAGCTTTTCGTCTGCTAAAGTTTCCGGCGATATCGTCCGTCGCTTACAGCGTGAGAAAGAATCGCTTCAACTTGAACGCGACGAAAAAGTTGACGAGGTAGTTCAATTACGTCAAGAGATTTCGCAACAAAGAGAAAGAGCGAGATCGGCGGAAACGAAAAAATTAGATCTGGAGTGCGAGTGTGCGAAATTGAAAGATATTGCTCGATTGAAGAGACAAGAGGCAGAAAAGTCAGACACGAAACGCGAGCGATTGGAGCGAGAATTGATGCACGCAAAATCTATGATTGAATCAAAGCAAGGTGAAATTTCGCGGATGAAAGCGCAAGCTGTAAACTTGGAGCAAAAGAATCAAAAGTTAGCCGACGAGCAAAGGAAAAGTGAGCACCGAGTGAAAAACGCGCAGAAAGAGTGCAACGCATACGCGGAAAAAACTGAACGCGTTCGAAGGGAAATAGCAGAGATCACGTTAGAGCTACAAAGAGTAAACGAAATCGCGAAACAGAAAGAGATTGAGACGGAAAAGCTGAAAGAGTCCGCCACGAAAATTGAGCGCGAGACGAAGAAGATTGTCCAAGTGAAAGAAGCCGCATTGCGAAAGCTGAAGCAGGCGGAAAACGCGAAAATCGAAAGCGAGCACAAAAGGGACGACTTGAAACTTGAAATCAGTCGCGTTGAAAGAATTATCGAAGAACAGCGAAGAAATATCGAGTTAGAGAGGAGAGCAAAGGAAGATTTGATGCGAGAAAAAGAGGCTTTGGCGAAACAGACGAGTCAAGCAGAGAAGCACACACAGAAACACAGAGATTTAATCTCGATACACGAACAACACAAGAAAACGCTCGAGGGCGAAATCAAACGATACAGAACGGAAATGAACGACATCGAAATGCGAGCGAAACATTTAGAGCAGGAGAGACAAAGTGCGGTGCAAGAAGCGAGAACGTTAAAAAATAAATTGGACGCTGCGCGTGAAGAGTTGGAGGCGAAGGAACACTCAATCACAGAACTTCGCGAAAGTTTAAGAGAGACCGATCTGAAAACGAAAACGGCCAAGGCACAGTACGAACGCGCGAGAGTAGAAAATAACGAGTTGAGCAAGAGACTTCTCGATTTGAAAGAAGAAGGCGAACGATTGAGAGACTTGAAATGCAATGCCGAACGTCGTCGGGAGGAAGCCGAGAGCTTAATCGAATGCAAGACAAAAGAAATAGACGAAGACGAGATAAAGAGGAAGCAAATGGAATCAGAAATCGAGAACTTGAAGAGAAAAAGAGACGATTTGGACCGGAAGACGAACGAAATTTTGATAGAGTTGAAACTGAGCGAAACGCAGAGAAGAAATCTGGAAAAGCACCACGCCGAGTGCGAGAAGAAGCGAGTGGAAGAGAGGCAAGAGATGGATGTCATTTCGAGAGACCGGGACGTCATTTCGCACGCGTTAACGAGAAGAGAGGAAGAGTTAGCTATGACTTACGAGAAAATCAAAGTGCAAAGATCGGTTTTGGCGCAAGGTCAAAGAGATTACGAGGCGAGAACGAGAGAGATCAAGGCGTTGAAAATCAATCTGAGCACGCAGACGCATGAACTCGAACGGGAGCGACGCCGAGCTCGGGAAGCGGAAACGTTAGAGAAAGAAGTGAAAGTCTTGACGCGATCATTAACGAGGGAGAAAGCGAAAGTGCGCGCATTGAGCGAAGAGTTGGAGAACCCGTTGAACGTCCACCGTTGGCGCCAACTCGAAGGCAGCGATCCAAACGCCTTCGAGTCTATTCAGAAAATCCAGCAATTACAAAGAAGACTGGTTCAAAAGAGCGAAGAGGTGACGAAATTGGAGAAAGAGCTGGAGGATAAGAGAATGCAGAGCGAGGAGTTGAGAAGAATTGCAGAAAAACGCGTCACGGAGGAAGAGCAAACGCAGATGTTGCGAGAAAACCAAGCGATACTGAAGGAAAAATCCAAACACTTGAAAGCGTTGCGATCGGAGTTGAACGCTCAGATTCAAAAAGCGGAAGAGTATCGTCTTCAAGCAGAAAGCTACCGAAACGAACTGGACGAGATGAAAGAAATGCACTTCCGAGCGAAGAAAAACTCTAGCGAGAGAATTAGCGCGCTCATCTGATTCTGTCGATTTCTTTTTTTTTCTTCTTTTAAGTATAATATTACAATCCAAAACGTGTGTTCTTTTTACTTCTAAACTTTTCCCCTCTTACTTACTTGCCCATGTTCTCAATCGCGGACACCATCGCCGTGGTCACGTCGATACCAATCTGATGCGTCGCTTTTTCGTAATCATCCTTCGCCGCTTGAAACTTCGCCGTGTGTTCGCTCAACATTTTTCTCACCACGGTTTCGTCCAAGTGCTCGACGGGAACGGCTTCCACCGCCAAGATGTCCACGGAGCTGTCCGCGTGCGCGAATGCGAAACCCGAAGAGACGAAATACTGTTTTATCACAGATAAAGTAGTGATGATGATGATGATGATGATGATGATGATGATGAGTTTCATCAAAGAGAGAGAGAGACAGAGACAAAAGGTCAGAACATTGATAATTTACATCGATGTTGATATTCTCTTTCTTTTTTTCCTCGAGTCACGCAAAAGCATCCCAAGGGAGCCGAAGAAGAGGATAGAAAAAAAAAACAAAGAAGAAGAAGAAGAAAAAAATAAGGACGACGATGAAGAAGATGATGAAGAAGAGGACTTACTTTGCTCGTGACGCTCTCCTTATTCTCCACGGAAACTACCCCGGGTCTCAACTTGGCCACCACCGGCACGTGTCCGGGCAAAATCCCAAAATCCCCGGTTTCCGCGGGGACTAAAACCATGTTGACGTCGGCGTCCGCGAAGACCGCTTCGTGGGGTAAGCGGAAGTTCAATTTCACGTGTTCCGGAGGCGGACCGGCGTTCTTGACCTCCTCTTCGCCGCCTTTCGGTAAATCAGACGCTGGCATGTACGTCGTCGGCGTTCCCGGCGGGTCCATCATCGACGGGCGGTATTTATCGAACAACTCTTGGAATTTTTGCAAGGACGTTTGCGTCGGTTCTTCCGCATAGTTTGATCGCGAGGAGGAGGAAATCGCTCTTTTGTTGGTGTTGTTGTTGTTGTTGTTGTTCCCGTTCCCGGAAAAGAGAAATCTACTCGCGTACAAAGAGGAGGCGGAGGAGGCGGAGGAGGAAGTGGTGGACGCCGTCGTTTGTCGGATCGCTTGCGTGAACGCTCTGCGCAACGCCATTTTTGTGTTTAAGAGTGTGTGTTGTGCGTAAAACGCCCTCTCTTTTTGTGATGATGGAAGTCGGGACCTAGAACACAAATAAGGCAAAAAGCACTAAACGCGAATGAAATCACAAAAAACTACTTCTCCTTCTCTCTGCTAAAAAAATTCAAACATCATCAATAATCAATCGAATTTTCTCCCACCACCATCGTCTCCTCGACCGTAATAATTATTATTATCATTACTTCTTCTTGTTGTTCTTCTTCTTCGAAAGAGAGCGATGGATTCTACGACGAGCACGTAGCAAACGACCAACGCGATTGTACCGAAGAAGGCCTCGAAACCACCGAGGAAGACCGCTTCGAGGAAGTTAGGAAGAGACGAAGAAGGAGGAGTCTTCGTCTTCGTCTTCGTCGTAGATGTCGATGTGGTTTGACCGTAACAGTCCAATCGAACTTTGTGCGAAGCGATGGTTTCCTCCAAAACCTCGACCATGGCGTTCGCGTCAAAGATGGAAGATAAGACGTAGCTGGCGGCGCGTTCCCATTCGCGCAAAGTGGTCGCTTTGACGGCTTCCTCGTGTTTGAATTTCAATAAACGCGAGCGAGCGAGAAAGGTTTTGCGCAACGGCTCGCGAGTGAAGGCAGCGACGAGCGCGTTATCGTCTTCGTCGTCTTCTCTGCATATGTCGCGCAATATTTTCATCCGTTTGGCGATAAAGCGTCTGATTTTTTGCATGCCAACCGCGATAGTCGTTCGTTTAGCGCTGTCTATGATTGAAAACGAATCGCCCTCGCCGGCGGATAAAGGCGTGAAGACGTCGTTTCCGATGGCCCACGATAAATCCACATCGTCGCGATCGGCGTCGACGTGTATGCCAAAAAGATTTGTCATTAACGACGCTTTCAAGGCGCGCAAGACGTCCGAGGAGTCAACCCATGCGTTTTGCGTCGGGTCGTCTTCGAAACATTTGAACGAAGGAATGTCGATTTTATGCTTCTTGCTGTTTCGCACGGCGACGATGAAAGAGTTGTCTTTGGCTATTTCCGCTTGTTTCCCGCCAGTAAACGCGCCGAGTTTACCGTGCGTGGTCAACTTCAAATCAAACAAAAATACCGGTATGACTTTCGTTGTTCTGTCGCCGTCTCTCAGACCAAGTTGCTTTCGAATGCCTTCTTCGTATTCCTCGACCCAAAAGAGAAGCTCGCTCTCATCCACGAGAAATTCTTCTTCCTCTTCTTCTTCTTCAAAGTTCTCTTCTCCCGCACCATCGTTCCTATTATCGTTGCTAGTTCTCTTACTATTCCTAATTCTATTTTCTATGATCCTTCTTCTTTTTCTGTCCGCGTTCGTATTACTGCCGGAGTAATGCATGGCATTTTTGAACGCTTGGGCGCACAACGCGCACTCCTTAAAATCAACTTCGCGTTCGTTCACTTTAATCTTTCTCCCGGGAAGAAGCGCTCTTTGAAGATACTTCTCGATGCGATGATCGGGATCGATTTTCTTCGCGTCTCGTTCGCTTTGTAAATTGAACGGAAGTTCCGATATGCGGAGGAGTTCAATTTGTACGTGTGAAACCCACGCGTCGTCGGTTTTGAATTTTGCCATCTGATCCGACAACGATCCAAAGTGCTCGTCCAAAAATTCGCGCCTGATTGACGGCGCAAACAACGTCTTACTCGCGTCGCCCAAGAAACCAGCGATTGAAGCGGATAATAGCGGCACGTTTTCCTGTTTCGCGTGCGCGCCTAAAACTTTCGGAGGCACTCGTCTCGCGTAATCGCTCGTGAACTTTGTTCTCTTCTTGGTAAACCCGTTTGGGCCGCTGGTTAAATCTACCCAAGCATACGCCGGCGAAGACAGAGAATCAGAATACGACGATGATTCGGACGAACCATCGTCTCTCGATACCATAGACGTTCCAAAACACTGACTCGAATTTGACGACGACGACGACGACGACGACGACAACTTTTTATCGCCATCGTTACTAACATATGAATACACATACTGCACGTTCGCTTTATTATCGTTTGGATTCTTCGGCCGCCTTGGGTTTAACGCGTAAATGACGTACGGCGAAAACACGTCGTCCTTCTCTGTCTTATATTCTTTCGTCATGTCGTCGTCCCCGCCAAAGACGCTATCTTTTTCGATGATTGAATCTACTTTCTTAAAATCCACCACGTTCTTCGCTCGCCTCGTTGAAGACCACCCGCGCTCCACGCGAACGTTCTCCCTTATCGTCTTTTCAATCAACTCGTTCAGCTCTTTTTTCGCGTGCATCACGTGATAGTGAAAGTGCATCTTATACATCCCTCCTTCGCTTGTGACGTCAGATCTCAAAGTCTCTAAAAACGGTTCGATGTCTCGTTTCGTGACTCTCGCGAAAAAGTTCCCGTCTCGGTTAAAGCCAGACAGTTTCAACGAAATCGATAACCGTAAGTCAATCGGTTCCTCGCGCTCGATGTGGCGGTAAAACCGTTCCAACGACGAATCGTCCTCGCTTTCTTCTTCTCCTTCTTCTTCTTCTCTTTTCCGTAAAGAAAAGGAAGAAGATGAAGATGACGACGATGAAAAGTACGCTCTGCTCGTCTCGCTCATCTCTGCGTAACTGTCGTACACGTTGTAATCTGTTCGTTCTGGAGACGTTCTGGAGATGAGCGAGGAAAGTTGCACTCGCGCGGCGTGCTGCTGCTGCTGCGACGACGACGACGACGACGACGACGACGACGACGCTTCCGAAAAAGTCGACGATGGTGTCGCGACGACGATGAATCCAACGACTATTATTGTCCAGTATAAAAACGTCGATAGAAAGAACGCGAGCATCTCTCTCTCTCTCTCTCTCTCTCTCTTCGTCTCGTTAGTATTATTATTCGCCTCTTCTCGCTGCTGCCATTGTATTACGACGCTTTCACACGCGCGCGCGCGCGCGCGCCGTCTTTGGTGGCGGGGGTTTCCAGTTTCAGCTGCTCTTTGCAACAACAACAACAACAACACGAATAACAAAAGCGACGCAGCGCCGCACAAGTGCGGGTTCAGAGAAGCAGAAGCAGAAGAAGCAGAAGCAGAATTTGCAGAAAGCGCCCCCCACAAAAGCACAAAAAGCACAATTTTTTCACTCACCGCGTGCCGGTAGACACGAAAAGTAAAAAAAAAAAGGACAAAATAGAACGACATTTTCTTGTTCGCCTCACAAAAACACAAAAGCAGTCAGCCACACTCCTCCTCGTTCTTCTCACGCGAACGGAGCTGACACCTACATCTATTTGGTACGCGCTTCTCGCTTTGTTTTATCGCGATATTTTTTATCTCGCATCGTACCTTGCTTCTTGGCGCGTCGTTGTGCACGTTGTTTGCACGCGCGTCCCCCCACAGGAGTTTTTTTTTTTCTCACGCGAGAGAGCGCGCATTCTTTTTCTTTGTTGTCGCGTGTCGTCGTCATCGTTTGCACGGAGCACACGTCGTGAACGAACGAATGCTCCGATTATAGCGAACGGTGAGGTGTTTTTTCTGCGAACAGAGAGGTTTTGCTTTCGACGAATCACCTCTCTGGTTTCGTTTTGTATCTCTCACTACGTTTAAGATTTTCTTCGAATGGGTGTTGAACGACGTGTGACTCAGATTTTTTTTTCACTTTATTATGAGCGTTGAATTCCCGTTGCGCGTGTATGTATTCTTCTCGAACAACGAAGAGAGCAAATGATTGTTATTTGTTACTGACGCAATGGCGAATGAACCTTTTTCTTTTGTCGTTCCCTAGAGCGAAACCTCTTGAAACGTGCACACGCAGACGCGCAGCGCTTTGTAGAGGAGCATTGTCTTCGTGCACTCACACACGAGTTCAAGCTTGCCAGACTGCTTTAGTTTTTATAACGAACGACCAAACATAAAAGTTGAA
>Ga0181570_10004767_pt1 | contig 9826 bp, 9 predicted proteins | sample 101ome_18_FD_148667 | JGI IMG/M metagenome (GOLD analysis project Ga0181570, IMG submission 148667) | Coastal salt marsh microbial communities from the Groves Creek Marsh, Skidaway Island, Georgia - 101406AT metaG (spades assembly) | ecosystem: Environmental > Aquatic > Marine > Intertidal zone >...
ATTCAAAAACAATTTTCAATTTCAATATTTCAAAAAATGTATTTTCTTTAAATGAAGATCAAATTCAATTCATTCTTAATTCGCTACCTAATCTATTATGTCTTGCACCTCATTTATTAGGACAAATCATCGACTGTTTAGAAAAAAAACCAAATTCACTTTTTAATGAGAATATTAAAGCTATTTGTGTTGGTGGGTCTAAGTCTCCACAAATTCTTTTAGATAAAGGAATTAATAAATTAAAACTGCCAATTTATGAAGGTTATGGTTTGTCTGAATTTTGTTCAGTAGTTGCTGTTAATGATAAAATAAATTCAAAAATTGGAACATCAGGCAAAATATTACCCAACATAAAGTGTGAGATTATAAATGATGAAATTGTTCTATCGGGTCCTACTAAAATGGAGGGCTATTTTCCAAATGAAGATAACAATCTTAAATTTTATACCGGAGACATTGGAGCTTTAGATACAGAAGGTTTTTTAAGTGTTTATGGTCGAAAAGACGAAGTTTTAATATTAGATAATGGAAGAAATATTCACCCTGAATACATAAAACAGTTATTGAAATCAAAGTTAGATTTTAAAGAAATCTATATCTATCAGGATGTAGAACAAAAATTATGTTTTGCTTTTGATTTAGATAATAAATCTCAAATAAATAAATTGAGTAAGATAATTCAAAATATTCTTCCAAAATATATTCAGCCAAAAAAGATATTTGTTTTAGAAAAAGAAATTAATAAGAAAATTTTTTTATCAGCAAATGGAAAAATAGATCTTTCAAAAATATCAAAATATTTTCAATCAACCAACGGAGCAATACAAAATGCAATTTTATGATCAACTCGTAAAACAAACTAATACAGATAAACAAAAATTTTATTCTAGAAAAATTATATCTAGTGTACTTCAAGAGGGAGTTTCTAAACAATTATATCTAAATTATTTAACTGAAGCATATAATCATGTGAAATACACTTGCCCTTTATTGGAGATGTCTAAAAATTTAATGTCATTAGATAAAGACAAAGTTTTTATAGATGCTTTTGAAGAATATATTGAGGAAGAAAAAGGTCATGAAGAATGGATTTTAAATGACATTAAAAATATAGGAGGGAAGCCTGATGGTGTTAGAAACTCTGATGGCGGAATTGCAGTTCGAGCATTAATTTCTTTTATGAAATATAGTATAGAGAAAATATCTCCCTACAGCATGCTTGGAATGATCTATGTTCTAGAGGGCACCTCAGTAAATATTGCTCAAGAAGCAGCAGAAGCTATTGCAAAGAAAAATAATTTAAACTTAAACAAAGGTTTTTCTTATTTAATATCCCATGGAAAATTAGATTTATCACATGTTGAATTTTATAAAAAGTTAGTCAATCAAGTAGAAGATGTAAATCTTCAAAAAATAATTATTGATACAGCGAAGACTGTTTTTCTTTTGTGGGGAAATGTTTTCGATGAAGTTGCAGATAATTATAAAATTAATCCAAGAAAGGCCGCTTAATGAAAAAGATATTTTTTACAATTATATTATTTTGTTTTTGTAATTATTCATTTGCAAGTATTGAACAGGATAAAGCAACTGAATTACAAAATGAATGGGATAGAATTTCTTTTTTAATTAAAGACAAAAAACAGCAAAAAGAAGAATTCCATAAATTATCTGAAATTGCTAAAATTTATTCAGTAAAATACCCAAATTCAGCAGACATAAAAGCATGGGCAGGAATTATCATTAGTACTGAAGCTGGTTTTTATAAATTGAATATTCCAAAAGCGCTAAAGACAGTTAATGCAGCTAAAGAAATTTTAGATGAAGGTTTAGCAATTGATCCTAGTGCATTAAATGGAGGAATATATTCTTCTCTTGGTTTAATGTATTTTCAAGTTCCAGGTAAACCAATAGGTTTTGGAGATAAACAATTAGCTGAAAACTTCTTATTAAAAGGAATTGAGCTTAGTGATAATGGAATGATAGCTAATTTCTTTGCTGGTCAATTTTATTTTGACCAAAAAGATTATCAAAAGGCCATGAGTTACTTTGAAACTGCAAAAACAGGAAATTTTCAAGCTAATAGAGAGCTCGCTAAAGAAGGGACTTTATTGCAAATAAATCAATGGATTGAAAAAACAAAAGGAAAATTAAATTAATGGATTTGCAAAAAAAAGTTATCATTATAACCGGTGCAAGCGAAGGTATTGGTAAAGCTTTAGCAAAAAAACTTGCCCCTAATAATTATTTAATTTTAGTTGGTAGAAATTATGAAAAATTAAATCAATTAATTAAAGAGCTTGGTTCTAAAAAACATCTTGCTGTAAAATGTGATATTTCAAATCCAGAGCAAATTCATAAAGCATATAAAACCATAGAGCAGGATTATTCTAATATTGATTTAATTATTAATAATGCAGGCATTAGTTCTGCAAAAAAATTTGATGATTATGAGGATAGTCAAATTCGAGATATAATTAATATTAATGTTACAGGAAGCATTCTTTTTACCAAAACATTTATAAAAAAAATTATTTTATCTAAAGGAGCTATTGTAAATATTGGGTCTATGTTTGGAGAAATAGCTCATCCTTGTTATTCAATTTATTCAGCATCAAAATTTGCAATCAAGGGTTTTTCAGATTCTCTTCGAAGAGAGTTAAGTCATTTAGGTGTTCGAGTTTTTTATATATCTCCAAGAGCAACTAAAACACAATCTTTAGAAAAAAATGATGAAATTGGACAATATTTTAAAATGAATGTGGATGAGCCTGAAAAAGTAGCTAATTATATAATAGAAGGTATTAACAATAATCAGTCTGCTATCTATCCTAAATCTATTGAAAGACTCTTTTTATTTGTTCAAAAATTTTTTACAAAACTAATTGATAACAATCTATCAGCTATATCTAAAAAAATTTATTCAAAATAATAACTGAGATTATATTTTTTAAAAAAATAATTTGAAAAATTTATTTTTAAGTCTATACAAAACTTAAATTATGCCTCAAGAAATTACCTGCACTGAACTATTAGAATTATCTAAAGAACATCAAGGTGCAACTTTGTTAGATGTTAGAACTGAAGCTGAATGGCAGCAAGATGGCAAACCAAATGGTAAAGAGCTTGGTTTAACTACTCATTTTTTATCTTATTTATTGGATACAGAAAATGGCAGGGTGGTTAATGATAAATTTGAAGAAACTTTAAATAGTTTTCAAATTGATAAAGATAAAGCTGTGTTTGTCATGTGCAAAAGTGGTGCAAGATCAGCTAAAGTAGCTATGTTATTAGATCAAAAAGGTTTTAAAACATTTAATGTCGTAAATGGTTTTATTTGTTCTGAGGATGTTGAACCAAGTTGCTGGAAAACTTCAGGATTACCCGTACTTTAAAAATTCTCTTTACAAGTAGTATTAAAATAAGTCATATTTAATGCATGACAAATTCAAATCATTCTAATATTTTAATAGTTGGTGGTGGATGCGCAGGAATTGCTGTTGCCACAAGACTTCATACCCTTAAACCTGAACTTTCAATTTCTATTATAGAGCCTTCAGATAAAGCTCTTTATCAAGCTGCATGGACTTTAGTTGGTGCAGGTGCATATGATAAGAACCAAACTATAAGACCTATGGCAGAAGTTATGCCAAACTATGTAAATTGGATTAAAGATTTTGCAAAAACATTCGAGCCTGAAAATAATACAGTTAAAACTAATAACGGATCTTACTCGTATGATTACTTAGTAGTTTGTCCTGGTATCAAATTGAATTTTGATGGCGTTCAAGGTTTAAAACAATCTTTAGGTAAGAATAATGTTTGCACCAACTATGATGCAGATTTAGCCGAATATACTTGGAGGTGTTTACAAAATTTTCAAAAAGGCACAATGTTATTTACAGAACCCCCTATGCCAATTAAATGTGCGGGTGCTCCACAAAAAATCATGTACCTTGCAGCAGATCATTTAAAACAAAAAGGTATTTTAGGTGACTGTGAATTAGAGTTTTTATGCACAAAACCGGTGATATTTGGTGTGCCATACTTTCAAAAACCATTAAATGATATTTGTGATTTTTATGGTTTGAAAAGAAGTTTCCAACACACTTTAATCTCTGTTGATGGGGATGCTAAAGAAGCTGTTTTTAAAGAAGCAGATAAAGATGGTAATACTAAAGAGGTTACAAGAAAATTTGATTTTATTCATGTAACACCTCCTCAAACATCACCAGACTTTATTAAAGATAGTCCGCTTGCAGATGCAGCCGGTTGGGTGGATGTAAACCACAAAGAAGGAACGTTAAGACATACGAAATATGAAAATATTTATAGTTTAGGAGATGTCATGAATGCACCAAATGCAAAAACAGGTGCAGCGGTTAGAAAACAAGCACCAATTGTTGCTCACAATATTATTAAAGATATTACAAAATCATCTGAAGCGTATAAACACTATGATGGTTATGGAGCTTGTCCATTAACAGTTGCTTATGGAAAAGTAATGCTAGCTGAGTTTTGTTATGGTGGAGTGGTTACTCCAAGTTTTCCTCTTGATCCAAGAGAACCAAGAGCAATGTACTGGCAAATGAAATCTAAACTATTCCCTTATTTACAATGGAATGTAATGTTCAAGGGCAAAGACTGGAATGTGCCAAGACATAAAGCTATCAAAGCTTAGTTAAATAATATTTATATAAAACATGTTTATAATAGGGTTAATTGCATCCTTTTTTATGGGAACAGTGCTCTCATTTTTGGGTGCGGGTGGCTCTATTCTAACTCTACCAATTTTAGTTTATTTATTTCAAATAGATATCATTGAAGCTACTACATACTCATTATTATTAGTAGGTTTAACTGCTGTATTTGGTTGTGTTGCAAGTCTTAAAGATAAGTTAATTGATTTTAAAACTGGAATAATATTTGGAATTCCTTCCATTATTGGTGTGGTACTTGCAAGAAAAGTAGTTTTACCTTTTTTACCTGATCAAATTTTAGTTGGAAATTTTATTTTAGAAAAAAGTTTTCTGATCATGATTTTGTTTGCTGTTTTGATGTTAGTTTCATCAAGTTTAATGATCAGAGATAGAAAAACCATTCTATCAAAAACTAATGATAAAAATGCTTACGAAAGAAACATTATTATTATTTTAGAAGGTTTAATTGTTGGTCAACTTACCGGTTTTGTGGGTGCTGGTGGAGGGTTTTTAATTATACCGGCATTAGTTTTGTTAACAGGATTGAGTATGAATATTGCAGTTGCCACGTCCTTATTTATCATCGCTATAAAATCTTTAATGGGTTATTTAAGCGATGTAATTGATGGTTTTCAGACAGATTGGATGTTTGTATTTTATGTTTGTCTATTTACTTTAGTAGGTGTTTTTGTTGGAAGAATTTTATCTAAAAGAGTATCTGATAAACAAACTAAAAAGTTATTCGGTTACATGACAATGATAATTAGTATCATTATCATAAGCGAACAAATTATTCGGTAATAGATAAGTATTAAATTATTTATTTCAAGATCTTGTATTTAAACAGCAGTTACATACATGATGGGTATGGAACTAAATAAATTTACAAATAAATCAAAAGAGATCATTAACTCTGCACAAGTTTTAGCGATGATGAATAATCATCAAGTGCTTAAAACTATTCATCTTTTAAAGCCTCTTACAGAAGAAGATGATTTTAGAAATCATTTAACAAATGCAGGGGTGGATTACACTAAACTTCAAAATTCAATTCAAGATGAGCTTAATAAACTTCCAAAAGTAACAGGTGATAATGAACAAATTAGTGCTGCAAAAGATTTTATTATTACAATTGAAAATGCAAAATTAATTTCAAAAGAAAAAAAGGATGAGTTTGTTGGATTAGATAGCTTATTTGAAGCTATTCTTAAATCAGATGAGTATTTAAAACTATTAAAAAACTCAGGTTTTGATTTTTCAAAATATAAAAAAATTATTAAAGAAAGTAGAAACGGATCTAATATTAATGATGCAAACGGTGAAGATCAGCAAAATGTACTTAAAAAATTTACAATTGATGTCACTCAAAAAGCACTCGATGGAAAACTAGATCCTGTTATTGGAAGAGAAGAGGAAATCAGAAGAACGATACAGGTTTTATCAAGACGAACTAAAAATAATCCAGTTTTAATAGGAGAGCCTGGCGTTGGTAAAACAGCGATTATCGAAGGATTAGCACAAAGAATTGCAAAAGATGATGTCCCTGAAAGCTTAAAAAATAAGAAATTATTATCTTTAGATTTATCAGGCATGGTTGCAGGCTCTAAGTTTAGAGGTGAATTTGAAGAACGACTTAAAAATGTTTTAAAAGAAATTGATAAGCAAGATGGAAAAGTGATCTTGTTTATTGATGAATTACACACTTTAGTTGGAGCAGGTGCGGTAGATGGATCAATGGATGCATCTAATATGTTAAAACCAGCCTTAGCAAGAGGTGAATTACACTGTGTGGGGGCTACCACACTTGCTGAGTATAGAAAATATATTGAAAAAGATGCAGCGCTTACAAGAAGATTTCAACCCGTTCAAGTAGCAGAACCAACGGTTGAAGATACCATTTCTATTTTAAGAGGATTGAAAGAAAAATATGAATTGCATCACGGTGTACATATTACGGATAATGCAATTGTATCAGCAGCGGTATTATCGAATAGATATATCTCAGACAGGTTTTTACCGGATAAAGCAATTGATTTAATTGATGAAGCATCCAGTAGATTAAAAATGCAAATTGACAGTAAACCTGAAGATATCGATGCAATTGATCGAAAAATCATTCAGTTAAAAATCGAACGAGAAGCTTTAAAGAAAGAAACGGATAATCAATCAAAAGAACGATTAGAGGTAATTGAAAAAAACATAGAAGATTTAGAAGCTCAATCAAAAGCTCAATCCAAAGATTGGATCAAAGAAAAAAATGATATGCAAAATATCAAAAAGATTAAAGAAGAGATTGATAAATCTAAATTACAATTAGAAAATTATCAAAGATCAGGCGAACTTAATAAAGCAAGTGAGTTGATGTATGGTAAAATCCCAGAACTTGAAGAAAAGTTAAAATCTTTATCTAAAGAAGCGGAAAAAATTAAAAGCATCAATAAAGATGTAAATGAAAGTGATATTGCACAAATCATTTCAAAATGGACCGGTATTCCACTTAATAAATTAGTGGGTAGTGAAAAGGATAAATTAATTAATTTACAAAGTATTTTGTCTAAAAAAGTTATTGGTCAATTGGAGGCAATTGAAAGTGTTTCAAATGCAATTAAACGATCAAAAGCTGGTATTCAAGATCCTAATAGACCACTTGGATCATTTTTATTTTTAGGTCCAACAGGAGTTGGTAAAACTGAATTATCAAAAACGTTAGCAGATTTTTTGTTTGATAATCAAAAAGCGTTACTTCGAATTGATATGTCTGAGTATATGGAAAAACACTCAGTAAGTCGTTTAATTGGTTCGCCTCCAGGCTATGTGGGTTATGATCAAGGAGGATTGTTAACTGAAGCTGTTAGACGAAAACCTTATCAAGTAATTTTATTTGATGAAGTTGAAAAAGCCCACTCAGATGTATTTAACGTGTTGTTACAAGTTTTAGACGATGGACGTTTAACGGACGGGCAGGGAAGAACAGTTGATTTTAAAAATACCATTATCATTTTAACAAGTAATTTAGGCAGTCAGTTTATCTCGAATAATAAAGACAAAGAAATTACCAAAGAGGTTAAGGACCAAGTAATGGAAATGGTTAAAAACCACTTTAAACCTGAGTTTTTAAATAGATTAGATGATATTATTGTCTTTGATCGATTGAATAATGAACAAGTTGAAAAGATTACTTCATTACAGATCAATCAACTAAGAAAAGTATTGTTAGAGCAAAAAATTGAGCTTGATGTCAGTGATAATGCTATCCAGTGGATTGCAAAAAGTGGCTTTGATCCAATTTATGGTGCAAGACCGATTAAAAGAGCAATTCAGAAAGAAATTTCAAATCCAATTGCAAACTTTATCTTAGAAAATAACAATGAAGAACTAAATAAAGTCTTTGTTGATTATAAAGACAATAAGCTAATGGTTTCAAAAGGATTGGATAACAAACAGGCTGCTTAATATTGATTAATTTGTCACAAATAAAATTAATTTTTATAAGCTAAATAGAATTATGAAAAAATTATTTATCACTTTATTATTTGTTCTATCGTCAACGTTTTCATTTGCTGATGACGATCATGAGCACAAACATAACATGGTTGAAGCAAATGCTCCTTATCCAACTTTAGATGTTGAGCTGATTAAAGATACGAAAGATGGATATAATTTAATTATTCAAACTACTAATTTTAAATTTGCACCTGAAAATGTTAACCAAGCAAATAATGGTAATGAAGGTCATGCACATATTTACATTAATGATGTAAAGTACCGTCAGTACTCACCTTATTTTCATTTATCAAATAACTTATTAGAAAAAGGTGAAAATGAGATTAAAGTCACCTTAAATGCTAATGACCACGGTCATCTAATTGCAAATGGCAAGCCACTAACTTATGAAATAGAACTGATGGCAGATGGCAAATATAAAATGAAAAAAGGTCATAAACATAAAAAAGACCACGAACACAAAGAGCATTAATTAAATTCTAAAATATATTCATTATGTTAATAATGATGAATGTTAGGAAAAAAAATTAAATTCAAACTTCCTAAAGTTCCAGGTAAAAATTTTCTAAAAGGTAAATTTGTTACTCTTGAACCAGCCAATCCCTCAAAACATGGTAAAGATTTATTTGAAACTTTTAGTTTAGATAAACAAGGTTTGTTGTGGAAATATATGCCTGATGGACCTTTTAAAAATATTAATCAACTAAAGCATTATATAAAAAATACAGATTGTTTTTTTTATGCCATTTATTCAAAAAGACATAAAAAATATTGTGGACTTGCATCTTACTTAAGAATTCAACCAAAAGCAGGTTCAATAGAGGTTGGTTATATTACTTATTCTCCAATTTTAAGAAGAACAGTTGAGGCAACAGAGACGATGTATTTAATGATGAAAAATGTTTTTGAGACACTTAAATACAGACGTTATGAATGGAAATGCAATAATGGTAATGCAAAATCTAAAAATGCTGCTTTAAGATTAGGATTTAAATTTGAAGGAGTATTTAGACAAGCAGCTGTTATTAAAGGAAGAAATCGAGATACGGCTTGGTTTTCTGTCTTAGATAAAGAATGGAAAAAATTGAAAAAAGGATATTTAAAATATTTATCAAGTAAAAACTTAGATAAAAACTTAAATCAAAAGACAAGTTTAAGATTTAGTTAATAATTAAAGTGTAAAATGTAACTATAAGGTTACACCTAAATTATGATTGAGTTTATAGATGTATTTTTTAATCATTACTTAAGAATATTGGTAGGAGTTGTTTTAATAGGTCTTATTTTATTTTCCTTGTATTTTAAATTTAAGAAGAAATAATTGAGTTTCTTATTGCACTTTAGCTAGCAGTATTATTCTATTACCTTTATGGCAGCTGATAATAATTCTAAAGGGATCATCTTAATCATGATTGCAATGACGTTGTTTGCAATGCAAGACTCGTTGATTAAGTTTATCTTTGAGCAATCTGCTTTGTATGAAATATTTTTTGGCAGATACTTAGTTGCTGCCATATTGTTGTTTTCTTACATCAAACTTAAAAAGCAAAAGGTATCGTTAAAAACCCATTATCCTTATTTAACTATTCTAAGAGTATTTTTACATTTCTTTGCTTTTTCAT
>Ga0181570_10004784_pt1 | contig 9798 bp, 8 predicted proteins | sample 101ome_18_FD_148667 | JGI IMG/M metagenome (GOLD analysis project Ga0181570, IMG submission 148667) | Coastal salt marsh microbial communities from the Groves Creek Marsh, Skidaway Island, Georgia - 101406AT metaG (spades assembly) | ecosystem: Environmental > Aquatic > Marine > Intertidal zone >...
GAGGAGTGCGCGGACTATTTGAAACACTGTCAAACGCGATTAAACGAAGAAACGCTCGATCGCGCGGAGAGTTATTTACAACCGCAAACGAAACTGGCTCTGACGAAAACGGTCGAAACGGCGTTGATTGAGGACAAGAAGCTCGAAATTATCGAAAGCTCGGACGAAATGCTCGCGGACAGCTCAAAAGTAGAGGACTTGAAACGATTGTACTCGTTGCTCTCTCGCGTCCCGGACGGCTTGAAACTCTTGCGAGACCAGTTCACGAAACGCTTGAAGTATGTCGGTCAAAAGACCGTCCAAGACGAAGCCGCCGATTGCGTGGATGTGTTGCTGCGAATGAAATCCTCCGTAGACGAAATCGTCGTGAACGCGTTTGAGAATGAACGTCAATTCAGCGAAGGCGCCAAGGTTGCGTTTGAACAATTTATCAACACTTCCAAGAACAATAGAATCGCAGAGTTGATCGCGAAATTCATGGACGACAAGTTAAAGAAAGGGAACAAAACTTCTTTTTCGACTGAAAAAGAGTTGGACGAGCAACTGAACAAAGCCGTGGCGTTGTTTCGATTCATACAAGGCAAAGACGTGTTCGAGGCGTTTTACAAGAAGGATTTGGCGAAACGCTTGTTGTTTTCAAAATCGGCATCCATCGACGCCGAGCGATTGGTGGTCGGTAAGTTACGTTCCGAGTGTGGAGCAAACTTTACCACTCGTCTTGAAGGAATGTTCAAAGACGTCGACGTGAGTCGAGATATCGTGCACAACTATCGTAACAGCGCGACGACGACGGCTTCGGTCGGCGACGGCGAGACGAAGGCGGACGTGGACATGACCGCCGCCGCAGTCGCGGAAGGCGCCGAGGAAGACAAGTCAAAACGAAGCCGAAAAAGAGCGACATCGACAACGACGAACGAAAAAGAAGAAGAAACGTTAGAACCATTACCGCCAAAACCACCAATCACGAACCGCGAAACTTTCTCGGTGAACATCTTAACCGCTGGATTTTGGCCGTCGGCGGCGAAACTCGACGTCGTCTTACCTCCAGAGTTGCAATCTTTGCGAGACGATTTTGAATCGTACTATTTAGAAAAACACACCGGGAGACGATTAGCGTGGCAACATTCAACGTCTACGTGCGTTCTGAAAGTCAAATTCGCGAGCGGCACGAAAGAGTTGGCGGTCTCGTTGGCGCAAGCCGTGGTCATCTTGGCTTTCAACGAAGACGACAACAACGAGGACGAACAACAACGCAAACAGTTCACGTATAAAGAATTGAAGGAGAAAACAAACATCCCGGACGTGGAATTGAAACGTACTTTGCAATCCTTATACGGCGGCAAATACAGAGTGTTATTGAAAACTCCAATGAGCAAAGACATCGACGAGGCGAACGACGCGTTCACGTTCAACTTCAATTTGCAAGAAAAACTGGTTCGATTGAAAATCTCCGCCATTCAATCCTCTGCGACTGGAAAGAAACGAACTGCCGACGGCGAACACCCGACGTCAATGGAAGAGGACGAGAACGAAGCCGTCCGCGAATCCGTCCGCGCGGACCGGTACCACCAAATCGACGCCATGATTGTTCGCATCTTAAAAACCAGGAAAAAGTTGCCGCACTCGGACTTGATCAACGAAGTCATGGCGAAACTCCAATTCCCGGTGAACAACCAAGACTTGAAGAAACGAATAGAAAGTCTCATCGATCGCGAGTACGTCGAGCGTGACAAGGACGATCGCGACGTCTACCATTACGTCGCGTAATAATACGTCTTTCAGAGAAGACGCGTGTATATTTCGCGAGAGCGATTTCATCTCTCCTTCTCGATCGAACGGAAGCGCGAACGCGCCAAACGCACACACATATATATATATCAAAATAGTTGCAATCCGAATGTAAGCACACTACGGAATAGACACCAAAATCGAGCTTCTCTCAAACTCCAATTATCCTCGTCATCGCTTTCTCTTCCGTTCTCTCGATGATGATGTTCTCTCTCGCGAAAGAGTTGTTTTCTTCTCGCGCGCTCGAGTATTTTTTTTCTTCTCACTCTCTCTAACCCTCATTTTATCCAATCGGCGCGACACGCGCTCGCGCGTATCAAAACCTTAGTAAAACACAAAGAGCGCGCGCGCGAACAAAAAAAAAAGCGCAGAAAGAGAATGTCCTCTTTCTCTTCTGACACTACGATGATGCACAACAACAACATCAACAATTCCAGAGACCATTCCTTCGACGACGCGATGATGATGACGATGGACAACGGCGGCAAAGAGAAGAAACACAAACACAAAATCAGCAACAAAAAGCGCTTCTTTACCATCGTCCTGGTCGCCTCGGATTGCCTCCTCATCGGTTTGCAACCCATACTGGTGCACTTGACGAAGAACAGTCGCGGGGGGTTCGCGTATCATCCGGTTTCGGTGAATTTTATCACGGAAGCGACGAAAGTTTTATTCGCGGTGGTGTTTTTGATGGTGCAGGTGAGTGTATATAGATAGTTGGAGAGAGATATCGCTTTGGCGTCTTCGTCGTCTCTGTTCGCGTCGTATCGTCTTCGCGTCGTTCTCGTTCGTCTCTGCGCTCGCTAACGTTTCTCTCTCTCTTTTTACACATTCCCTTTTTGAAAAATAAAGATGCGCAAACCGGGCGAGGAGGCTCGCAACTTGCGCTCGATGAAGAAAGCGAAGCTCGCGTGGCGGTCGAATAGGTTGCTGGTCGTGCCGGCGGGTTTGTACGCGGTGAACAACTACATAAAATTCGTCATGCAGCTGTATTTTCATCCGACGACGGTGAAAATGCTTTCGAATTTGAAAGTTCTTTCGATCGCGTTGCTGATGAAAGCGTTCATGGGGAGAGTGTTTAGCGTTTTGCAGTGGGAGGCTTTGTTTCTGTTGATTTTAGGCATCACGGTGAACCAGTTGGCGTGTAAACCGTTGCACGGGACGAAACACGGCGGGTTGACGGACCCACCGGGGGACCCGAGATCGTTCGGGTGTTATTTTTACACGCTGTGCTCGATCGTTGTCCCGTCGTTAGCGTCCGTGTACAACGAGTACGCGCTGAAGAAGAACTTTGAAACTTCGGTTCACTTGCAAAATTTGTTCATGTACTTGTACGGGTTGATGTTCAATACGATTGCGCTGGTGATTGTCTGGATGCGAAACGGGTTTCAAGACATCGGGAGCTTATTCGCCGGGCATAACTCGATGACCATGTTATTAGTCGCCAACAACGCCGCGCAAGGCGTGTTGAGTTCCTTCTTTTTCAAATTCGCGGATACGATTTTGAAGAAATATAGCAGCACCGTGGCGACGATTTTCACCGGATTGGTCTCCGCCTTCCTCTTCGGCCATCAAATCACGATTAACTTTTGCATCGGCGTGAGCATCGTCTTGATTTCCATGCACTTGTTTTTCAGCTCGTCCGATCAGCTGAGCAAAGCCAAGTTAGTCGGTTTGAACGAAGAGAATAGTTTATCCAACGAGGAACGCATGCGAAGAAATCGATTCATAGTCTCGCCGTCGATGGAACATTTAAGCGCGTATCAATCCGCGCAAAATTTGAAAGACATGAATCATTATAATAGCGGGGGGCATCATCATAGCGGCAGAGACGAGTATCATCAGCAAGCGACCATCGTGGAAAATAGAGTGTAATTAAACGTTAATTTCAGTATTAGATTATATATATTCATAATTTAAGATTACAGTAAAAACCAAAACGCTCTCTCCTCGCGCAGAAAAGCTCTCTCTCTCTCTCTTCTTCGTCGAATCGCGCAAAAGGCGTCGCGCGTCTCTCTTCTTCTACAAAGTATCCTCCACCTCGTGCTCGACGCGTTCCCACGCCAACTCCTCCGGTTTATCCCACGTGGACTCTTTCGTTTTCTTGTTCACGTAAAACGGAAGCTGGTGTTCCGTGGACCACTCTTCCTTCCAATCGCCCGGGCTTTCCCACGTCGCGGTGCCGTCCGCGGTTGTCCAGTATTTTTTGCCAGTTTCCTCGTCAACCCACGGGGCAATTTTCGGGTCCGTCCACGTCGCCTATATAAATGGTGTTTTGATCGAACAGAAGAGAGAGAGAAGAATAACGTCACGTCAGAGAGAGAGAGAGAGAGAAATCGACGGAGAACACGAACAAACGTCCGCGGCTATGTAGTCGTCGTCACCCAAATTCGGGGAAAAAAATGCCGATCAAAGCGCGGGAAAATTCATATCATCGCATACCTCTCCCGTGACCGAGTTGTAATAATACTCCGCCTTGCGCGCGAACGCGACGCTGTTCGCTAACAGCGCCGCCAAGCACGCGACGACGAGGAGGAGTTGTTGTCTTTTGGCAACGACAGAGAACATTGTGTGTTTTTTTGTTATTAAAAGCGCGGATTTTAGTGAGGTCTGGTAAGAGTGTTGGACCTTTCTCTCTGGCTTCGCTTCGCTTCGCTTCGCGACGACGACGACGACCACGAGCGGATTTCTTATGCTCTCTACGATGTGATTATTACAACGATTATATACAACGATTATTATTATTAGTATTATTCTCTCTCGGATGGCACGACCTTCTTCTTTTTCACTTGGAAAACCAGCCTCCTTTCTTTTTCCCGGCGGATCCTTCCTCCTTCGTTTCTCCTCGTTCTCCGCTTTCTTCGTCTTCGACGACGGGATCTTCGTATTCGTGTTCTACTCGCGTCCAGGCTAAATATTCCGGTTTCGTCCAGGTGGTTTCTTTCGTCGTTCGGTGGACGTAGTACGGAGTGTCCGGGGTGTTTTCGACGTAGACTTCTTCCCAGTCGCCGGGGGAGTGCCTGCGAATAGAGCGACGCGTGGAAATACGCGGAGCGCGAAAGATTGAGCGAGAGAGTCAGAGTCAGAAATCGAAAAGCGAGCTCGAGCGCGCGCCCGAGAGAGAACGCGCGATGTAATCGAAAACCAAAAAAAGGCATCCGTCAAAATAATAACAAACGCGACGACGAAACCGGAAACGAAAAACGAGAGAAGACGCATAGAAATCGAGAGAGACGCATAAATCGAGAGACGACATCGAACGACGCGTACCAGGTGGTCTCTCCAGTCTCTTGGTGCTGCCAATAACGCCTCCCCGTTTCTTTATCCACGAAAGCGACCGAGTATCCGTAGTGCACGGGCATTTCCCACGTCGACTCTGTTGAAAATAACGCGCACATTAGCGATGATTTTTATCGGAAAAGAGAGAGAGAGAGATGAACAGAAGAGAGCGTCAGCGTAAACATATACTGTAACAATACCAATTCAAATTAAGCAAATTCGATGCGCAAGGGAAAAACAAGAGAAATGATAAAAGAGATATACATGTTCACGCGTACCTTGAGTGACCGCGTTGTAATAGTACTCCGTCGTTCTCGCGGAAGAGGAGCGGACGAAGACCATCGCGAGGAGGAAGAGGAGGAGGAGGAGGAGGCGCGCGAGTTTGAGAGGAAGAAGAAGAGCTCTTCGGGACATTTTTTCTCTCGATGATGTATTTTTGTATATAAGGGAAAAGTGTGAAGATATTTTTGGAGAGAGAAAGAGGGATTTTTTCTCGCGCGATGGATTGACGATGACAATATTGTTTTACGCGCTTAAGCTCTTCGCGCTTTCTGTAACAATACGCGCGTGCTTTTATCTGCTATTATTATTATTATTACTACTACTACTGCTACGTCGTCGTCGTCGTCATCAAATTCGCCTCAAGGCGAATTCGACGCACAGGGTAACACCGCCGGAATGATGGACGTTCGGTTCCTTGTGGAATATGCGATACCCGGAGTTGTGCAGGTGCGCGAAGAACTGTTTCGCGTTCGAATCTGGTTTCGGTGACTCTGATCCGTGATGAGTTTCGACGAGAATTTCGACGATTTGGACGCCCGAGGTGAACCAGGTTTTGTGGGTTTGCCATTCGCATCCTTCGCAGTCGATTTTGAAAACGTCCAATCTTCTATTTTCGTGTTTCAACGCTTTGATCATTTCTGAGAGCGATTTCAACTTGGGATTTCTGTGCGAGTCGTTTTCGGTTAAACCCCACTGGTGGAAGAACACGTCGTCGGGTTTGTTGGTAGCGTTCGCGACCGTGTGATCGAAAGTGTGGATTTCACAGTTTGGCGCTCTTCTTTTTACCTCCTCTTCCCAGGTAAAGTCGTTTTCACTTCCTACGCTATAAATCAAACAGTCTTTTTTCTCTTTCAGCGCGTCTATATTGCACATCCATTTGCCACCTTCACCATGTATGCCAATCCGTTCTTCTTGTGGACAAGTGATAGAGGGTTCGACGTTATTCTGATACCACGCGTTCGCCCCTTCCGATGCGCCATTCGTGTGGGGATGAAAGAGAGAGTAACGAGAAAGCCTCGCCTCGGATAATTCAAAGTCCTTCAACTCCGCGCCTTCGCGTCGCCGCACGGTACCTTCTCCTGATGGAGCCGCTAGAATAATCGTAGGAACAGAAGTTTTCACCACCGATTCAGCAGAGGCTGTTTTTCCGTTGAAGTCTGCGTCGTCTTCGCGTCGTCGCCGAGCGGCGCTGGCTTTCGACGGAGCAGCAGCATTTTGCACCACCGATTCAGAAGAGGCCCTTTCGTCGTTTTCGTTATTGTCGTAATCTACTCTAATCCAAGCTAAATATTCTGGTTTCTTCCACGTCATTACGTTGGTCACTCGATGTATATAACGAGGCTGATCAGGTCTGTTTTTCGAGTGGATTTCTTCCCAATCGCCGGGAGATTGCCACGTCGTCTTTCCGGTCTCCGCGTGCTGCCAAAACCTCTTCCCGGTCGCTTCATCCCGGAAAGCGACCGTGTATCCGTGGTACACGGGCATGGTCCACGTCGATTCTGTTCGCGATGCGATATGTGTGTGTGTGTGAGAGAGAGAGAGAGAGTAAGAGAGAGTAAAAGGTCAGTTGTCTCATTTGACGGGGGAAAAAAAATTAAATTGATATTCGTGCGTGTTCCAACATACCTCCAGTCAGCGTGTTGTAGTAATACTCCTGCAAAGTCGGTCTGGAGGGGCGAAAATTGCCACCACTCGCGGGCGGTGAACTCGTGGACCAAGAGGAGGTTTCGGGGTTTGTATTTTTGTTCCTATTTTTTGCCACGAGGTCGTATACGTCCTTAGCGATTGGTTTATCCAGTACAGCGTGGCCGCGAAAAATATCAAACCCAAAGCTTTTCAATTTCTCAAACAAAATAACGTCAGAGCAACCTTGCGCTAAAAGCCAACGGTTCGCGACTTCGAACCTGATCGTGCGCATATTGCTGATAATTTTATTCATCCCCTCTAAAGCTCTGCACTCGTAGCCTTGCACGTCCATTTTCATGGCTGAAAAGTGAACGTTTCCGAGTATATCGTCCAGTCTGTGCGCTTGAATCGATACGGAATCATGGAAATCCTGCTTGGCGTGGTCTTTCACAGCTTTACCGATTACGGAATTCCCGCTGTTTCCGACCGCGCGCAAAATTTGCACGTCCTCGATCGAGTCGCTCGCGGCCACGTTGTAGATTTTGATGCGTTCTTTGAACTCGTCGGACAAATTCGATACCGTTTTGCGCAGCCTCCGGAAATTTTCCGGATTCGCTTCGATCGAAACCACGAAAGCATCGGTCGAAAGAAGCATCTGGAGACTGCACGCGCCGATGTGCGCTCCCAAATCTAGAAAATAGTTTTTCTCTCCTCGACTTCTTTCGCGCGGCGGCGGCTCGGCCGCTTTGGGGAACAGTTCCAACCACAAATCTGGAAGCGCATCGCAGTCGTACCAGCGCCCTGTCTTAGCGATAGCGTCGGAAACATCATCGACATCTGGATGCGCGCAAATCTGTATCTTTTCTTTGTACGTGAGCCAGCGACAGGAAACTTCTTCTTCTTCTTCTCCGTTTGCGCTGCTTTTCATCACTATCATCATCATCGTCGAGAAGATGAAGAAGAAGTAGGGGAATGCATTCCGACGCGAAGAAGCGTTCATATTTCTCCTCTCTTTTTTCCTTGAATCCAGAGAAAGCACAGCCGCTACTTTGAGAGCAGCGCTGGCAGAGCTCGGCGCTTTTTTTTTAACGCATCCGCATCATCATCGCAGCGATTTTTTCGTGTGCGATGTGTGTTTGATCAGAGAGAGATACGACCCGCGCGTTACTTAATGGGGACAATTTTATTAGTGTTTTAAGTGCTTTTTTTTTATGTTTAGGGTTTAATAAAAACCCTAAACTTTTTAAGGTAACGGTCTTCCGTTTGTTCTTTTCCCTTCAAAATAAAATATGGCGTCGTCGCGTTGTTTTACGCGCGAGGGAGAAGAAGAAGAAGAAGAAGAAGAAGATCCTCCTCCTCGGAGCGCGACGACCGACACCACCGCTTCTTCATCGTCCTCTTCTTCTTCTTCGTCGTCGCTTTTTCTCGCCAGTTTGCTCCAAAAATCCTACGTCTCGTGCAAGAAATTTCAATTTTCAAAGCGGGTGCACGCGGTGAAAAATGCCATCTTCGCGCGACGTTTGATGACGATAAACGTCGAAGACGAGCGGAACGAAAACGACGAAATTCTACTCCTCGTCGGGGTGACTTTACTCGGCGAGAGATTTGATTTGAACGATTACGACAACAACAACAACAACAACGATGGGGGATACGAGCGTCTCAAAGCGCGCGTGGATTCGCTTTTTTTTGCAACGTACGTGCACGATTTTCCACCCATCGAGAGCAAAAAAATGTTCCTTCTTCGATCGAACAATATAACGACGACGCTTCTCACGACGAGGATAGGAAGAATAGCAAAAACCAAACGACAACGACGAACAACAGAAATAACAACAACAACAGCGCGTTTTTTCTAGCGACGATGCGTGCGAAATCGATCGACTTTGTGGCGGATAAGTTGGGCGGGTACACGACGGATTGCGGGTGGGGGTGCGCGCCGAGAAGCGCGCAGATGCTTTTCGGGGAAGCGTTGCGGAGAGGAAGATGGAACCGACGACGACGACGGAGAAGAAGTGGGGAAGGAAACGAAATAGAAGAAGAAGAGGAAAAAGCGATGAGGAAAGAGATTGTGGATATGTTTACGGACGATGTTGACGAGGAGGAAAATGAAAACGGAAAGGCGAAGAACGTGTTCGGATTGAGAAGAGTGTACGAAGGAGACGAGGACGAAAAGACAAACGCGTTGTGTCCGGGACAATGGTTGGCGCCGTCTGAGATATGCAAACGGTACGGGAAAATGGTGAACGCGTTGGATTCTTCGTCGTTCAAATCCGTTCGCGTTCGGTGTCTCGTGCTTGGCGACGGGTGCGGCGGGGGCGTGCCGGAGTTTTACCCGGAACGAGTTCGAAAGGAAATGGAAGCGCACCCGGACAAGGACGTCTTGATCTTGGTGCCTTTACGATGTGGCGCGAGCGATACGATTAATCCTCGATACGTAAAATCGTTGCAGAAATTTCTCAGCGCGCGTGAATGCGTCGGTATCGTCGGAGGGAAGAAGAGCGCGTCGTATTACATCGTCGGATTTACGAGCAATAAGAATAGTAGTAAAACTAAGAGTGATAAGAGTAGTCGTAGCAATGATGATAGTTTTAGCGGTAATAGAGCGAAGGAAAGAGAGGAGAAAGATAACGAAGAAGAAGAAGAAGATTCGAAAGCGATATATCTCGACCCGCACGTCGCGAAAGCGTACGAGTCGCCTCGCGAGCGGTACCGAGACGAAACGACCGAGTCTGCGTTTTACGCTTCTTTTTTTGGAAGCGCTTCGGAACACGGCATTTTATACACGCCGTTCCGCGCGCTCGATCCGAGCTTAGTCGTCGG
>Ga0181570_10004793_pt1 | contig 9787 bp, 9 predicted proteins | sample 101ome_18_FD_148667 | JGI IMG/M metagenome (GOLD analysis project Ga0181570, IMG submission 148667) | Coastal salt marsh microbial communities from the Groves Creek Marsh, Skidaway Island, Georgia - 101406AT metaG (spades assembly) | ecosystem: Environmental > Aquatic > Marine > Intertidal zone >...
CAAAATACATTTATTAATTATGGCGTTCGTATTGGTTATAATACCATTATTAACAACTCATGTAATATTGAGCATGGTGTGGTTATTGGAGACAATTGTCATATCTCTACCGGCGTCATAATCAATGGAGATTGTCAGATAGGTAATAATTGTTTTATTGGAAGTGGCACAATAATTAAACAAGGTATTAAAATTAAAAATAATTCATTTATCAAAATGGGATCAATTATAAAATAAACTATAAACTAATGGGTAAAACTTTAATAATTGCAGAGGCAGGTATTAACCATAATGGATCTTTAAAAATTGCAAGAAAACTTATTTATAGCGCTGCCAAATGTGGAGCTGACTATATAAAGTTTCAAACATTTAAAACTGATAATTTGGTTTTGCAAAATGCAAAAAAAGCTCCATATCAAAAGAAAAATTCTAAAGATACTGCCAATCAGTATAAACTATTAAAATCAACAGAATTAAAAAAATCTGATTTCATAAGTCTTAAAAAGTGTTGTAAAAAAGTAGGAATAAAATTTTTGAGCTCACCATTTGATATAGAAAGCCTAAACTTTTTAAAAAATTTTGATTTAGATTTTATTAAAATTCCATCAGGCGAAATAACAAATTTACCTTTTTTAGAGAGAGTAGGAAAATTAAATAGAAAAGTACTTTTGTCTACGGGAATGTCTACAATACATGAAATTCAAAGGTCGATTAATATTTTAGTTAAAAATGGGACAGCAAAAAAAAATATTTCATTATTACAATGTAATACAGCATATCCTTCACCTTTTGTTGATGCCAACTTAAAAGTAATAAATAAATTTCAAAAAAAATTTCAATTGAATATCGGGTATTCCGACCATACTTTAGGAATTGAAGCATCAATAGCAGCTGTTGCTTTGGGGGCAAAAATCATTGAAAAACATTTTACTATTAACAAGAAACTAGTTGGACCTGATCATAAAGCGAGTTTAGATCCGGATGAATTTGCCAATATGGTAAAAGCAATAAGAAATGTGGAGGTTGCATTAGGATCTAAAAAATTTGTAACCAAAAGTGAAAAAAAAAATGTTAATGCTGCGAGAAAATCGATAGTAGTAGTAAAGACAATTAAAAAAGGAGATTTTTTTACAGAGAAAAATTTATCAGTCAAAAGACCTGGAAATGGCGTTTCGCCAATGAAGTGGTACAAATATATAAATAAAAGATCAAAAAAAAATTACAATCCCAATAAATTGTTAAAATAGTGAAAAAAAAAAATATTTTTTTAATAACGAGTTCTCGAGCAGACTTTAGTATTTTAAAAAAACTTGGTATTAAACTCGCTTCCAAAAAAAATTTAAATTTAAATGTTCTTGCAACAGGATCTCATGTGTCCAAAGAGTATGGTTATACAATCAATGATGTTAAAAAAAATTTTAAAAGAATTATTAAATTAAAAGTCTCTACTAATAATAAAAATAAAAAAGATATACTGTCAAATTCTTCTAATTTAATTAATAAATTTACAAAAAAAATTGATAGAAAAAAAATAGACCTAGCAATTATTTTAGGTGATAGATATGAGATTTTTATAATAGCTTATATTTTTAAAATTTTAAAAATTAAAATTTTACATATAAGTGGCGGTGATACAACAGTTGGATCATATGACGATAATTTTAGGAGTTGTATAAGTCAATTATCAAACTATCATATTGTAACTAATTTTATTGCATATAAGAAGCTTGTAAAATCTGGTATTAATAAAGATTATATCTTCAATTTTGGTTTACTAAGTATTGAAAATCCTACAAAAATGTCAATTTATAGTAAAGAATTTTTAAGCAAATTATTTAATTTTGAATTTAAAAAGAAAAATTATTTAATTACTATCCATTCTGAAACAGCAAATTTAAAAGATAGAGCAATTAATTACCTGAACAATATTGAAAAAATAATATCTATAAAAAAAGATATTTCATTTATTTTCACATCTTCAAATTTTGATTATGGAGGGAATATAATAAATAATAAAATAAAAAAAATTGTAAAAAAATATCCAAATACTTATTATATCAAATCATTTGGTTCAGATTATTATTTTGAAGTTCTAAAGTATATGAGCTGTGTAATTGGAAATTCATCAAGCGGTATACTTGAAGCCCCAAGTTTTGGCATACCTACAATTAACTTAGGGAATAGACAAGACGGACGTATTTCATCGCAGTCTGTTATAAATGTAGATGGAAGTTTAAAGTCATTAAAGGATGCTTTAAAAAAAATAGAAACTAATATTTTTATAAAAAAAATGAAGAAATCAAAAAATCCTTATTTCAAAAAAAATTCATTAAAAAAACATGTTAATTTGGTAGAAAAAATTCTTTCCTCAAAACTTGTATAAATCTTCAATTAATATAGATCACTCTTATGAGTCAAAAAGTAAATCTACAAAGAGTCGTAATGGAAGTTTTTGGTGGTTGCAATTATACTTGCCAAATGTGCCCACAATCCAATCCAGGAAGAGGAAAAAATTTTACAAGAAAAATGCCTCTCGATCAATTTGAAAGAATATTAGATGAAATATTAGAGTCATACGGCAAACCACAAATAAATCTTGAGGGTAGTGGTGAGCCAACCATGGCCAAAGACTTGCCAAAGTACATTGAGGCTGTAAAAAAAAGAGGCTTAAAATGCTTTATGTATTGTAACGGCGCTAGGCTTAATGGTGAATTTATGAAAAGTGTAATTAACGCAGGTATTGATTTTGTGAGAATAAGCGTAATTGGCTATAATAAAGATAAATACAAACAATGGATGAATGTAGATAATTTTGATTTGATTTTAAGTAATATTCAAGAGATAAAATCTTACATAAATGAATCGTCTTCTAGTTGTCAGCTAAGCACATATCACCTTATTACAGACAACAATAATGTTGAAGGAGAGATCGAGCAATATAAAAAAAATGTGATCAATCTGACAAATCATATTGCATACATTTGGAAAATGCATAATTGGAGTGGAAATTATAAAAATCTAAATCCCAGAAAACCAACTAATAGAAGAACTTGCGGCAGGCCATTCGCGCCTGAGTTGACAGTTAGAGCCGGAGGTGAAAAGGGTAGGACTGCTGCCGTAGTACCTTGTTGTCAAACATTAGGTCCACCAAATGAAGAAAAAAGTATTTTAGGTCACCTTGATAAAAGTTCTTTGGATGATGTTTATTTTGGAAATAAATACAAAGAGTTAAGAGATGCACATTCTAAAAAAGAATTTGATAAAATAGATTATTGTAAAAATTGCGATTTTCTATACGATGATCCTGAAGTTATTGTATGGACAAATGATAAAGATCATAAATTATATAATATGCTAGGAACTGATCAAGAATTCATACTAACAGAGTATACTAATTAATTTAAAAAATTTATTTTATTTTCATCAAATTTACTAAAAAAAATTTTTGATTTATCATAGTTGTATTCTAATTTTTTTTCTAAATCTGAGATCATAGATAGTATATCTTGCAAGTCATTAAAATTTTGGAATTTAGAATAGTGAAAGTTATTTCCAAATTGTTCAAGTGAGTTCACGTCAAAGATAGAATAATCATAGTATAGTGGATACACATATGAGGCTACACAATTGTATGAAACTGAGGTTCCTCTATAAATACAATATGTAGCTTCATACAAATCATCATTCAGAGATTTATTTGAAATTTCAATATTTGCTGGCAGGTTAAACAAATTTAACTTATTCTTTAAAATAGGGTGAATTCTAAAAATGAATTTAAATTTTTTGTTTTTGTCTCTCTTAGCTAAATCTATAAAATTTTTAGTTTCATCTACAAGACCTTCAGGACATAACAAAATTATATTACTACTAAATTTATTTTTCACTTTTTCTAATGAAAAATAATTAGAGCCAACATCGATAGTTTTTTCAAATAAATCACATTTATATGCAGTAATGATGTTATCGGGGTAATACTTCAGGTTGACTGGTTCAAAAAAAAAGTGATGATTTTTATACATTGGCGTTCTTACAAATCCATAACTTGTAATCTTATGATCTAAATAATTTTCTTTGTTAAGTGCTACTTTTTCATAAGATTGACCTTCATATGGGGTTATTAGATTCTTTGGCTTATTTTTTTTTAGAAAACGTTTTAAATATAATTGGAAAAGAAAGTTTTTTTTAGTTTCTAAAGAAAATAGATCAGTTAATATAAAAAACTTAAATTTATACTCATATTGATCTACAGTTTTGAAATTTAGAATTTTAACAAAAATACGTAATTGGTTTAGAAAAATTTTAATTTCATCTTTAAAATTTGAAATATTATTAATATAAAAATTATTACAATTTTTTGACTCTAGAATTTTATTAGAATGATTAAAAATAAAAACAAATGAATTATCAACAATATTTTTCTTTTTGAAAAAATTCGAAAAATATAAATCTGTAAAATTATTATCTTGTTTAAAATTATGTGAAACAAAAACATTTTTAACTTTTAAAGTTTCAAATATATTTTTTTTTACAAAAATTCCTCTTAACATTTGAATTATTCTTTGAAAAATATTTTTAAAAATTTTAAAAAAAACTTGGGAGTAAAATACAAAATTATTTTTATTTAAAATTTTATAATCTTTTAAATAGACATTATGATATCTGGGTATGTTTGCTTGAAAAATGTAATAAATATCACTGTCTAGATATTTACAAAATTTTTGAGCTGTTTTTGTTAATAGGTTGTATTTCTCTTTATTCAAAAGTTGGCCCTCTATTTGAAAGGTTAAATTTAAGAACCCTAAACCAAAAGATATATTTATTTATATCTTTTTCTGTTAAAGATATTCTATTAATAATTTTGTTTTCATAAAATTTTTTTTTATCATCGGACATGTAAATGTTACCTTTCACTAATTTTTGAGTTAATTTAAATTGATTATAAGTAAAATCTTCACCCAAGTTTCCATATGGAAATGCAAAAAAATCTAAACTACATTTGTATTTTGATAATTTTCTTTTATTTTTTAAAATATTTTCTTTTAAAACTTTATTACTAAGATTTTTTACACAATAGTGGTCATAAAGATGGTTTGCATAAAACACAAATTTGTTTTTTGAATATTTTTTTAATGTTTTTTTTGAAACTATTTTTCCTTGATATTTTGTTATTTTTGCATTTTGATTAAAATTTTTTGGAATCGTTTGTTCATTAAATTTAAATCTCAAGTTTTTTTTTAATTTTTTTGTTGAAATAAAATAGTCAATTTTAGAATCAATGTTAGGTTTTTTAAGATCAATTGGATAAAAATTTAAAAAAGAAATAGAAAAAATTTTTTTTTTAATTAAATACGGAATAGCGAATTTAAAATTTCCTAAAAACCCATCGTCAAATGTAATTGCAATTTTCTTTTTATCTCTAATGTGAAAATATTCTTCTATGTAGTTTATCAACTTAATAAAGTTATTTTTGCTTAAACATAAACTATTTTTCTTTTGATATTTGCTGGGTTTATCCGAAATTTCATGAAATAGAAAAACAATATTTTTTTTTGAAGTCCATCTAAATAAATTATAATACGTAAATCCAATTAAGATTTTGAGAAAAAATTTCATCTAAATTATAAAGTGTGTATTATTTACATAAAAAATATCAATATAAATTTTTACTTAAATAGTTTAATTAATAAAAATAATAAATATGAAAAATATTTTAGTTCTAGGTTATTCTGGTTTTCTGGGTCAAAATTTTGTTAATCTTATATGTAAAAATAAAAAAAAATATTTTTTAAATTATCACAAAAATAAAAAAAAATTTCAAAATTTTAAATATTGCAACATTAATTTGAATTCAAAAAATAATATAATTAATTTTATTAAAAAAAATAATATTGATATTATTCTAAATTTTTCTGGTTTTACAAATGTAAGCCTTTGTGAAATAAAAAAAAAAGAAGCCAAAAAAGTTAATTTTTTTTTTATTAAAAATATTGTGGATGTCATAAAAAATACAAAAATAAAATTTATTCATATTTCAACTGATCATTTTTCGTACAATAACAAATTAAATAGTGAAAATGATGTTGCTAAACCAGTAAATTTTTATGGTAAAACTAAATTAATGGCAGATAACTATATTAAAAAAAGTTTAGAAAATTTTGTCATTTTAAGAACTAATTTTTTTGGTTTAGAATTTGCAAAAAAAAATTATTTTTTAATAAATGTTATTAAAAGTTTATTAAAAAAAAAAAATATTATTGGATGGAATAATATTTTCTTTAATCCTGTTCATGTTAAAGTTTTAGTTGAAGTTGTTAACTCTTTTATGAAAAAAGCAGAAGTCAATGGAGTATTTAACGTATCTTGCAATAAAAAATTAACAAAATATGCATTTTTTAAAAGTGTAGCAGATATATTAATGTTAGATAATAAATTAATTTTAAAAAGAGATTATAATTTAGATATTAAAAGGCCAAAATATATGACTCTATCTAATAAAAAATTGATAAAAATCTTTCCAACATTTAAAAAAAAATTATCCTATAATTATCAAATAAATACCTTAAAAGGAGAATATAAAAAATTAAATGTTTAAAAATAAAATAATTACTATCACTGGTGGTACAGGTTCTTTTGGAAAAAAAGCTATAAATACTTTTTTAAAAAAATTTAATTTTAAAGAATTAAGAATTATATCTAGAGATGAGATGAAACAGTGGCATTTACAAGAAAGTTTACAAAAAAAAAATGTAAAATTTATTATTGGTGATGTGAGAGACAAAGTTTCTCTATCAAGAGTAATTAAAGGTTCAGATTATGTGATACATGCTGCTGCAACCAAAATAGTACCTACTGCTGAGATTAAATCCAGTAGAGTGCATAAAAACAAATATAAACGGAGCTATTAACGTCATAGAAACTTGTATAGAAAATAATGTTAAAAAAGTAGTTGCACTGTCTACTGACAAAGCATGTAATCCTGTAAATTTATATGGGGCAACTAAACTTTGTTCGGATAAATTATTTGTTTCTGCAAATTTTATAGAAAGTAACAAAAATACCAAGTTTAGTGTTGTTAGGTATGGCAATGTAATGGGATCGAGGGGATCAGTCATTCCTTTCTTTTTAAAACAACAATCCCAGCGTGTTTTTACTATAACCGATAAAGCAATGACTAGATTTATGATTAGTCTGGATGAAGCAGTAAAATTAGTACTTTTAGCCTTTGCTGACTCTTTAGGTGGTGAAATCTATATTTCAAAAATCCCATCTATGAAAGTTTTAGATATTGCAAAAAGTATTAACCCAAAAAATAAAATTAAGATAATTGGAGTAAGGCCTGGAGAAAAACTGCATGAGATGATGATTTCAAATGAAGATGCGCATTTAACTTATGAATATAAAAATTATTATAAAGTTTTATCTACCCTTGCTGATGCAAGATTTATAAAAAAAGCTATAAAAAAAGGAAAAAAAGTTTCTAAAGATTTTGAGTATTCATCGAATACTAACACAAAGTGGATGGAGATTAAAGAATTGCGTAAGTGGATACAAGCTTACACAAAATCATCTGACTTTTATAAATTTTAAAATAGGTTTTATTATACTGCCTATTATAATTTTGAAACATGATAAGTAAAAAAATATATCAGTCTTTCTATTTGATAATTTAAAGTAATAACTCTTCGTCTTGATATACTTTAATACTTCTAGAGTATTTATATCAGGGTCATAATTTTTCTTTAGGTATATTTTTGAGTTCGTAATAACAAAGTGTGATATTTTTTTTTTATTCCTCAAGAAAGAATCTATTAAGTCTTCATTATAAGCTTTACCTTTAAATGGAAAAAAGTTTTTAATTATAAAATTCTTTTTTTCTGATAATAGACAGCCACCAGGCAACCAATTTGTTTTTATAATTTTTTTCCCTAAACAACAATTTTTAATATAATGTGCATTACCGAACCTATCAATATTACCACATTGATGTTTGTTGGTTTCTAATTTAAATAAATTTATTTTAACACTATTATAAATCATTAAAGGAGCTACCATTGATTTCTTGTTAAGTCTTTCATATGAATTTATTAATTTTTCAAGTGTATTTTTCTCAAAATAAATGTCATCATCACTCTGCAGTATTAAATTATATCTTGCTTTTTTTATGCCAAAAATTCTTTGAGGCACTTGTCCTTTAATTTTTCCGTTTATTACTCTAATTTTTGTATTGTAATTAAATTTTGCTAAAGAAATTTTTTTTTTGGGCGGGAGTGATATTATAACTTCAGCAGGTATATATGTTCCTGAAAGCAATCTAATTAATGTTGCAATTAATTTTTTATTTCCAATTGATGGAATTACACATGATAAGTTTTTTTGAATAATTGATTTAGACATTTAAGTGAGTTTATATTAGTCATTTAAATATTTTTGTACTAAATATTTATAAGATGAATAAAAATAATATTGGAATTATAGCAACTAATATTTTGTCTAGAGGTGGTTTAAATCACTTAATAAATGTCATATCCAATTTTGAATATGATCAACTTAAAAATAATAAGATTAATAAAATTATAATTTGGTGTAACAAAAAAATAGTAAGTGAAATTCCAAAAAAAACATATGTAGAATTAAGAGTAGTAAGTCAAAATTTTTTATATAAAATTTTTTGGAGGTTTTTACTTTTATGGTTTGAGATAAAAAAATCAAATTGTAATAAAATTGTAAGTTTAGATGGTATTGGAGTGTTTTTTTCCACGAGTAAAATTATAATTTTATATCAAAACTTACTGCCTTATCATTTAAGAACAATTATAGATTACGGTTTTTCAATTAAATTTTTCAAATATAATTTCCTATACTTTATTTATAAAATTTCTTCCTTTTTTTCAGATGGTTATATATTTACTTCAAACTATTCAAAAAAAATAATATTTAAAAAGTTATCAAATCCAAAGCCAAATATAATAATACCCCACGGTGTTAATCTTGATTATGAATTTGGTAAACATAAAAAATTAAATAATAAAAAAGTTAATATTATTTGTGTATCTCAAATCGATACATATAAAAATTATATAAATCTATTAAAAGCCTTTCAGATTTTAATTAAAGAGGGTCACAATATTAATTTAAAAATAGTAGGTCACAATGCAGACCAAAAAATATTTTTGAAAGTTCAAAAATTATCAAGAATTATAAATAACATTAAAGAAAACTCTGTTGAATTATTAGGCCTCAAAAATACAGATGAGATTAAGGAATTATATCAAAACTCTGATATTTTTATTTACCCCTCGGTTTGTGAGTCCTGGGGTTTGGCATTACAAGAGGCCGCAATAGCTGGATTACCTATTTTGTGTTCAAACAATTTAGGGCATCAAGAGTATTTTGGTGATAATTTTTTATATTTTAATCCTTATAATCATAATGATATAAAAGTGTGTTTATTAGAATTATTAAAAAATAAAAACAAAATTGAAGAGTATCAGGAAAAAGCAAGAAAAATTTCAAAAAATTTTAGTTGGAAAAAAAATGCAAAATGTTTTTTAGATTTTGTACTTTTAGAGACAGGTCAAATAACCATCAAAAAAAACAATACTAGTTTTTTAAATATTTTAAAAAAAAATTTGAATTATAATAATTATTATGCTTTCAATTTTTATGTCCCCTTTTTGTTTATTATTTTCTACTATATTTTTGGACAAAAAGAACTTGTTACATATTGTTCTGTGTTGTTAAGTTTTAACTCTTTAATCACAATATCTTTGTCATCTAATTTAAGAAA
>Ga0181570_10004797_pt1 | contig 9781 bp, 10 predicted proteins | sample 101ome_18_FD_148667 | JGI IMG/M metagenome (GOLD analysis project Ga0181570, IMG submission 148667) | Coastal salt marsh microbial communities from the Groves Creek Marsh, Skidaway Island, Georgia - 101406AT metaG (spades assembly) | ecosystem: Environmental > Aquatic > Marine > Intertidal zone...
AAGTAAAAGAAGAATAAGTTTTGAAAATGTTGATATTTGTTATGAATTAGTTTTATTTAAAGTAAAGAACCAGAGTTATTGCAGTTTTTCTTGCGAGTCTGAGGATATAGAAAAACTAAGGAAATTCATGATTGGTTTAGAATTATCTGATGATGTCATAATTGCGAGTTACCCCGAATTTATATTCCAAAATAATAATCTAATAATAAAATAAATGATAATGCTATCTAAGTTTGATATTCTGTTTTAATTCATATTCTTTATATTATATTTCATTTTTATTAAATTACCGGATGTGAATTTATGAAAATAAATTCGAAGGAGTGAATTAAATGAGTTCAGACACACCATCACAAGACTTAATCACTGATGCTTTAACCTTATTAGAGAGAATTAAAGACACAGGAAAAATTAGAAGAGGAACAAATGAGGTAACTAAAGCCTTAGAGAGAGGAACCGCGCTAATGGTATTCATTGGTGGAGATGTTTCCCCTCCAGAGATAATTAGACATTTACCTTTACTAGCAAAAGAAAAAGATGTAGCATATTTAGAAGTGCCTTCTTCAGAAATATTAGGAAAATCTGCAGGATTAGATGTACCATCTGCATCAATTGCTGTTGCTGATGCAGGATCTTCTGAGGCAGAGCTAAAAAGTATAATTGAACGTGTTAAACAGTTCAATTAAAGGTGAAACCTAATGAGTGAAGATAATCAAGAAGCATTTCCTGCGGAAGTTATTCAAATTGTTGGAAGAGCATCAACGGTAGGAGAAGTAATTCAGGTAAGAGCAAAGGTTTTAGAAGGGCCAGATGCCGATCGTATATTAACTAGAAATATTAAAGGACCATGTCAACTTGGAGATATTTTAATGCTTAAAGATACTGAAAGAGAAGCAAGAACAATGAGGAGAAGATAATATGATAAGAGATTATGAATGTTCATTTTGTGGAAAAGATATTGATAGAGGTACCGGCATGATGTATGTGAAATTAGATGGTTCAATACTAAGATTTTGCTCCAAAAAGTGTCGTATTTCTCAGGTTAATCATAAAAGAAATCCGCGAAAATTAAAATGGACAACAAAATATGAAAGAAAATATTAATCTGCGAATGGCCAATATTTTAAACCCGATTGTTTTTTAATTTTTTCAATTTCTTGAATTGTATTTTTTTCAATTTCAGTTATATTATTGAGATATTTTGTGATTATATTGTGTGCATGTTTTGCACGAATATCAGCATATAGTGTGTCACCTTCTTTGAATTGACGACCGAAAACAGGACCACGCACTGCAATAGATACTTCTTGATCTATTGTTGCAGATTTAATAAAATCATTTTGATTTTTTATTTGATGAATGGTCCCTATACGTTCATTATCTTGATTGATAAGTATGTCTCCAGTTTTAAGTTCTCCTGATAATATCTTAACACCCACTACCATTGGTTTAGATCTTTTAAACACATATTGAGGAATATGTGAGATTTTGGTTGGTTTTGGTAATTCAGATAAAGTATCTGCTTTAGCATCTTTTTGAATTTGATCCATGTAAAGGATGTACTCATCAATCATTTGGTAAATTATGGGATGAGAAAAAATATGTACACCTTCTTGAAAGGCTAATTCTTCTGCATCTTCTTTCATTTTCACATTAAATGCAAGTATTGCACCATATTCTGGTTCCATTTTAGCCATGATAGATGCATCAATCACATCTCTTCTAGAAACATCACCTACATCAGCAGATTTTATGGGGATACCTTTTTCTTTCATTATGGTGATGAGTGCTTCTAAAGATCCTAAGGTATCTGCCTTTATCATAATACCTTTTTCATCGGTATCAATTTTTACAGTGGACAATTCTTGAGTAATTTCTTTCATCAAGTTATTAGCATGCTCATCATTTTCTGCAACGTATAAACCACCACCAGAGATGGCATCTCCTAAATTGGGTGCAGAGATTTTCATACCTGAAGCTGCATAAATAATATTTGGGTTATCGAATTTATCTCTTGGATCTCTTATTTCATCCAAAGGTTTGGGTTGAATTAAAGCTCGAATTTTAGTTTTAATCGGCCCATTTTTTCCTGAAATTATAATTACATCATTTGGAGTGATATGTCCATGGTATAGAATTACATTGATAGTAGTCCCTAATCCGACTTCCTCTTTAACTTCTAAAATAACTCCTTTTCCAGGACCATCAGTATAAGTTAGTTTTTTCATCATATATTGTTGGGTTAATCCAGCTATTACCATGAATAAATCAGTTACCCCTTCACCGGTTCTAGCAGAAGTTGGAACTATCGCAACATTTTTTGTAAAATCTTTTATTTTGTCATATCTATCAGATTGCACATTTAGCTGACTCAATTCACCCATAATTTTATAAATTTCATTGTCTAGTCGATTTTTAATTACACTATTTTGTTTTTTATAGCTATTAACAAAAGGCTCATCATCGAAACTTTTCCAACCACCTACACTATCTAATTTGTTTGCTGCAACAACAAATGGTACTTTAGATCGTCTTAATGTTTCAATTGATTCAAATGTTTGAGCTTGAAACCCTTTGGTCAAGTCCACCACTAAAATGGCGATATCTGCGATTGATGCTCCTCGTGTCCTTAATGACATGAATGCTGCATGTCCGGGAGTATCAATTATTAATATACCTGGAGTTTTAAGGTTTAATTTACCGTTATGCAATTTTTTCGAGATTTCAAAAATAGTTTCTTTGGGGAACAAACTAGCACCAATATGTTGAGTGATCCCACCGGCTTCTCTTGCTTGAACAACTGTTTTGCGTACTTTATCCAATAAACTAGTTTTACCAGAGTCTACATGTCCCATTATTACTGCGATAGGTGCTCGAATTTTATTTAATTTATTGGGTTCTCCATCAATTTTGGAAACTTTACTGTGTTTATCTTCAAGCATAAATTGTTATCTGACTTATAATTAAAAATTATTTGGGTAATTATATTTATTCATATAGCCATTCTTCTGAGATTGGTAACCAATTTACATATTCATTTTCATTAAAATATAATCCTAACTCATAAATTGCATTCTCTACTGAGTCAGATGCATGTATTAAATTTCGTCCGATATCTAAACCAAAATCACCCCTAATAGTTCCAGGAGCAGCTTCTGCAGGATTAGTACCACCAACTATTGTTCGGGTGACACTAACAGCATTATTACCAACTACTGCAATCGCAAGTACAGGGCCTGAAGTTATAAATTCCACCAATTTATCGAAAAATGGTTTCCCTTTATGAACTAAATAGTGTTTTTGAGCTAATGCGTTATCAACATGAATTAATTTCATACCAATCAGTCGCAATCCTTTTTTTTCAAATCTTGAAATGAGCTCGCCGATTAAACCTCTTTGAACAGCATCAGGTTTGAGTAAAATAAATTCTTTTTCCATTATTATCAAATTATTATTTTCAAAATAATTTAAATTATTCTCTTTAGTTGCGCATGTTAAAGTTGATTAACTTATTATTTAATTATATCAATTTAATAGTAAAATACTACAATCATATTACTTAGTCATTAATATACTCAATATTTTTATGAGTATAATAAAAGGTGAAATTATGAATAATATGGAACCAAAAAAAGTAGGAAATATGGATTTATTTCATGGTACTACTAATTTAGCATTAAAATATGACAAAGGTGTAATAATTGCAGCTGATAAAAGAGCTTCCATGGGATATATGGTAGCATCTCCATCGGTAAAGAAATTACTGCAAATTGATAATAGAAATGTGATGTCAATTGCTGGACTTCCATCTGATGCGATGTACTTAGGAAAGTTATTGAGGGCACAAATTAATTTATATGAATTAGAAAGGGAAAGAACAATTACAAGTAAAGCGGTAGCAAATTTACTTTCTACTATACTACATAATCAGTATAGAACTGGTTTCCCATTTTTTGTTGGATTATTATTAGCAGGATATGATGACAATGGAGGGCATATCTATAACTATGATGCGTCAGGTAGCATAACTGACGATCCTTTCACATCTACAGGTTCTGGTTCACCATATGCATTAGGAGCATTAGAAGCTCTTTGGAGAGAAAATCTCACATTAGAAGAAGGATTAGATATTGCCTTGACAGCTTTAAAAAGTTCTGTAAAAATTGATATAGCATCTGGTGATGGAATGGATTTATTCATTATAGATGCGGATGGCGCAAGAGAGCTTGAAAAAAGTAAAATGGCCGAAATTTTAGGAGACAGATATCCATTTCCTAAAAAGGATGTAGGAGGAAACTAAAATGTTTGGACCAAACGCATCACAAGGTTATGATAGGAGTTCTATCATGTATGCTCCGGATGGAAGAATAATACAAACGGAATATGCTAGAGAAGCAATGAGAAGAGGATCAATTGCACTGGCGATAAGATCAAACCAAGGAGTAGTCTTAGCAGGGAAATTAAAAGTAGTTGACTTAGATTTTCCTAATTCAAAAATTAGTAAAATAGATGAACATATATCAGTTATCTTTTCGGGATATGCTGCAGATGGTAGGGTAATTATCGATAAGGCTCGAGTAGAAGCTGCGATACATAAATTGACTTATGATGAGACAATCGATTTAAGAAATTTAGCTACTACACTCGCAGATTATACACATCGATTTACAGTTCAAGGGGGTTTAAGACCTTTAGGTATAGGACTATTGATTGCGGGAGTGGATGATTATAATAATGAACCAAATGTCTATTTCTTAAATCCTGGAGGTAATTTTACAAAAACTAGAGCAAAAGCCATAGGAGACGGAGATGGTAAGGCGATGAAGTTTTTAAAAGAAAAGAATGAAACCAAGAATATAGATGACATGACAATTGATGAATTGATCGATTTAGCTAAAGAAACTATTAGACATGTTTCAGAAGAAGAATTAAATGATGATGAAATTGAAATATGGTCAAAAAGTGTTATGAGTTCTTAAATAAATTAAAAATTGAATTACAATAAGTGATGAATTTAATACATAAACCATATAATATATAAGTTTCAATCGTATAATATAGGCCGTATTTATGAAAATAATATTATTACATTCAGATAAGTTCGAGTATGTTCCAAAGAAAAAAGCAATAAAATCAGCAGAACAGATAAGTAAAGAGACTGTAAGTGTTGACGAAGCATTAGTTGCAATGATATCGGTTGAAAAAAATGATGAAAAAGACTCTGAAACAATTACAAAGAAAGCCATTAAAGATATTTTAGAAGTTAAAAAAGAATTAAAAGTTGAAAATTTGGTTTTATACCCATGGGTGCATTTGAGTTCTAGTCCAAGCAGACCTGATTTTGCACTTTCAATTTTAAGAAATATGGAAAAAAATTTGAAAGATATGAATGAGTTCAAAATGCTAAAAAGAGCACCATTTGGTTGGTATAAAGGATTTGAAATTAAAGTAAAGGGACATCCATTGTCAGAATTAAGTAGAGAAATTAATACGGATATAATTGATGACGCTAAACCCATGGAAAGTAAATCGATAGAAGAAGAAGCTCAAGTGAAACATGAATATTTTGTTTATCATAATGGAGAGAGACTTGACCCCAAAAAATTCAATTTTGATAATAATAAAAACTTAAAAATATTTTTTTCATATGAGACTGATGGAAATAGATCGAATGATAAAGCCCCTGCACATGTAGAATTGATGCAGAATTTAGAATTAGTAGATTATGAACCTGCTTCTGACTCAGGAAATTTAAGATGGTACCCTTCAGGATGGCTAATAAAAAGACTCATAGAAGATCATGTAACTAATGTTCATATAGAAAATGGAGCATATTGTGTCGAAACACCAATAATGTATGATTTTTTACATCCATCCTTAGAGGCATATATGAATAGATTTCCTGCAAGACAATATACCATAAGGTCAGGACAAAACAATTACTTTTTGAGATTTGCGGCTTGTTTTGGACAATTTTTAATTGGTTCAGATGCGACAATTAGTTATAAAAATTTACCATTGAAATTATTTGAAATGACTCATTACTCATTTAGAAGAGAACAAAGTGGTGAGCTAGCAGCTCTTAGAAGATTGAGAACATTCTCTATGCCGGATCAGCACACAATAGTAGCAGATATTGAAATGGCTAAAGATGAGTTTAGAAAACAGTTTATCTTGTGCCTTAAAATGATGAATGATTTTGAATTAGAATATGAGGGAGTATTTCGATTTCAAAAAGAATTCTATAATGAAAATAAATCATGGATTGATAAAATGATATCAGAAGTCGATAAACCAGTGATGTTAGAATTATTTGATAAGAGGTATGCATATTTTGTGTGCAAGTTTGAATTTAATGTGGTTGACCAACAGAAAAAGGCAGCAGCTTTATCGACAGTTCAAATTGATGTTGAAAATGCAGAGAGATTTGATATTAAATATGTTAGTAAAGATGGTAAAGAAAAATTTCCATTAATACTTCATACGTCATTATCAGGTGCAGTTGAAAGAGTATTGTATGCAATACTTGAGAAATCTGCAAAAATAATGAGGGAGGGGAAAAAACCTAAATTTCCATTTTGGCTGACCCCTATACATGTAAGATTACTTCCAGTAGCAGATAAACATTTGGAATATTGTGTTGATTTATCTAAAAAGTTGGAAACTCATGGCTTAAGAGTTGATATCGATGATCGCAATGAAAGGGTAGGCAAGATGATAAGAAATGCTGAAAGAAATTGGATACCTTTTATTTTTGTTATTGGAGATGATGAAATTAAAAATGGAGTACTAAAAGGTAGATTGAGAGGAGAAGAAGATCAAGATTTTGAGGTGGAAGAACTAATAAAATTCTTGAAAGATAAAACAAGAGAATACCCAATAAGAAAATTGCCTATGTCTAAATATTTGAGTAAAAGACCTATTTTTTATTCAAGAGGTAAATGATTATAGATCAAATTCAAGGACCCTAGAGTCAGTTACATTTAATTGTCCTACGCGTCTTATTATGAATTTAACATCCATAGATTTTGGTATTAATAATAAATCAATATTCCTTGATTGTTTCATTGATGGAGAGGATTTAACTAATTTAAATTGGCCTGAATGAATTTTAATTGAAGTTCCAACTTTTAAATTTTGATCTATTTGTAAAGATGGGTCTAATATACCAATAATGAGTTTTTGTTCCCATTCAATTGTTTTTACTAAAATAGCGTTACCTATTGTCTTAAATGAGATCTCACTTGAACTTATGACATCTAAAAAATCTTGAAATACTGGATTAAATTCAGAAATATCAAGATATTTAGATGGGTCTATTATTAATTTTTGAGTGTCAATTGGTTGATTTTTGATTTGGTAGTCGGATAATTGAATTGATTTGAATGTAGAACTCGCAGATGAGAGAATAGTATTGAAATCAGGCTCAAATTTCATATTATCAGAAAATGATAGAGGCAATAATATTTCAATTATAGACCTGATATGGGTATCTTCATTTGCATTTTGAGATAGTATGATAGATTGGTGAAGTAATAACCAAGCTATCTCAAGCTTACCTACACTGATAAATTGAACGGCTAATTGTAAAACAAATTCAATTTCATTTGATGATTTAGCAATAGCTGCTTCTTCAACTGATTTTGTGGTAATTATAGTCATAATAATAGATAAAATTCTATGCAATTCTAAAATATCTTGACGATTTCGTTTTATACATAATTCAATGAATGAAGGTGTGAAATAGATTTTTAATCTATTTATTTGCTCAGTCAGCAGAAAAATAGTTATCCTTTGTAAATGTACTTCTATATCTAAACGGTCTTCCACCTCTGAATTCTCTAACATTATTATAAATAATTGATCAATAAATGATTGAGCATCGGATAATCTATGTTCTCCAATGGCGATGGTAGATTTTAATAGTAAAATATGTGCTAAGGTGGTTAGCGCTTCTTTGTATATCAAATCATCTTCTGTAAATATTTGCATTCTTACTTCGGTAATTAAATCTGTTAATCGATTTACGATTTCATTGAGCTCAAAATTTAATTGGTTATATTTTCCTTCATTAATCATATCAATATAATATGAAATGTCAGTCCTTACTATTTTGACAAAATTTTTTAATTCAATGTATTCTTGAAAATCATGGATCTCATTTTGAGAGGTTTGAGGAGATTCTACATTTGGGCTCTGGTTACGTATCACATCTAGTGCAGAGTCCATAATTTTTTGTATGCGAACTACCGGATCATACCTCCCTTTGGACTCAACGCTATAGGTGATTTCATCTGCGAATATTTTTTCATGTAATCTTGAAAGTATATTTGAGTCCTGTTTGTTAGTAGCTTTTTCAATTAATGATAATAAAAATGCGGAATTCATCATAGCAGTTTGTCCTAATTTTTGACTAACTTCTACGAGACGCCAATCAGATGAAACTATGGGATTATTATTAATTGAATTTAAATAAGACAAAGACATGTCAGGTAATTGAGGTAATTGAATGTCGACCTTATTTTGAGCAGAAGTACAAAAACTGCTTAGCTTAGCATTATCAGTTTTTACTACTTCGATAAGTGGTTCAATAGACCGACGCATATACCATCTCATTTCATCGATAACAAAATCTGTTACCTGAATTTGAATTTCTAAATTTTTTAGGACATCATTAAATTCTTTATATGCTCGTGGTGATGTACTAAAACCAGATATGAAAAAATTAGTATCAATTATGAATGTAATTACCATATATATAGATATGTAAATTCAAGATCTTTATTAGTAACTGATGGTCAATTAAAAAAATATGTAAAAATAGATTATATTAGGATTTTTTATGAAATAACATTGATCGCAATGACTATGCTATTATGTGGATATGATTATAATAAAGTTAGAATAAGTTATGAAATTAAAATATTTATTCAAAATTATAATTTTGATAAGTATTTTGATGAGTATCAATTTTGTAAATGGTATAAATTCAGATGACAATTTTTATCGAAGATCACTTACCCAAAATGGTGAATTAAGTGCAGAATTAAATTTATTAAACACTCAAATTGAATATGGAAATGAATTAATCATTGAATTTGGATTGACGAATAATTCAGCAGAATATATTGGTAATGTGAGTTATATATTACTTTTAATAGAAAATGCAGTGAATTTAGAAAATTTCACCGTTGCGGATGGAGGTTATACCATATTAGATAATGATACATCTATTGATGATAAAATGACATATTTGTTAGAGTCAATCCCAGTAGATAATGATCCGTTGATACCAGGAGATTATGGAGTTTATTTAGAATTCGAATTAAATAATGGAACTAATCTTGTTAACTATGATTATTTTGAAATTTTTCCTCATGAAGGTGCATATGTTGATTATAGTTTTTCAGATAACGAAAATAAAGAGAAAATTTCGGGACCTATAGATTTAGGTCTAAATGAAAGTAGAGAATTTTCAATTATTCTAACGAATAGTGGGAGTGGAAATGCTTTGAATGTTTTATTGAATATAAAATCAATAAATTCACCACTTGAGGTAGAGTCAGGAGGTTTAAGTGAAGGTATAAGGGTACCAATTTTAATTCCACTAGAACAAATCGCATATAATTTTACGATAAATAGCCCTGATTTTGGCATTTCTGGTATCGAATTTTCATTAGTTTACAATAAAACATCTGGTAGATTATTTGAGATATCACCTTCTATAGAGTTTCATATAACTCCAAATGTTAAGGGAGTTCTCGTTGGAATTGAGGATATT